>ERZ773196.1477-NODE-1477-length-13105-cov-4.606820_pt1 | contig 13105 bp, 10 predicted proteins | sample MGYA00581009_ERZ773196 | MGnify/ENA primary metagenome ERZ773196 (study PRJEB29015, sample SAMEA2738162) | human oral metagenome | biome: human oral; feature: human-associated habitat; material: saliva | place: China | collected 2243 ...
TCGCCTATATGGCCCGTGAAACCAATCCTGCTTTCACGGCCACACAATTGGCCCTCTTTACCAGCCTGTCAGCTGTTCCCCGTACATTTATCAATGCTTCGGCAGGCTATCTGATTGAAGCGATGGGTTACTTCAATTTCTACTGGCTGTGTTTTGCCCTGGGCATACCCGGCATGTTGCTGCTGTTTAAAGTGGCACCATGGAATGGTCAAAAAGTGAGTAACTAGATTGCCAGTCTAAAACTTCTAGCAAAACAAAAGGCCGTCTGAATGGTTCAGACGGCCTTTATCATACAAAAACTTTATTCTGCTTCAGGTTTGACAGTGCTGCGGACATCGCCGCTTTTTTCTTTATGTTTCAAAACAGCACGGTCGAGTTTATCCATCAAAACATCAATCGCGGCGTACATATCCTGTTCAATCGCTTCAACGTGCAAATCTTTGCCTGCCAGATGGACATCGGCTTCGGCTTTTTGGCTGACTTTTTCCACCGAGAGCGTGATGGTCACGGAAATGATGTTGTCGGCGTGGCGGCTGATTCGTGCCAACTTGTCGGAAACGTAGTTTTTGATGGCTTCGGTAACATCAAAATTCAGACCGGTGATTTTCAGATTCATGATACAGCTCCTTCGGTTGGTTAGTCCGTCAAAACGGATCGGAATATATCTACTCGGTAAATTTTCGTTTGTGTGCCGGCGGGATGTCTAATGATTCTCTATATTTAGCCACTGTACGTCTGGCGATTTCAATGCCGCGTTGTTTTAATAATTTGACGAGGGCCTCGTCCGAATAAGGTTTGCTACTGTCTTCGCTTTCAATCAGCTGGCTCAAGACAGCTTTGATTGCGCCTTGGCTGAACCCTTCGCCCTCATCGTCGGCATTGACTGCCTGTGTGAAGAAATAGCGTAACGCAAACAGGCCACGCGGGCAAGACAAATATTTCTGATTGGCGGCGCGCGAGATGGTACTTTCCGCCAAACCCAATTCGGCGGCGGCATCTTTCATCAGCATGGGCGACAGGCCGATTTCGCCGAAGATGAAAAAATCTTCCTGATTTTTGACAATATACTCGGCAAGGCGGAGGACCGTGCTTTTGCGCAGTTCCAAAGAATCAATGCGCTGCTTGGCTTCGCTGATTTTTTCCTTCCACTCCGGTGCGCCCTCTTCCGCCGATTTCATCAGGTCGCAATATTCCTGATTGAGCTGCAGCTTCGGCCAAGCCGCCTCGTTGCTGATGACTTCCCAGCCATCCTTGCCCTCTTTGACCCAAACGTCAGGCTGAATATAAGGTGTAGGCGTGGCAGAAGCGAAACCGTAGGCCGGATAGGGATTGAGCTCGGCAATCATATCGAGCGCGGCTTCTATGGTTTCGCTGTCGGTATCGGGATAAAGTTTGCGGAAACGCAGAACGTTTTGTTTGCGGTTTTTGCCTAAGTCTTGAAGCGAACTTTGCACCAAATGCGCGGCCATTTGTCGGGCAGGAGAAGCCGGCAAACGCATCAGTTGCAACATGAGCGACTCGGTCAAATCGGCCGCCGCCACGCCGGGAGGATCAAAGGTTTGCAATACATCCAGCGCGTTTTGCAGGGCCTCTTCGTCCAACATCCATTCTAACGGCGTGTGGTCGATGATTTCTTCGAGGCTGTCGGTGAGGTAGCCTTGTTCGTCCAAAAAATCAATCAAGACGTGAACATAGGCTGCATCCACTTGCGAAAGCGGATGCTCGCACACTTGGGCATGCAGATAGTGTTTGAAATCCTCTTCTTCGGCGATGTTGCTCCAAATATCTTCGGCATCGTCGCCACTCAACTGCTGACCTGCGCGCGGCATGGTTACCGCACGGTTGAGCCCGCTATCGGCAAACTCATCGGTTTCCGGACGCTCAAGCAGAGGATTGTCTGACAACCAGTCTTCCACTTCGCGCTCAAGCTCAAGACCCGACATCTGCAAGATGCGCAAAGACTGCTGCAGCCGTTGATTGAGCTGCTGGGTCTGTTTGAGTTTAAGGACGAGTGAAGACATAGTGTTTTTTTCGAAGTGTATGGATAGTTTTTCAGACGGCCTTTGTACGGAGGGCCGTCTGAAAAACTAGGTTATAGGTATTATATTTGTATTCTTAGTAATTATTTCAATATTTACAGATACCCTCAATTGAAATGAGAGCCTCATGTGAAACCGGTTTTACGATTGCCGTCAAATATGCATTCAATATTTGAAATTTTCACCCAAGTAAACCGAACGGACTTGTTCATTGTTGACCAAATCATCCGGCTTGCCTGAAGCCAATACCGTACCGTCGCTGATGATGTAGGCACGGTCGCAAATACTGAGGGTTTCGCGCACGTTGTGGTCGGTAATCAATACGCCGATACCGCGTGATTTGAGGAACTCGATGATTTTCTGAATATCGATGACGGCAATCGGGTCAACGCCTGCAAAAGGTTCATCCAACAAAATGAAACGCGGCTGCATGGCCAACACGCGCGCGATTTCGACACGGCGGCGTTCGCCACCGGACAAAGACGGCGCAGGGTTGTTGCGCAGGCGTTCGATGTTCAAATCGGCCAACAATTTTTCAAGTTCGGCATCGATGCGGCTTTTGTCCTTCATGCTGATTTCCAAAATGGCGCGGATATTTTGTTCCACGGTCATTTTGCGGAAAATCGAGGCTTCCTGCGGCAGATAGCCGACGCCAAGGCGGGCGCGTTCGTGAATAGGCAGGTGGCGCAACTCTTGGCCGTCCAACATCACGCTGCCTGCATCGGCGGCAATCAGGCCGACAATCATGTAAAAGCTGGTGGTCTTACCCGCGCCGTTGGGGCCGAGCAGGCCGATGACTTCGCCGCTTTCGATTTCAAGAGAGAAGCTTTTGACGACTTGGCGTTTTTTGAAACTTTTTTGCAGGTTTTGAACCACAAGACGGCTGTTGTTTGCGCTCATATTCTGTTGACTTTCGATATTGACCTCAGGCCGTCTGAACCTTTTTCAGACGGCCTTTTTGTGTGTTTTCTTATTTGTTTTTCTGCGTGCTGGACGGCTGGATGACCACGCTGACGCGGCCGGATTTCGCAGCGGATTTAACACCGGATTTGGCGCTGCCGTTGATGGTGTAAACCTCGGTTTTGGTGTTGTAAGTGATGACCGCACCTTCGGCCACATCGCCGCCGCGCTGTACTTTGGCATTGCCGGTCAGGGTAACCAGACTGGCTGCGGAAGAATACGTTACAGTATTAGCTTGGCCGTTGACCACGCCTGTGCCGCCGTCCAACTCTTGGCTGAATTTGACGGGCGAGCCGGTGGCTTTCATCAACTGCTCGCTTTTGTCGTTGCGCGAAACGGTTACGCTGCCGGCACGGATATTGAGCGTGCCTTGTTTGATGATGACGTTGCCGGAAAAGGTGGTGCTTTGGTTGTTTTGGTCAAGCGAGCCTTGGTCGGCTTCGATTTGAATCGGCTGCTTGCTGTCGCTTTGCAGGGCAAAGGCCGGGCTGGCGGCAAAAACGGCAACAAGGGCTAAGGTTTTACAAATTTTTTGTATCATAAATTGTGGCTTTCACTTTGGAAGGGAAATTCAGCAAACCGGTTTTGTGATCATAAGTCATGCCGTTTGCCTGACCGCTGGACTGTCCGTATTGGAAAGTAACGGGGCTGTCGGTATGGGCGTATTGCGCTTCGGTATCGACATTCAAACGTTCGGTTTTAACGATGCCGGCCAAACGCTTGGCATCTGCCGCTTTGTTTAAGACAACATTTTGTTCAAAAACGACTTTTTTGTTTTGAATATTGTACGCTGCCTTGTCGCTGCCGACTTCGTACAACAGGCTGCCGTCTCGGTAAAACGAAAGATGCGGTTTGTCCAAATGCACATCCGCGCTATTCGGATATTGGACGGCATCGACCGCGCTCAGGTTTTCTTTCAGACGGCCTTCTTGGTCAAAACGTTTGCCGTTGATGCCTTTCATCGAATATTGCGGCTCATTCGGATTGAGGACGACTTCTTCGATTTGCACTTCGCTGATGCGGCCGAGCCACGCCGCCAATGCGCCGAGTGAAACGGCCAACACCAGCGGAAAGGCGATTCCGTAACGCCATCTGATTTTCATCGTACATACTCTTTCAAAGCAGGTTCAAGCGTACCTTGCGCCTGCATAATCAAATCGCACACTTCACGCACCGCGCCTGCGCCGCCGGATCGTCGGGTTACATAATGGGCGTATTGCAAAGTAAACCAATGCGCTTCAGGGACGGCGACCGCCAATCCGCAACGCACCATCACGGGCAAATCAACGACATCGTCGCCGACAAAGGCGCACTCATGCTCCTCCACACCGGCCTGTTCGCGTAATTGGGCGTAGGCGGCACGTTTGTCGTGAATGCCTTTGAAGTAATAGTTGATACCGAGCTGCTTCACGCGGATACCGACGGAAGGCGCATCGCGGCCGGTAATAATCGCCGTTTGCACGCCGCTGGCCTGAAGCATTTTCAAACCGTGCCCGTCCAAAGTGTGGAACGATTTGATTTCTTCGCCGTTGTCGCGAATAAAAATGCGGCCGTCGGTCAAAACGCCGTCCACATCCAGTATCAGCAGTTTGATACCTAAAGCGCGTTGTTGCAGGTCGGAAGAGAGGTTTTGCATAAGGTTTCCTTATTTCAGACGGCCTATTCTAGCATAAGGCCGTCTGAAAACGTTTTTGCCGTCGATTCAGACAATTCGTGCCATCAATAAATCGTGCATGTTCAACGCACCAATCAGCACGCCGTTTTCTTCGACCACCAGCAAACCGTTCACATGGCCGCTTTGCATGGCTTTCAAAGCTTCAGTGGCAAGGCGGTCGGCGGAAATGGTTTTCGGCGAAGCATGCATAATGTCGTCCACTTTCAAACCGGCAAAGCTGTCGCGTTCTTGAAACAGACGGCGCAAATCGCCATCGGTAAATACGCCTTTCAAACGGCCTTCGGCATCGGTTACCGCCAACATGCCCAAGCCTTTTTCACTCATGCGGACAATGGCTTCTTTCAACGGCGTACCCAACAAAACGGCAGGCAGAGCTTCGTCTTTGTGCATAATATCCGCCACGCGCAACAGCAGGCGTTTGCCCAAACTGCCGGCCGGATGGCTTAAAGCAAAATCATCCGGCGTAAACGCGCGCGCCTGCAGCAATACCACTGCCAGCGCATCGCCCAACGCCATCACGGCGGTCGTACTGGAAGTCGGTGCAAGGCCGAGCGGACAGGCCTCTTTGGAAACCGCCGCGGTAATATGGATATCGGCATGGCGCGCCATGGTCGAAGTCGGATGGGCGGTAATGCAGATAAGCGTGATGTTTTTGCGTTTCAACGCCGGAATAATCGCTGCAATTTCATCGCTTTCGCCGGAGTTGGAAATAGCAACCACGACATCGTGGTCCACAATCATGCCCAAATCGCCGTGCGCCGCTTCGGCAGGATGGACGAAAAACGCAGGCGTGCCGGTGGAAGCCATGGTTGCCGCCATTTTGCGGCCGATGTGCCCGGACTTGCCCATGCCGGTAATGACGACCCTGCCCTTACAGTGCAACAATGCTTCCGCCGCACGGACAAAATCATGGTCCAAAGCCGCTGCAATTTCACGCAAACCTTCGGCTTCCGTATTCAATACATCGCGCGCCCAGTCGAGATAAAGTGTGTTTTCCGCCATCAAAGCTACCTTTCGTGCTTGAATTTAGGTTTGTTTTGCCCAAATTAATCGGCTGTAAACTGTTCAAATTCATCGAATCGGCGTAGCATTACCGCCACTTCACAAACAAACCTATTATGTAAAAGGAATCAGAGATGACTATTTTATCGGACGTTAAAGCATTAGGACAACAAATCTGGTTGGACAATCTCTCCCGTTCGCTGGTACAAAGCGGCGAATTGGCAGAAATGCTGAAGCAAGGTGTGTGTGGCGTAACTTCCAATCCTGCCATTTTCCAAAAAGCCTTTGCAGGAGATGCCCTGTACGCCGATGAAGTAGCCGCACTCAAACAGCAGGACCTGACCCCGAAACAACGCTACGAAACCATGGCGGTTGCCGATGTGCAAGCCGCTTGCGACGTGTGCCTTGCCGAACACGAATCCACCGGCGGTAAAACCGGCTTCGTCAGCCTCGAAGTTTCGCCTGAATTATCCAAAGACGCACAAGGCACGGTTGAAGAAGCGCGCCGCCTGCACGCCGCCATCGATCGTAAAAATGTCATGATTAAAGTACCGGCAACCGACGAAGGCATCGAAGCACTCGAAACCCTCGTTTCAGACGGCATCAGCGTCAACCTGACCCTGCTCTTCTCCCGCACCCAAACCCTCAAAGCCTATGCGGCCTACGCGCGCGGCATTGCCAAACGTTTGGAAGCAGGACACGACGTTTCCCATATCCAAGTTGTCGCCAGCTTCTTTATTTCCCGTGTTGATGCCGCATTAGACGCCACCCTGCCCGACCACCTCAAAGGCAAAGTCGCCATTGCGCTGGCCAAAGCCGCCTATCAAGATTGGGCGCAATACTTCGGCAGCAGCGAATTTGCCGCACTTGCCGAAAAAGGTGCCAACCGCGTACAACTTTTATGGGCATCTACCGGCGTGAAAAACCCTGCCTATCCTGACACTTTGTACGTTGACAGCCTGATTGGCACCCATACCGTCAACACCGTTCCCGATGCCACACTCAAAGCCTTTATCGACCACGGCACCGCCAAAGCCACGTTGACCGAAGGTGTTGATGAAGCCCAAGCGCAGCTTGCCGAAACCGCAAAACTTGGCATCGATGTCGAAACTTTGGCAACTCGTTTGCAGGAAGACGGTTTGAAACAATTTGAAGACGCTTTCGCCAAACTACTGGCTCCCTTGGCTTAAGCGGATTAAACGGACGGCCGAGAAACTTAAATCATTTTGACAAGTCTCAGGCCGTCTGAAACCCAAATTCGGGCGTGTACGGCACGCCCTTTTCTATCACGATTTGAATACCGTGCAGGCATACTTCCCCTGCCCTACAAAACCACCCTGCCATGTATATAGGACGTTTCGCCCCCAGCCCTACCGGCCTGCTTCATATCGGCTCCCTACTGACCGCCGTCGCCTCCTATGCCGACGCGCGCGCTCATCAGGGCAAATGGCTGGTCCGCATTGAAGACCTTGACCCCCCGCGCGAAATGCCCGGCGCCGCTTCCGACATTTTGCGCACGCTTGAAGCTTTCGGCTTTGAGTGGGACGGCGAAGTAGCCTATCAAAGCCGCCGTTACGACCTGTACCAAGACACCCTCGACCGCCTCAAAGCAGCCGGGCTGGTGTATCCCTGTTACTGCAGCCGCAAAGATTGGCAGGCGGCGGCAACACATGGCGCAGACGGATTTGTATATAACGGCCGTTGCCGCAACCCTCAGCAAAGGCCCGACACGCAAAACAAAACTCCGGCATGGCGTATTCAAGTGCCCGATCGCGTGATCGGTTTTTCAGACGGCATTGTCGGACATTACGCACAAAATCTGGCACACGATATCGGCGATTTTGTCCTGCTTCGTGCCGACGGCTATTGGGCATATCAGCTTGCCGTGGTTGCCGACGATGCCGATCAGGGCATAACGCATATTGTCCGCGGTCAAGATTTGCTCGTTTCCACGCCGCGCCAAATCTATCTGCAACAATGCCTCGGCGTTCCCACACCGGCCTACGCCCACCTTCCCCTATTGACCAACAACCAAGGGCAAAAATGGTCGAAACAAACCCTTGCCCCGGCTTTGGATTTGAATCAAAAAGAACAGCTTCTCCGCCAAGTCCTAACCTACCTCAACCTACCCAATGCACCTACCGTGAACCGTCATCAGGAATTGCTCGATTGGGCAGTAGCGCACTGGCAAATGGACAAAATCCCAAAATCGTCCATTATCACAGACTGAATTAGCACGATTACAACAAAATTACTCTAGGTATTACAATATTTCATAAAATTATGTAAGTAATCTTCCGATTCATCCCAAACCATGCCCAAGAAGCGAAAAATCATGTATATTTCAAAAATTTCCTAAAATTGTCACAAACTGATAATTTCAAGGTTGTAACAACATACGGCTGACGCGTTATTGAGGATGACAAAGCGCGGCAGATCTCCCACGATACAACAAAAAGAATACCGCTATGCCAAGTGCCATTATTGTAGAAGACGAAGTATTAGCAGCAGAACGCTTACGTGTATTATTGGAAGAGTGCAATGTCGTACTGCTCAACGTCTTTCACCATGCCATGCCAGCATTGGAGTGGCTGAGCGTCCACGAAGTCGACATCGTTTTTGCCGACATCGGCATGCCGGAAATCGACGGTCTCGAATTTGTCGAACGCATTAAGCGTACCGCCAAACGCCAGCCGGAAATTGTATTCACCACAGCCTACGAAGAACACGCCCTGCGCGCGTTTGAACTGGCTGCCGCAGACTATCTGCTCAAACCGATCAAAATGACCCGCCTGCAAACCGCGCTTGACCGCATCATCGAGAAAAACCGCGAAAAAGCAGACAGTTTTACCCATTTCAAAGTGTACAACCGCGAACGCATGGTTGAAATTCCATGGCAACAGGCACGTTACCTGATGGCGGAACACAAAACCGTCTATCTGTTTACCGGTGACGGCCAAAGCTACGAATTACCGAAGACCTTGGTTTACTGGGAAGAATTGCTGGGCGACAAAGTCATCCGCATCCACCGCAACGCCCTCGTCTTCCGCCACACCCTCGACAGCCTGATTCGACTGGACGACGACGAAAACGACGAATACGCATCCACATGGGGTGCAAAAATTCTCGATATTCCGACCCCGTTGCCCGTCAGCCGCCGACAACTGTCCACCCTGCGAAAAATCATTAAAAACAGCATCTAACAATGCGCTCCTTGACTAGCTCTTTTTAAATCAAAGGCCGTCTGAAAATATCTTTTCAGACGGCCTTTTAACTTCTCAGCCAAATAACAGAAAGCAGAAAAAGAAATGGCCAGAGCTTGCCGTTTGGCTCTATCCAAGTTTCCAATTTAATCCAACCGTTTTACCCACAAACAAGGTTTTCTATTTTTTAATCTAACATCTCTCAATTATTATCACTTAACAGAAAAGGCCGTCTGAAACATTCAGACGGCCTCGATACTTAAGCCTTACAGATTAAAAGAACAATTCACGCCAGCTGATGCGTTTTAGTCCGCATGTACGGCCTTGTACTTCCAGGCTGACCAATTGGTTAGACAAGAGACTGCGATCGCCTTTGGTTGCAAAACATTTATTGTTTGGCACGCTCGGCGTAGCGTTCAACTCCTTATCCGTACCCGTGCCGCCGCTATCGCCATCGGCAGTGACCGGAGAATCGTCAGCTTTGCTGGAATTCATATAAGTAAAGTTGATAACGCCATCAAAAGTCATACCGTTGGCGTAATAAATCTGGCCATTATTCTCGCGCTTGATAAACTGACGATCCTTAGCGGAGATACGCGCATCACGCAAGCCCAAACGGCCACCATTTTCAGCATTTACGCCCAGAATAATCGTTTTCGCTGTCGTTTGTGTGGACGTACTGTCCGGCAAACAAACATCGGTACTGGAAGAATCAGTATGAATTGTTTGGGTTTCATACTTACGGATGGTCAGTACAGCTGTACGCAAAATCATCGTCGGTTTGACAGTCACACGTTCATTCGGATCTAAAGTCAGACTCCAGCCTTTTTTGCCTTCGCCAACCTTATTGTCGCTGACATAAATGTGTTCGCCATCACTTTTTCTGGTTTGCTGTTCCAACTCACTGCTGTTTGCCAAAACCGCTTTTTTGGATTCATTAGTAGATACATCATCATAAACACCGTAAACGGCATTGATTTGTCCGTTGGTACCTTCTAGTTCACTCTGATAAATCTCGCTGCCCGTACCAAAAATGACGACATACTTGTCTTTACCGCGACGGGAGACCGCAGGCGCAGACGTAATCGGTTGATTACCCGATCCTTGGAAAATCATTTGCGCAGACCATTTGGACGGTGTTTCACCACTCAAGTCAAAGCGGAACATATTGCCATAACGGTCGCCTGCATAGGCAATATCGACAATACCGTCAAAATCGGTGTCTACCAAAGTGGGGGTGGAGAGGCCACCTTTGCCATTCGGCGCAGGAATTTTAGCCAAGAGATTACCGGCACTAGAAACATTTTTGCCGGTATCTTGCGTACCAGCTTCTTTACCTGTCATATCATAGACATATAAAGCCGTTTCATTGTCGACACTGTTCACATCTTCAGTACGATAGCCGCTGGCCAAGAAACCCGCATAGCGCACATCAGATTTCAAATTGACCGGAGTGGTATCGCGCTTGATGGAAACACGGCCGATTTGTGTCGAACCAATGGTATAACCCAGCTTATTGTCAGAGCCTTTTTTTGTTTCAAACAAAGGCACAGTCGTATTCCAACTACTACGATCACTGTTAGCTACCGCATCAATATTCAACGCATATGCACCGCGTCCGCCCTGACCCATTGCACCAAACATAAAGGTTTGTTTATCAGGTGTTTGACGGAGAACAAAGCCACCATTGACCATATAGCGGTGTGGCGTGCTGGAGCCATAGCCCTCACGAGCAATATCCTTCAGGACTTTGCCCAAAGTTGTTGCTTGACCTTTCTCGTCCTCACGTTCCATACCTGCCGGAATATAGCTGAGTTTCAAGTCATAAGGATTGCTAGGCGTACCATTACGGAAAATATGTACCATACCGTCATTGGCAGCGGCAACCAAAAACTCTTGACGGTTGTCGCGCTTATTGCCAATAGCCGCAACCGAACCGTCTAAAATATCGCCCAAATTACGTTCATCTTTATTTGGATCATTAGGGTCAGTCGGGCGGATACGATAAGACTGGCTATAACCTTTTGCTACTGCATTTGCTTTAATGTCTTCATCACTACCTGCTCGGCCAGTCCATTTCAACAATGCATTTTTCCATTCCAACTTCAACTCATCTTTCGCACTGCCGTCTGAAATGCCAAAATCGGCGTTTGAAGCCTCATTATCTGCAACTCTATCGATGAAATAGGTCTTACTGCCATCATTAACCAAAGTAAGACGGTTATTAAATGATGGCTGGTCAAACTTTGTCGTATCAATAGGCGTACCATTAGGGTTTAATTTATAAAACCGCAACTGACTGCTCCAAGAGCCGGTATTTAAATGAACCGTTGCCGCCATATCGGGAATACCTGTACTGGTCGTTGCCGGCGCAGTAGAGGATGCTCCTTCAAATTTCGTATTCTTGCTGTCATTTTCAATATTGTCGATAATGGTTTTAAAGGCCTCAAGCAACTTTTCAGGTTTTGCGGCATTAAAGTACCAGTCTGGACGGCTCGCACCATTTTTCAGATACTCTCTCCCAACTTGAGAGATTCCTTCACCAAAGCCCACGGTAAAAGTCTGAACCAATTGCTTACTATAATCTACGCCTTTAGGATCGCTTGGATCACCATCCCAGCTCTTGCCTGCAGCATCTCGACGATCCTCTGGCTTAATCGCAGCATCTAGAAGATTTTCTGACTTAATCGCAGGTTTAATGTCTTTTTCTGCCAAAGTTTGACTGAAGAAACGCAGACCACGTTTTTCAACTTTACCAGTTTCGGGATCTGTATAGCTTCTATCCCAATAAGGAACAATAAAATCGCCTGAAAGAACGTGGCATTGAAACTTTTTCTCCCCTTCAAGACCATTTCCTGAAAATTTCTTACCTTGCTTATGTTTATCTTCATAAGCTTTTACTTCAGATGGCCCGAAATATTCATAGACCTCATCCGAACGATCCTGAATAGCATGGTAATAATTTGAATAATAATATTTTTGATCATAATTGAAGGGAGACTGGTTACTACAACTTGAGTTCGCATCACCGTCAGATACCACAACAACATAAGACTTCTGACAACGGTATTTAATATTTGGAATAACGAAATTCTTGACGACTTCATAATAACGGCGCGTTGTCGGCGTACCTTGGTAAGCCAACATCTCGTCTACCTTTTTTCTGACATATTCCCAGTTATCCGTAAAGCCTTCAGAATCCTTCATATCGCCTTTGTTATCGTCGGGTTCAGACAGTTTTACATATGCGTAAAGAGCATTATCCTTTTTCCTTTTTTCCTCATCCCATTTCCAATACCGAGGATTATTATGTAAAGTCTGCAAGCCCCAGTTAAACTGATCTTTATACCGCTCCAAAATCTTCTTTAATGCCGATTTTGCAATATTGATTTTTCTATTCGCATTGATTTCTTCATTCCCATTATCTACATAATATTTACCCTCTGCATCAGCCAACATACTGCCCGAGTCATCAATCAAAAACATAATATTATGCTTGACTTTGGGCTGGCCAATAGGCTCGTTTACGTTTTTCAGATAAAACGGAATTTCGGCGAAACCATTCTTTTCTTTAGATTGCTGGGTATTTGCCTGAACGGAAAAGCTAATGAGGGCTAAAGCGGAAGCGATGCTTGCATGAATAAGGCGATGACGGCCTGATGGAGCGTTTTGCATAATGTGTTCTTTTTTCATCGGATAATCTCAGCTAAAAATGACGTTGTTTTTATTTTTTATAAGGTTACGATTCTAGCATAAACAGCCTGTTTCATGTTTGATTCGGCTGAATTTCCCTACACCCGCATTTCAAACACAACAAAAATGAAACAATCTGCCTGCTCAGTTTTCAGACGGCCTGACTGAATATTTAGTTCAACCTTATTCATCAAGCATTCCAAAAGCAAGGGACTGTACCATAAAGATAAAACGTTTTTAAATTATCGATTATTTGCTCTATGCTTGAAATTCCTATTACTTTGACTTAAAATACACTGCTTCTACGGCATAGACCGCTATGTCTGAAAAAGCACGTTACACAGCAAAATCAAAGCTGCGGAGCGTGTTTTTTTTTAGCCGAGATTTCCGAAGGCTGTCTTTTTTGTAAACAATTTTTATTTTTCAGACGGCCTGACCCATTTTTTTCGAACCGACCATCATCAGGCAAACAGGATTCCATCATGACCACTCCGGCTCTTCTCGTTCTCGCTGACGGCAGCGTATTTCACGGC
>ERZ773196.1483-NODE-1483-length-13082-cov-4.219467_pt1 | contig 13082 bp, 9 predicted proteins | sample MGYA00581009_ERZ773196 | MGnify/ENA primary metagenome ERZ773196 (study PRJEB29015, sample SAMEA2738162) | human oral metagenome | biome: human oral; feature: human-associated habitat; material: saliva | place: China | collected 2243 ...
TCCCCCGTGGCCCGGGTAGACGCGCAGCGCGGGGTCCAGCTCGGTCAGGCGCGCGCACGAGCGCACCATGTCTGCTTCGTTGCCCAGAACGAAGGCCGTCGAGCCAATCGCACCCTGGAAGAGCATGTCGCCGCTGAAGAGGACCTTCTGTTCGTCGGAGAGCAGGCAGATGCTGCCGGGGGTATGTCCGGGGGTGTGCAGGACCGTCAGGGAGTCCCCGCCCCAGGAGACGAGGTCGCCCTCGGCGAGCGCTCGGTCCACGTGGTCGACGGTGTAGTCGATGCCCTCCTCATCGAAACCGGAGCGGTGCACGTCGGCCACGCCGTCGACATCGAGGGCGCCGCAGGCAACCCAGCATCCGTAGACCTCGACAAGCTCGTTGACGGCGCCGATGTGGTCGGAATGGCAGTGCGTGAGGACGATGCCGACGACGTTCTTCTCACCCAGCCAGCGCAGGATCCGCTGGGGCTCCGCGCCCGGGTCGAGGACGATGGTGCCGGCCTCGTTCGTGAGGGCGTAGCACTCGGCCTTCCACGCTCCGACGGTCATCTGTTCGATCGTGAACATCTCAACGCCCCTTGAAATCGACGGAACCGGTTTCGGCGAGCGTGTACCCGCGCGTCTCGGGGGCCCAGATGAGCGAGACGACGGTACCCAGGACGGAGATCACCGCACCGGCGAGCATCGTCGCGCCAAAGCCGTGGGTCTCCATGAACGAGGGCAGGATGTACAGCGAGACGACGGTGCCGATGCGGCTCAGCGACATCGCGAAGCCCATGGCGGTGGCGCGCACCTCCGTCGGGAAGAGCTCGTTGGGGTAGAGCCACTCGAGGTTGCCCGGGCCACCCGCAAGGAGCACATAGGCGATGAGGCAGCCCATGATGAGGCCAATGCCCGCACCCGGGAAGAAGCCCACGATAGCCAGGGCAATCGTCATACCGCCAAAGCATCCGATGATGAGGGGGCGGCGGCCGATCCGCTCGCACAGGTACATGGCGGGGAAGGTCCCGAGCATGAAGAACGTGCCAACGAGGAGCTCGACGAGGAGGGCGTCGCGCCCGTGCTCGAGGCCGATGGCGCTGCCGATGATCTGCTCGCCGTAGGTGTAGAACGCGAACATGGGGATCGCCTGGCACAGCCAGATGACGCCGATAAAGATGATGCGCTGCAGGTAGACGCCGCGCAGGACCTTCGACACCGAGGTCTTGGCGGCCTCTTCGGCCTTGGGAAGGCGAACGTTGGCTCCCAGGGTCTTGTGGACGATCGCCTGCGCCTCCGCGGCGCGACCCTTGGAGACGAGCCAGCGCGGGGATTCGGGGATGTCCCAGCGGCCGATGAGGATCAGGATGCAGGGGATCGCGGAGGAGGCCAGCATGTAGCGCCAGCCGTGCGCCGTGTTGTACAGGCAGAAGCCGACCAGGGCCGCGACGTTAGCACCCAGGTACCATGCTGCGGCAATGACACCCATGGCTCCCGCGCGGTACTTGCGCGGTGAGAATTCGGCGATCATCGAAGTCGCGATCGGGTAGTCCGCGCCCACTGCCACGCCAACGAGGAAACGCAGGATGAGCAGCGAAACCGGGTTCTGGACAACGGCGCACAGGATCGACAGGACGGCGATGACGACCAGGTCGATGACGAACATCTTGCGTCGGCCGATCAGGTCGGTGAGCCATCCGCCGAAGGAGGCACCGAGGAACAGGCCGACGAGGGAGGCGACGCCGAGGAGCCCGCGCCAGTGCGCGTCCAGGACGAGGTCGTTGCCCATTGCCTGCATCGCCACGCCGATGATGGCCAGGACGTAGCCCTCCAGGAAGGGGCCGCCCGAGGAGAAGACGATAACGCGCTTGAGCAGCGGTGTCATCTCGAGGTCTTCGAGGTCGATCACGGTGTCGTTGTGAGCCACAATGTTCTCCTTTCCGGTGTAAGCGTGTGTGCAGTCGTGTGGTGGGTGTGGCGCGGGAGAGGTGCTAGGGGCCTCTCCCGCGCCCCGGGCGCGGGGCGCCTTTACCCCGCGAGGTGCATCAGCGGTATTCGATGATGCCCCAGTTCAGGTGCGGCTTGGCGCCGGTCTCGTCGGCGTCCGCGTCGACGAGCATGAAACGCAGCTCGCCTTCGCCGACCTTCCACAGCTTGGTCTTGAGCGTGGAGCCGGGGTGGACCGGCGAGGTAATGCGGGTCTTGAAGCGGGTGATGCGCTCCGGCTCGCCGGGAACGAAGGCGTTGATGGCGTGACGCATCACGACGCCCGCGTAGGAAATCGCGTGCAGGATCGGGCGGGGCTCGCCGTTCTCGGCGGCGTAATCCCAATCGATGTGCTGCGGGTGGTAGTCCCCCGACAGACGGTAGATGAGAGCCTGGTTCTCGGGGATCGTCTCGACAACCTCGACGTCAGCGTCACGCTCGGGCATCTCGACGATGTCCTTCGGAGGCTTGGGGCCGCCCCAGCCGCCGTCGTAGATCAGGCAGTCCCAGGACTCGTTGGTGAAGAGCAGGTTGCCGTCCGAGTCGTAGGTGTCGCCGATGTGCTGGGCGAGCAGGCCACGGCCCTCACCGCGGTCGTAGAGGCCCTCGAGGCGGACCTTGGTCTCCAGGTGGTCGGCCATCTTGGTGATGGGCTGGTGGAAGCGAATGTCGAAGCCCCAGTGCAGCGATCCGGCGTAGTTGTAGCCGTAGTCGATCGTGCGGGTGACCTCGGAGTCGACGATCAGCATGGCACCGAACATGGGCAGCACCTTGAGCTGGGGGTCGCGCTCATCGTGCTCATTCAGGTACTCGAGGCCGTCCTTGCCGTCGATACCCGCGCCACAACCGAGGGCGAAGAGCTCCAGGTCGCGGAAGGTGTAGTCACGGACGAAGGGACCGAAGGTCTGTCCGACCATCTCGGTATTGATTGCCATCGTTCATTATCCTTTCAATGGGATGGATTCAAGAGGTTGCGAGGAGTTGCTTGTTGACTTTGCCGTAGCTTCCCCGCGGGAGTTCCTCGACGAACTCCACGTAACTGGGCACTTTGAAGGACGCCAGGCGTTCCTCGCAGTGGTCGATGACGGCCTGGGGGTCGAGGCCAGCGCCGGGTTCCGCGACGACGAAGGCCTTGACGGCCTGGCCGCGCACTCCGTCGGGCACGCCGATGACGGCGACCTCCTGCACGCCGTCGAGGCTCTCGATCGTGCATTCAACCTCGGCAGAGGACACCGATTCGCCCGAGCGCTTGATGAGGTCGATGCGCCGATCCATGAAGTAGACCCAGCCGTCCTCGACGTAGGCGAAGTCGTGGGTGCGGTACCAGCCGTCTTCGGAGAGAACCTCGGCGGTCGCCTCGGGGTTGTTCCAGTAGCCGGCCATGAGGCTGACTCCGGGGACGCCGTGGAGGACGAGCTCGCCGACCTCGCCCTCGGGCAGCTCGGTACCCTGGCAGTCAACGACGCGGACCTCGTAGCCGGGCCCCGCCTGGCCGATCGAGGGCCAGCGACGCTCGCCGTGAGGCGGGTCCGTGACCGCACCGATGAGGCACTCGGTGGACCCGTAGTTGTTGAGCAGCGTCACGCCGAAACGCTCCTCGAATGCTTCCTTTTCCTTTGCGCTCAGGGGCAGGAAGTAGTGCATCTCGCGGACCTGGTGGTTGCGTTCCTCCGGGTCGACGGGCTGACGCAAGAGGGTCGCAACGATCATCGCCATGCCCTGCACGAGGGTCGCGCGGTGTTCGCGCGCCTCACGCCAGAAGCGCGTCGCGGAGTATCGCGACAGCATGATGAGCGTCGCGCCCATCGTCAGGACGGGTGCCAGCGCCGACAGCTGGAAGTTCACGCGGGCCGCAACCATGGAGGTCATGTAGCGGTCCTCAAGGTTCATACCCAGTTCCCAGTTGACGAAGACGCCCGAAAAGACGAAGTTCGCCTGCGTGATGACGACGCCCTTGGGGGCCGAGGTCGTACCCGAGGTGAAGAGAATCGCCAACGTGTCCATGGGGTCCACGTGAGGATTCGACTCGAAGGAGTCGGAGGCGTCCGCCCGCAGGTCGGCCAGGAGCGGGACGTCCACCCCGGCCTCGTCCCCGGGGATGCCCTCCCCCACCGCCACGATGTCCGTCATGGACTCGGGCAGGTGGGAGAGGACCTCTGCGAGGTTGTTCACGCAGGTGATCAGCATCTGAGCCTCGCACAGGCCCATGATGCGCCCCAGCTCGCAGGGTGCCGACGTGGCATCGACGGGGACCGCGATAGCCCCCATCTTCGCCAGGGCCAGGGTGCACTCCACGAATTCGACGCAATTGTGGAGGTAGAGGGCAACGCGGCTTCCGGCCTCAACGCCCCTCGCAACGAGGGCGTTGGCACACGTGTTGACGCGCGCGTCGAACTCACGGTAGGTGAAGCGGGACACCTCGGAGGCGTCCACGTCCTCGTACACGAGGAACTCGCGGTCTGCGCGCTCCATCACCTGCCGCTGCCACAGCTGAGCAACTGTGGTGTTCTCTGGCACCCACGTCGAGCTGGTCATTCGATCAGTCCTCGTCGGCTGCCTTGACGGTGCCGGACGCGATCAGGGCCTCGATGGCATCGTCGGCGTAACCAGCGCGCTTGAGGATGTCGCGTGTGTCCCCACCCAGGGCGGGCATCGGACGCCAGAAGGCACCCGGGTTGCGGCGGAACTTCGGGAAGGTGTTGAGACCCTTGATGGTCTTGCCTTCCGCGTTCTCCCACTCAACAAAGCACTCGCGGGCCTGCACGTGCTCGGCCTCAAGGATGTCACCGAACTCGTTGACGACCTGGGCGGCGATGCGGTGCGCAACGAAGTCACGCTGCACGTCGTACTTGGACTGGGTCTTCAGGTAGGCCTCCAGGGTCTCCTGGATGAGGTCCGCCTTGGGGCTGTCGAGCCACAGGGCCGAGGTGCCCTCGGGGTACTCGTCGGTGCCCCACAGCTCGCCCAGGCCGATGGTCTCCAGCAGGTACCTGTTCTGCGGTACGCCGTAGAGACACAGGCCGATGAAGCCGTCCTTGCACTCGTAGATGCCGATGCCGCACAGGTTCTGATGGCGCGCACCCGGACGCGGGTAGGAGATGCCCGCGTTCATGTAGTCCATCATGTAGTACGTGCCCACACGCAGGAGAGTCTCGTACATGGCCATGTCGATGCTCTCGCCTTCGCCCGTGACGCCCACACGGTGCAACGCGGCCAGGGACGAAGAGATGATCATCAGCGAGTTGATGTAGTCGCCCAGGTAGGGAGAGATGTTCATCGGCTGATCGACGGAGCCGTTCTGCGCGACGATGCCCGCGTATGCGGCGACCGTCAAGTCGTAAGCGGCGGAGTTGATCTGCGCTTCGTCACCGTACTGGCCGAAGCCGGAGACGTGCACGATGACGAGCTTGGGGTTGATCTCCCACAGGAACTCATCCGTGATGCCCTTGCGAGCGTACATCGGGCCCTTGCCGGACTCGATGAAGATGTCCGCGTCCTTGACAATGGCGCGCAGAGCTTCCTTGCCTTCGTCGGTGAAGGGGTTCATGGAGATCGAGCGCATGTTGCGGCGCTCCATTTCCTTGACCCACGCGGTGTCGCGCATCGAGTCGCCGGTCCATACGTTCTCGATCCACGTGACGTCGGCGCCCCACTCGCCCATGATGGCCGCAGCCGTGGGGGCTGCGATCTCAACGGCGGAGTAGACGACCTTGACGCCATCGAGGACGCCGAATGACGGCTTATCCGTTGGCAGTGCCATGGGTATTCGTCCTTTCGTTCTCAGATGTTCGGGTCAGCGGTAGGGGTAGAGGGCGGAACGGCCGGTGGTGAGGATCATCATTTCGTCGGTGCCACCGGAGACGCGGTCCACGCGCAGGTCGCGGTAGAAGCGCTGGATGCGGTGGTCGCCGGTGATGCCTACGCCGGCCAGGACCTGCAGGGCGCGGTCCACGACGTCGAACGAGGCCTCGGAGCAGTAGTACTTGGCCATCGAGCAGTCGCCGCGCGAGAGCAGGCCATTGTCGTGCTTCCAGGCGATCTCGTAAAGCATGTTGCGCATGTTGGTCAGGCGCACCTTCATCTCAGCGAACTTCAGCTGGATGAGCTGGTGGCGGGCGATCGCCTGACCTCCTTGGATACGCTGGTTGGCGTACTTGGCGGCGTCTTCGAACGCGCAGTAGGCGGTGCCGTAGTTGGTCAGGGCGACGAGGAAGCGCTCAAGGTCGAAGTCAGCCACACCGCGGCGGAAGCCGTTGCCCTCGGTGCCGAAGAGGTCCTTCTCCTCAAGTTCGACATTGTCGAAGTAGACGTCGCAGCACGAGTCCATGCGCAGGCCGAGCTTGCCGAGGGGCTCCTTGGTGATGCCCGGCAGGTTCATGTCGACGAACCACTCGGTGTAGGTGTCCATGTTGTCGGCGTCGCGGGCCATGACGACCAGGTAGGGGGCGTACAGCGAGGACGTGATGAAGGTCTTGTGTCCGTTGAGGTAGACCTTGCCGTCCTTGCGGGTGTAGGTGGTGCGCATGTCATCCCACGAGGATCCGGCTGACGGCTCGGTCATCGCGTAGTTGAGCATCTGCTTACCGGTGCCGACGAAGGACAGGATCTTTTCCTTCTGCTCGTCGGTGCCCTCACGCAGGACGGTTTCCCAGCAGGGAAGCTGGTAGAGCACGTAGGTGGGGCCACCTTCGCGGCCGAGCGCCTCGTAGGCGGCAGTCAGGGTCACCCAGTCGGCGCCGAGGCCGTCGTATTCCTCGGGCAGGAGGATGCGGTCGAAGCCGAGCTCACAGATGGCCTCCGTCCACTCGATCGGGTACTCGTGCTTTTCATCGCACTCGTGGAAGTATGCATCCCAGTTGCGCGAACGCATAACCTCAGTAAAGGCGTCGACCATGAGCTGCTGATCTTCATTGAGCGAAAATTCCATGTCGGATCACTTTCTGTGTGTGAGCGTCGTGCTCAGCGGTGGATAGGGTGTTCGGTGAAAAAGTGCGCGCCTTCAGAGAGCACATCCATGGTGTCGTCGAGCATCTTGGAGTGATGCAGGAAGCCGTGGATGACGCCCTCGACTTCGTTGTAGAGGTGAGCAACGCTGCACAGATTGAGGATGTCGGCCAGGGTGCGCGAGTCGTCGCGCAGGGGGTCCAGGCCGGCGGACACGACGTAGCAGGGCGGGATGCCCTGGCTAAAGTCGGATCCCAGGATGTTGAAGTAGCAGTCGCTCACGTCCGCGGGATCGGCAAAGTACTGGTCGAGGTAGTACTGATAGTCGGCCTCGGTCAGGCCGTCCCATGCTCCGCCCAGGAGGCGCATGGACAAGGAGTCCTTGAGCCCGTAGACGCCGTAGTACAGGAGCATGGCGCGCACGGACGTGAGCGAGCCCTCGTCGCGCATCATGAGCATCGTCGCCATGGACATGTTCGCTCCGGCGGAGTCTCCGGCGAAGGACACGTCCTCGGGATCGATGCCCCACTGCACCGCGTTCTCACGAATGTGCGCGACGACGTCGCGGCATTCGTGAATCTGGCGCGGGAAACGGGCCTCGGGGGCGAGCGTGTAGTCCACGCTCACAACCGCGGCACCGGTCAGGTGGCACAGGGTGCGGGTGATGCGGTCGTGAGTATCCACGTCGCCGATCACCCAGCCGCCGCCGTGCACGTAGACGATGAGGGGACGCTGGCCTTCCCCGCTCGGGCGGTAGTGGCGCACGCGCACCTGCCCGTAGCGAGTCGGAACCATGACGTCCTCGCTCGAGAACACCTCGGGGCCTCCTTCGTTCCAGAACGCGCGCTCCTTGCGGTAGGCGGCACGCATGTCGTCGAGGCTCTGCCCGGTCACGTACGCGCCCGCGGCAAGTTCATCCTGCTTGGCGACGACGTGGCCCATCTGCTCGGTCCACATGGCCGGAACGTTATACTTGTGACCCACGAGGTGATCCTTTGCGATGTCCGTTGCTAATCAGTTCTGCCCGGTCTTCTTCGCGCGGGCGCGAACGACCAGGAGGAGACCAATGGCGCACAGTGCCGCGAGGATCGCGGTACTACCCAGGATCATGAAGATCTGGTGGAAGGCCGCTTCCTTATCATCGCCGGCGGCGTCGCGGATCGAGCCGAACCAGGTGTAGGAGAAGGTGTCGGGCAGGAAGCCGATGACAGAGAGCAGGCCCGAAGCGGTACCGAAGACCGCGGGGCTCACCTTGCCCTCAGTCAGCTGCGAGGAGACGATGCCGAAGACACCGTTAGCCATGAAGGCCAGGACGATGACCAGGGCGGCGGTGAGGAACGCGTTCGCGCCGGAGGGCAGGAAGACGAAGACACCGAAGAGCAGTGCGGCAATGATCGAGCCGGTCGCGATGACGCGCGAGGGGGAACCAACCTTTTCGGCGACGCCACCGAAGATGGGGGCGGACAGGAGGGAGACGCCGTAGGTGCGGACGGTCGCAACCATCGTGACGACGGCGGGAGCCAGGTTCATGACGTCCTTCATGTAGCCGGTCGTCTGGTTGACGCCCGTGTAGAAGAAATACACGAAGAACAGCGTCGCGGCGGCGAGCCAGACGACGGGGTTGATGAGGACCTGACCGAGCTGCTTGACCTCGAAGCCTCCCTCGGAGGAGCCGATCTCGCCGGCGAACTTCGGGATGAAGAAGAAGGATAGGACCGCGAGGACCATGATGATGCCGCCCAGGATGAACAGCAGGACGCGCATGGGGATGATGTCACCCTGCGAGGCGAGGTGGGTGACAAGCCAGGAGTTGAAGAAGCCCAGGATCAGACCGGCGAGGCCGTAGAAGGCGTAGGACATGCCGATGTTACGCGAGTAGCCGTCCTCGTCGGAGATCAGGCGCACGAGCTTGTAGCGGATGCCCCACCAGATGAGGATCGTGGAGATTCCCATCGCCACAAACAGCAGGCGAATGGTCGTCAGCGACGGGAACATCGCGTACCAGAAGGTGAGGAGCGCGGTGATGCCGAAGCCGATCCAGGACAGCGTACGAACGCGGACTATGTCGGCGACGATGCCGGAGGGCAGGTAACACACGAGGGCCGTGATCGCGTAGGCGCTCAGGAGGGTGCCCATGACCGTCGTGACGTTGTCGGTGGTGGCACCACCCGAGGCAATCAGCGCCTTACCCAACGGGTCCTCGAAGACGTACTGCAGGTAGACGGGGGTGTAGATGATGGAGCTGCCGATAGAGACCAGAACGAGCAGGAAGAAGCGGTGTCCACGCGAGAGATCGTTCGCGTGGCGCTCCTGGGTGAGCATGCTCAGCACTGCGACCACCTTTCATGAAATTGAGAGGCTGGGAAATCAATTTGTTGACATCGCCCCGCGACTATGTCATGTATCTTCACCATTGAATGAAAATCCAGGAATTTACCAACGTCGAGCCACTATTCTGATCATCGTTAACCATGAAGCGTGGCTACCAGTAGCACTCGCGGAACTTTGTGCTGTCAATAGTATCGAGAGCGAACCAGGTCAATCCTGACCTTGGTCCCAAATTATTTCCTAGAATTCCGGACCTTACTCGTCCAAAATCGACCTATATCAATACTGGCGCGGAACGCGTTAACGTCGCCTATATTGCGGACGATCTGGGTCCAATTGTTTGCTCATTTTGCATTCTAAGATCACTAAGACGTGGCTCTCAAAGCGCAAAACAGTCGTCTGACGACTAAACAGAGGCGCGCCTAAGGTTCGCATTACAATTTTGTTCCAATAAGTATCAGACAACCCTTTTGGATAGTTACTACAAATTCCCTTTGATGCGCATACGCGTACCTTCAACCCTGCACTGCCACCTTCACCGTATTGATTATCTGACGTATTTTTTCAACATGCGTGGGGCTATTCAATCGACAAACATGATGAATTATCCGACGCTCATCGTCGGTAATAACACGGTGTGCTATGAAGCCGGATTCTTCAGGCACCACAGGTGCGAGACAATGGACCACCAGACGGCACGAGACAAACTATCCCTACGCAGCCCACGACAGCTTCGCCAGTTACGATCGCCAGCACCACAAACCGCTACCGCCCCACAGATCTTGCTAACACGCGATGACCCGCGCACGCTCGACTCGGCGCAACCGCATGTTCCTCAGTCGCGCTCGCCCGATACCCTCGCACAGTTCGCTGCCCACAGGCCCGTCAGCGCCGCCGAATCCGACCACGGGAATGCCAAGTAATCACCCGCGAGAATCACCGGCCCCGTATGCTCCTTGCGATAGCGGCGAACCTGACTGACTCGCCCAACCCGGCAGGTCGGCATCGCGTGAGGGATCCTGACGACGCGGCTCGCTTCCAGATCAACGGCGTCTCCCACAGTTGGCGCGAGCTCGCACACCGCCGCGACCGCCCGAGCGGTCACCTCAGTGTCGGACTCCCCCATGACCATCGAGCGCTGCGCAGCCTCTCCATCAAACATGACGGTAACGGCATCCGCGCCCGGCGCCGCATGCCCCGCGCGGCTCGCCACACACAACGCGGCGATGGGGCCAGCCTGGCTCGGCGACGCAAGGAGACCGTACGCGCCTCCCAGCTCCCTTTCCTCAAGGCGCCGACTACACGCGAGAACGATCAGAAGCCCGGAGCTATAGGGGGTCGACAGGAGCTGGGCTTCGAGCGGGGACGGATCCGCGAAGAGCGAAGCGGCTGCGGGTGCTGGAACAGCCAAGACGATCCGGTCCCCCTCCACCACGGTCCCGTTGTCGAGGACCAACGCAGCGCCGGCCTCATCGCGTTCGACGCGAGCAACGGGAGCCTCGTAATGGATCGACAGTCCCGAGGCCAGCGCCCGAGGGATCGCTTCGAGCCCAGGATCCGCGGTCAGCGTGACGAAGGGACGCGCGCCGTAGGAGACCATGGCGAGCGCCGCACAGGCCGAGGTGTCGGCAAGATCCTGGAAGTAGTAGCCCCGAAACGAGGATCCGATGACCGCGCGGGTGAAGGCCTCGCCAAAGCGAGCGGAACACCATTCATCTGCGGGCACGTCGATGTCTACCCAGTGGGCGGGATCAGCCGGGTTGGCTTTCGCGAGGCGCGGGAACTGACGGGCAAGCTGCCATCCCGCCTGTGCGGCGTCGCCCCAGCCGATCACTCCGGCGCGCACCATCGAGTACACGGAGGGACCGTAGGTGAGCGCCGCCGAGTCAACGATGAGTCCTGCACGTGAACGAATGGGGCGCAGCGGCACCCCGAGGCGCTTGGCTAGGCGGGGGATGACACGGTATGTCGAGGACAGAAAGTTCGCACCGACCTCAACCCGGCAACCGGCCACCGTAGCTGTTTCAATGCGACCGCCAGCTCGCGCGCTCGCCTCGTAGAGCACCACATCCTGGCCGCTCCGAGCGAGCGCATCCGCGCATGCAAGGCCCGAGATCCCCGCGCCGACCACCAACGTCCTCATGACGCCATGATAGCGTCGCCCAGCAGCACTGCGGCGCCGAGCCGCTCGGATCTTGGGAAACACATGCTGCGACGACAGCGTTCACGATCCCGTTTCTCGCGCACCCTTGACAGTGACGTAGGGTCACAGTGTTCGATGGGTTCCATGAGAGTCAAAGAGATGGCTGACCTCGCGGGTACAACGACGCGGACGGTGCGCTACTACCACCGCGTGGGGCTTCTGCCTGTGCCCCCGGTCGTCGCGGGGCGCCGCGACTACGGAGTCGAGCACCTGGCACGCCTGCTGCGTATCCGTTGGCTTGCTGAGTCCGGCATCCCGCTGGGGAAGATACCCCAGATACTCCCCGAACGACCCGATCAGCCGATCGCCGCCATCGAGGCCGATCTGCTGGCGACTCGAGCCCAGATTGAAGCCCGCATGGCGGTCCTGCGTGACCAGTGCGAGCGGATAGACCGACTCGTTGCTAGGGTACGCTCGGGCGAGGTGCTTTCGCCGCTCCCGGTCGTCCTCGAACGCTTCTACGATCGCATCGAGGGCCTCGTCGAGGACCCGGCCACGCTGCCCATCATCCACACGGACCGGCGCATGGTCCTGGCGCTGGCGATCTCTGGCCTCATCCCGGCCTCGCTGAGCCCGTTCATCGAGGGGCTCAGCGACGAGGACCACCGAGCGGTGGTCCGCATGTTCACCACATTCGCCACACTCGACCGCAGCCGCTGCCCCGGCACCTACGGCGACGAGGAGAGGGAGCGCGTCATCGAGGAGCTCGAGGAGGCCGAGTGGGCCGTTCTCGAGCGCAACAGGGCCACCGCCCTCACGTTGCTGCGTGACCTGCCCAGTGGCGGGCCCGGGCACCTGTTGTGGAAGCGGGTGGCCCTGCTGTCCAAGATCGGCTACCCCGAGCCCGACCAGAGGCGCGTCATCGACGACCTGGTCCGCCGCTTGCAGGCGGACCCGGAGTTCGGGCCCGTGCTCGAGGAGAAAACAGGAAAGGACTGGAGCATTGTCTGATCTCATTGAGGCTGAGGGCCTCGTCAAGAGCTTCGGGAGGGTCAAGGCCCTGGACGGCCTCGACCTGGGGGTCGGGAAGGGCCAGATCCACGGTTTCCTCGGCCCCAACGGCGCGGGGAAGTCCACGACGATCCGCGTGCTGCTAGGAATGTATCGGGCCGACGGCGGCCGCGCCCGCCTCCTGGGGATGGACCCCGCCCACGAAGCATCCGCCATCAATCGCCGCCTCGCCTACGTGCCCGGCTCGGTAAGCCTGTGGCCCACACTCACGGGCGGACAGGTGCTCGACACCCTGGCGGGCCTGCGCGGATCGCGCGACCGCGCCCGCGAGGATGAACTCATCGAGCGCTTCGACCTGGACCCCACCAAGAAAGTGCGGACCTACTCCAAGGGCAACGCCCAGAAGGTGGCGCTCGTTGCCGCCCTGTCCGCGCCCGTGGACCTGTTCATCCTCGACGAGCCGACATCGGGCCTGGACCCCCTCATGGAGCGGGTCTTCACGGACACGGTCCGCGAGGCCGCCGACGGGGGCGCCACCGTCCTGCTGTCCAGCCACATCCTGGCGGAGGTCCAGGACCTGTGCTCGCACGTGACGATCATCAAGGACGGGCGCACCGTGGAGAGCGGCGACCTGTCGCGCCTGCGTTCCCTGGCAAATACCGCCATCCGCATCGGCGTCGGCGAATCGGAC
>ERZ773196.1487-NODE-1487-length-13065-cov-12.328824_pt1 | contig 13065 bp, 9 predicted proteins | sample MGYA00581009_ERZ773196 | MGnify/ENA primary metagenome ERZ773196 (study PRJEB29015, sample SAMEA2738162) | human oral metagenome | biome: human oral; feature: human-associated habitat; material: saliva | place: China | collected 2243 ...
GGTCGGGGCGGGCACGCAGGATGAGCGTGAGTCCACCGGGCCAGAAGGCGCGCGCGAGGGTTCGCGCATAGTCGGGAACGTCGACGCACAGGGAATCGATGGCGTCGACCGACGCGACGAGGACAGGCGGCGGCATCTGACGACCGCGCCCCTTGGCGGCCAGCACCGCGCTCACGGCATCGGGGTTGGAGGCGTCGCATCCGATCCCGTAGACGGTGTCCGTGGGAACGACGAGGACACGACCGCCGTTCAGTTCGCGGATTGCGTGCGCTAGCGCGTCGGCCTCAAGGTTCGGTGTTGCGCTCAGGATCGTCTCAGTACTCATCGGTGCTATTGTGTCACGGATCGCGGGCGGGGTATCAGCGGGGCGTGCGGGCGCGCAGGAAGCGCATACGACCGGCCAAGTCCGCCTCGGTCGCGGCGTCAACCATTCCGACAGCGGTCGCGTAAGCGCGCAGCGCCTCGTCCTGGCTGGGCGAGTGCTCCATCAGAAGCAGGCCGCCCGGACGCAGAAGCGTGAGGGCACGGCGGATGATCCGCGCGGGAATATCCAGTCCGTCCTCGCTTCCCCCGTAGAGGGCCGAGTGCGGATCGGCGCTGGCCTCGGGCTGGGTGGGCATCTCGTCGGCTGGAACGTAGGGCGGGTTGGTGACGACCACGTCGACCAGACCGTTCAGGAAGTGGAGGGTCGCTGGGTTCGTTGCGTCGCCGCGTTCCAGGTGCACGCCGCGCGCGCCGATACGGTCGCGATTATGGCAGGCCAAGGCGAAAGGATCAGGTTCCTTTTCGACCGCCCACACTTCGGTACGCGCGGCTTCGGTGGCGACAGCCAGCGCGATCGCCCCAGAGCCGGTGCACAAGTCGACGACGCGCGCCTCGCCGCGGCTCCCCACGACGGAGCGCGCCTCGTCAATGGCCAGGCCCGCCAGGACCTCTGTCTCCGGGCGCACGATGAACACGCCGGGCATTGCGGTCAGAACCAGCGAGCGGAAAAACATGCGTCCCGTGACGTGCTGGAGGGGAATACGCAAGGCTCTCTCTGCTACGCCGCCGCGCAGCTTCTCCGCCTGTTCGGGATCGAGGACGGTGGGTAGATCCCACTGCGTGGTGACGTCGCACGCCCACTCGAGGAGCTCGCGCACGTCGGCGTCGACCGAGTCAACCCCGGCCTCGTCCAGGCGTGCGTGCGCCCACGCCCGGGCCTCGTGCAGTCCCCACTGACCCTCCACCTGCGCGCTCATGCGTTCGCGGCGGCGGCCAGGCGTTCGGCCTCATCGGCCTCCTGCAGGGAGGAAATGACGGCATCGAGCGCGCCCGACAGGACGGCGTCGAGGTTGTGGGCCTTGAAGCCCGTACGGTGATCCGCGATGCGGTTCTCCGGGAAGTTGTAGGTGCGGATGCGCTCGGAGCGATCCACGGTGCGCACCTGGGACAGGCGCTGGGCCGAGGCCTCGGCCTCCTTCTTCGCGCGGGCCTCCGCAGCGAGGCGAGAGGCGAGGACGCGCAGGGCCGCTTCCTTGTTTTGCAGCTGAGACTTCTCATTCTGCATCGACACGACGATGCCCGAGGGAAGGTGGGTGATACGCACGGCAGAGTCGGTCGTGTTGACGGACTGGCCGCCGGGGCCGCTCGAACGGTAGACGTCGATACGCAGGTCGTTAGGGTCGATGACGATCTCGTCGTCGTCCTCGATCTCCGGCATGACGAAGACCCCGACGGCGCTCGTGTGGATGCGTCCCTGGGATTCGGTGACGGGCACGCGCTGCACGCGGTGGACGCCGCCCTCGTATTTGAGGTGGGCCCACACGCCCTCGTCGGGGGCGGGCGTGCCCTTCGCGCGGATCGCAAGCGTGATGTCCTTGAAACCGCCGAGCTCCGTATGGGTCGCGCTCAACTCGGTAACGCTCCAGCCGTGCGCCTCGGCGTAGCGGCCGTACATGCGCGCCAGGTCGGAGGCAAACAGCGCAGATTCTTCGCCGCCTTCACCGGCTTTGATTTCGAGGATGACGTCCATCGCATCCTCGGGGTCGCGAGGAGCCAGGATTTTGACGAGGGCCTCGTGAGCCGCTGCTTCCTCTTCTTCGAGAGCTGGAATCTCGTCAGCGAAGGATCGGTCTTCGGCAGCCAGTTCGCGGGCAGCCTCAAGGTCCCCCGCCGCCGTGCTCAGCCGATCAGCAGCGGCCTTGACGCGGCCAAGCTCAGCGTACCGGCGACCGACGCGGCGCATCAGCTGGGGGTTCGTCAGCGTCTGTGGATCAGCCATCTGGGCCTCCACCTGCGCATACTCCTCCAACAACGGGCCCAGTGCGCCCAGCTCATCCGTCGCGGCCACGATTCACCACATCCTTACGAGTCAAACGTTTGAAAAAGCGGCGGCGCCGCCAGCCTTCAGGCCGACGACACCGCCGTCGAGCTATCCGCTCACCCTCATCACTTCGAGGGGCGCACGCGCTTGCCGTAGCGAGCCTCGAACTTGGCGACGCGGCCGCCGGTGTCGAGGATCTTCTGCTTGCCCGTGTAGAACGGGTGGCAGGCCGAGCACACGTCCACGCGCATCTCACCGGAGGTGATGGTGGAACGGGTGTGGAACGAGTTGCCGCACGTGCAGGTCACGACGGTGTCCACGTATTCGGGGTGGATGCCCTTACGCATGGGATTCTCCTGGATCGTTTGGTGCCCCGGGTCCGGACATGCAGCGTTCCTCGCATCTGACGGGGATTCGCCCTCCAGCGCGCGCAAGCGCCTGGGGCATGCCGGTGAACCGGTAAGCCGACATGTCATTATGGCACAGCAGCCCAACGCCTTCAAAGATGGACACCATCAGGTGAGCGTGAGATCGGCTATGGAGGTCGGCCTCTCCTCTGCTCAGAACGACGAGGATGAGCCTGAGCCGTGGAAGCCACCCGAACTCGACGTGCCGTGCGAATGGGAGGACGAGAGGCTCACACGACTACGGTTGCGATAATCATTCGCTGTACCAAGGTTTGCCGGCGACGTCAGGTAGGTCTCGTATGAGAAGCTATATCTCGCGATTCCGTCATAGACGATGTAGCGGTTGAAGTACGCGGGCGGCACGTAGACCGGCGCGTTGTAGGCCATGAAAAGCCCCGATGGGATGGCTGCGCTTCCACTCAGGTCGATGCCCGCACAGTGCGCTGTCAGGCGAATCGTGACAGCGGGATTGTAGGAGTGCGACCAGCCGTCGACAGAGTACGTGCCGATGTAACGCAGATCGTAGTCCTTGAGTCTTTCTCCCTTGCCCGCCTGCCAGCGCGAGTAGCGCCTGCGTCCCATCCACGACGTGTCGGCCGCCAGCGCGTTCTCGACGAACACCGCGAGGCGGAGCCTAGCCTCGTTCGCAATCCAGTCTAGGCACTCCAAGGCCGTGGCAGGTGTCACCTCTGCACGCTCAATGCTGCCTTGCAGGTTCTTCACGGCCACGCGCTGCTCGTTCGTCCACGCGCTGAGGGCGGCATACAAGGTGATGACGTGCTGATAGTTCGTTCGGTCCGCAGCCGTACGCGCGACCAGGTCCACCACGTCCAGATCCTCGAAGACCAGGCCCACCTCATTGGCCCACACGCTGCGCCAGTTCGGGGAAAGCGCGAAGAACTCACACGCCGCCTCCATCGCTGTGTCCGCGTCTGACAGGTCCTGAAAGGCTTGGGTGAGCGACCGCATCGTCGCCTGTTTCCCACGAGCCGAGGCGATGCGGGCGCGCACCTTCTCGCGCTCCGCCCGCGCAGCCTGGTAGCGCGCGGTCAGACCACGCTCATAACCCCCTTCGGCGAGGAGCGCAGCAAAGGAACTCTCGACCCCGATGTGACGCTTTTCCATAGCGTTCCACTGTTCGGAGAGCGGCCTCGCGACCTCGTTTGGCCGACGGCGGGCTTTCCCACCGATCAACCAGACGACGATTCCGGCGGCCGTCGTCGTCCACGCGTAAAGGGGAGGCCACGGAACGATATTCCCCTGACGCTGAGTGTTCTCTCCCGGGATCAGCGCCGCTGCCTTGTTCACCGCGGCAACGATGCCTTCGCTCCAACGCCCATTGCGGAAGTCATCCTTCGCCGCATCCTGGACGTCCTTCTGAGCAGCTAGGGGAAGAACGACATCATCGCCCACGTAGGTGCCCACCATATGATCAGCGGGCGACACGACCAGGATTACATACCCATTCGCCCAGGTCGATCCACCCGCGCTCAGCCACTCCGGATGATTGGCGCGCGCGTAGGTGACCACCGCCTGATCCATGTCGTCGCCGCTGAGACTATCGGTCGACAGGACCACGAGGTGAACGGCGCGCGTGAAACTAACGTCCTCGAGGACGGCATTCAGGGGCCGACCGCCGATGTCACGAAAACTCCCCGTCTCGTCGTGGACCTCCACGACGGGCGTAACCGGGTCACTGGGCTTCGGTACCGCATGAACATTGACGTAGTAGGCAGCGCCCAACCACACGGGCGCGACGAGGAACAGGAGGAGACCGGCCACGAAGCGCAGGACGCGCAAGGATGCGGGCGGACGCTCCGCTTCCCTGCCAGCCCCATCGAGTGTCATAGATGTCATGGCTCTACTTTGGCATGAATGACAGTCGGTTGCTCGGTATCTCGCATTCCTTCTGTCAAGCAGTCTGACGGGCGCCGTACACGACCGCTATGACCCTCAAAATGACGAGGACGAGCCCGAGCCTGAGAAGCCACCCGAAGAGGAACCATAGTCCGCGAAGCTGGTCGCGGAGCTGGATGGTTCGTCGTCGACGTAGCGGTCGAGATACGTCGGATACGCCCAGACGGACACGTTGTTCGCCTGGAAACGACCAGACCTTTCCGCAGCCTTTCCTGTGAGGCGCACGCCCGCAGAATTTGCGGTCAGACGGATCGTCGAGGCGGGATCGTACTCGTGGCTGCGCCCGACACTGAGATACCTGCCCTTGTAGAGCACATCATGGGCGCTCACAGTGCCACCTTTGTTGCGTTTCCACCGCTCGTAGCGCTCGCGCCCAACCGAGGAGGTGTCAGCATCAAGCGCCTGTTCAATGAGCCGTGTCAGGCGCGCCCGGGCCTCGTTCGCGATTCGATCCAGCTCATAGAGCGCCTCGCCCGGACTCACCTCAGCGCGCTCCAGGCTGGTCCTGAGTCCAACGATGATGTCGCGCTGGTCATTCGTCCAACGGTTTAGCTCCTCCACCTTACGTGCGACCTCTCGCTTTTTCACTCGTTTTCGCACCTTGATCGAGACGACGTCCGCCGCCAACAGATCTTCGAAGACCGGACCCACCTCGTTGTCCCACAGGGTATGCCATCCCGGAGCAAGCGCGAAAAAGTCACGCGCGGCGATGATCGCGTCGTAAGCGCTCGATAGACGTTCGATGTCTGCGGCCAGCTCCTCTCTCTCGCGTGCTGACTCGGCGCTGAAGGAACCGAAGAACCCCGGGGACTTCAGAACAGCAACGCGCTCGCGCACTCTTTTGCGCTCTTGGTTGGCGCACCCGTAGCGAACGGTCAGCCCCTTGTTGTAAGAGCCCGCATCGATGATCGAGTGGAAGGTACGATCCACCTCTGAGCGGCGCTTCTCCATATCGCTCCACGCCTCGGCAATGCGTTTTGAGCTATCTTGCACCTTCTGATGCAGGCTCCACCCACGCATGAGAACACCGATACCCGCAAGCGAGATGAGCCACCACGTCCAATGAGGCCAGACGACTCTGTTCTCAATACTCCGGCCTGCTTCGCTCGGAATGTACTCAGCTGCCGTCGTCGCCGCCGCGACTATTCCTTGACTCCAGCGACCCGCCCGGAAATCAGCCTTCGCAGCGTCCTGAATCTCCCTTTGGACGGACAACACTGGGGCAATGTCCTCGCCGAAGTAAGTCCCCACCTTACGGTGGGTCGGCGACACCGACAGGATCAGGTAGCCGTCGGCCCACTTATACCCACTGGGCGACATCCACTCCTGATGCCCCGCCCGCGCGTACGTGAGGGTCGCCTCGTCGAGGTTGCCGCCCACCAGGTCGTCCGTCGACAAGATGACGAGGTGAATGGGACGCGCGAACCTGACGCCACCGAGAGTGTCTGTCAGCGTACGACCGTCGATCAGCTCGAAGCTTCCCGTCTCATCATGCACGTCGACGGATGGAGCAACCAGCTCGTTTGTCGGCACCGTGTGCTGACTGTAGTCAACGATGGCGAATACCAGCCACGCGGGAACAAAGATCACCATAAGGACACCCAGCAGAATCCGGCCTATCCCACGCGTCGAGCGCCGGAAGCCTCGCAGTGACATGTGCCCGCGTTCCTCGGGTGCCGAATCAGTCGTCGCAGAAGTCATGTGTTCACTGTGCCATGGTCGCCACGCAATCGCTCGGTACGCTCATGCTTGCACCAACAAGGATGACATGTCGCCTCAGTCCGCTCAGGCCGACGAGGAAGCGTCGCCGCTGCCGTCCACATCCTCAGTCAGGTATCGGTCAAGATACATCGGCAGCAGATAGACGAACGAGCGACCAGCCGTCAGGACACCGGTCGCCGGGGCTGGCAGCCCGTTCAGGTCGACGCCTGCGGAGTTTGCGATCAGTCGGATCGTGGCTGCCGGGTTGTATTCGATGTCAGCGTCCGCTTCCTCGCTCCAGTACTCTTCGTCGTACTCGGCGTTAGCCGCGGTGAGGCTGATGCCCGCGCCCTTCCACCTCGCGTAACGTTCGCGTCCCTGAGACGAGGCATCGGTTGCGAGCGTCGCCTCGATGAGCTCGGCAACGCGCGTGCGCGCGTCGTTGGCGATCCGGTCGAGTTCTTCCAGCGCCTGGGCGGGAGCGATCTGCCCGCCCTCGAGGCGCTTCCTGAGGTCGTGCACAGTGTCTTTATGATCACCCACACGCTCTCTGAAAGCCTCTACATCCGCCATGATGCGCGGATCCGTGCCCATTCCTTCGAGGGTATCCGCGACGTCGTCGAGAACGTCCAAGTCTTCGAAGACCGGGCCGACTTCGTTGCTCCACACGTCGCGCCAGCCGGGCGCACACGCGAAGAAGTCGCGCGCAGCCATGATTGCAGCATCCGCATCCGCCAAGCGAGCAATGCCCGCAAGAATCTCATCACCGTCGCTTCTTGACGTCTCGCTAAGCGAAGCGAAGAAACCCGGTGGCTGGTAATCGGCGATTCGAGCGCCGACCCTGGCGTGTTCGGCTTGGGCGCGCTCGTAGCGCGCTGACAGACCGGCCTCGTAGTGCCCGGCACTGACGAGCGAGGAGAACACGCGCTCGACCTGCCCGCGCTGTCCCTCCAGGGCCGCCCATTTTTCCGCGATCAACGTCATTTTCTGACGTCCCAAGCGCCGAAGATCCCAGCCGTGCCACAGCACGCCTATTCCGCACAACACCATGACCCAGCCGGTCCAATTCGGCCATTCCACCGCGTCCCCCATCCCGTGATGGGCCTGGGCATACATGGCGATTCCCAGCTGAAGAGGAGCCACGAGGACAAGAAAAAGCCCCAGCACGAGACGCAAACAACCACGCATGCCACTCCACAACCGGCGCGAGGTTTCCCGCGTAGCCTGTTCATCGCTCTCGTTCGGTGTCGTGTCCGCCATACCCCAACTCTGGCACACACCACAGTCAGTTGCCCGGTATTGACGCGCGCGCCCGACAAGAAAACGGGGCGAGCGGCTCTCGCCACTCGCCCCGCGTCAACCCACCGATCACTCGGAGGGCGTCGTCTTCTGGATGAGCATGAGGAACTCAGCGTTCGACTGGGTTTCCTTGAGCTTGTCGAGGACCAGCTCGAGGCCCTGCTGCTGGTCGAGGGTGCCCAGGACGCGACGCAGCTTCCACATGATGCGCAGCTCCTCGGGCGCAAACAGCAGCTCCTCGCGGCGGGTACCCGACGCGTTGAGATCGATCGCCGGGAAGATGCGGCGCTCGGCAAGCTGACGCGAGAGGCGCAGTTCCATGTTGCCAGTGCCCTTGAACTCCTCGAAGATGACCTCGTCCATCTTCGACCCGGTCTCCACCAGCGCGGAGGCGATGATGGTCAGCGAGCCGCCCTCGGAGAGGTTGCGGGCCGCGCCGAAGAACTTCTTGGGCGGGTAGAGCGCGGACGCGTCGACACCACCGGAGAGGATACGACCCGAGGCGGGCGCAGCCAGGTTGTAGGCACGCGACAGTCGCGTCAGCGAGTCGAGGAGAACGACGACATCCTGCCCCAGCTCCACGAGGCGCTTGGCGCGCTCAATCGCGAGTTCAGCAACGGTCGTGTGGTCCGATGCGGGACGGTCGAAGGTGGAGGCGATGACCTCGCCCTTAACGATCGAGCGCATGTCGGTGACCTCTTCGGGGCGCTCGTCCACCAGGACGACCATGAGGTGCACCTCGGGGTTGTTCAGCTCGATGGCCTTGGCCATCTGCTGGATGACCATGGTCTTACCGGCCTTGGGCGGGGAGACAATGAGGCCACGCTGGCCCTTGCCGACGGGGGCGACCAGGTCGATAACGCGCGGCGTGTAGGCCTTCGGAGAGGTCTCCATGCGCAGCTGCTCGGAGGGGTAGACCGGCGTCAGCTTGCCGAACTCGCGGCGCGCCTGCGCCTGCTCGATCGTCATGCCGTTGACGGAGTCGACGCGCACGAGGGCGTTGTACTTCTGGCGCTGGCGTTCGCCCTCGCGGGGCAGGCGCACGGCACCGGCGACCGCGTCACCGGCGCGCAGGCCCCAGCGGCGCACGTTGCCCAGCGTCACGTAGACGTCGTTCGGGCCGGGCAGGTAGCCGGAGGTACGCACGAAGGCGTGGTTCTCCTGGATGTCGAGGATGCCGGCAATCGGGGCGAGGTTGTCCTCGCCGCCGCGCGCAGGGCGCGCTTCGCGATTCTCACGGCCCTCACGATTCTCACGGTTGTCGCGGTTCTCGCGCTGGGAGCGACGTCCGCGTTCGCGGCGTCCACGCCGTCCCTCGGTGTCGTCGCCGTCGGGCAGCTCGATGTTCAGGACGGTCTCGACGACGGTCGTGTCGGGTTCAGGCGTGGACTCACTGCGCTCGGAAGCGGGCAGCGGCAGGTCGAGAGTGACATGCGCGGGTTCCACGGCTCCCTGACTCACCGCGCGGCGGCGGCGTGAACGACGCGGGGCCTCGCCTGCAGGCGTCTCAACGGCAGGCATGTCGTCCACGGGAGCCTCAGGCTGCGCGGGAACGGCCGGGGTTTCAGACGACGAGGCAGGGGTCTCCTCGCCCGGAGCGGCTTCCTGCGTGGTCGGAGCGCTGGCGTCGTTGCTCAGGAGCTCGATCAGCTGGGGTTTGCGAAGCTGGGAAATGCCCTTGAGACCGCGGGACGCGGCCAGGGCCTTCAGCTCAGGCAGCTTCATCGCCGACAGCGACACGGTCGTCATCTCGGCGGGGGTTTCGTTGCTCACGAAGTGGTCCTTACTGGAATGCGCCCAAGTCGGGCGAGGTGAATTGCTCAAGCACACGAGAAAGCTTGATGGAGGAAGATGCGCAATGAGGGCGCACCGCAATGATCGGAGTCGAGCATTCGACTCGGACCTGAAAAAAATATAGCAAGACCGCCAGCCAGCTGTCGATTAGACAGCGAAACTGACGGTGCTTGCGCAGAAACTCACAGATGAGAGGCTAGTTAGAACTCCACCTTCGCTAAAGATCCACGAGTGATCTGCACGCCGGAAGCGGCCACCGTGAGGGGAAGGACACGCCACCCCGAGTCCGCGGCTTCGCGGCGAATCTGCGCGCCAACGGGTTCCAGCGAGATGACAGTGGGTCCGGCACCCGAGACCACGGCAGCGTATCCCGCACCGCGCAGCCAGTCGACGAGGGCCAGCGAGGGTTCCATGGCACAGCGGCGCTGCTCCTGGTGGAGGCGGTCGCGCGTCGCTTCCATGAGCACCGCGTGCAGATCCGCTCCCCCGCTGGCCTGCGCATGACCGGACAGGATCGCAGCGAGCGCACTCGCGCGGGCGACATTGAAGCGCGCATCCACGTGAGACACGTTCTCGGGCAGCGCAGCGCGGGCGGTAGCAGTACGCAGCTCGAAGTCGGGAATGAAAACGACGGGAGACACGCACGCCGGCGGGTTCAACCGAAGCGCACCCACCTCCTTCGTGTCCTCGTTCATCCAGGCAACGGTGGCCCCTCCATAGACGGCGGGTGCAACGTTGTCGGGGTGTCCCTCCAGCTCCGAGCCGATCTCGAGGATCTCCTGGCGCCCCAGCACGTCCGGGTCGCCGATGAGCGCACGGGCCAGCGTCAGGCCGGCGACGATTGCGCTCGCGGAGGAACCCAGGCCTCGCGAATGCGGAATGCGGTTCATGCAGCGCATGCGCACCCCCACCTGGGGAGCACCCGCATGGTCCAGGGCCAGACGCAGAGCGCGTACGACCAAGTTATCCTCGCCGAGGTCGACGTTGCCAGCTCCCTCGCCTTCGACGACGACCGAGGTCGACCCCGTCGTCGCGTGGATTGACACTTCGTCCCACAGGTCGAGCGCGAGGCCCATGCAGTCGAAGCCGGGACCCAGGTTGGCGCTCGTCGCGGGAACCTTCACTGCGACAAAGTCATCGTGCACGCGCACCTCACTCCCCCTCAACGCGGATCGTGGAGGTCACCTCGCGCACAGCGTCGGACACGGCGAGCGCACGAGCGACGGCACGCAGGTCGGCCTCGCGGGCCTGGTGGCTGGTCACGACGATGACGCACGCACCGGGAACCTCGTCGTTGCGCTGGTGCACCGACTGGATCGAGACGCCGTGGCGGGCGAAAATACCGGCGACGTCGGAGAGCACGCCGAGACGGTCCTCGACCTGCAGGCGGATCTGGTAGCGCGTGTGGGTCGATCCCGGATCGAGGATCGGCAGATGGGCGTAGACGGATTCGCGCGGGGCGTGGCCTCCGAAGGCGCGGTGATGCGCAGCAGCCACGAGGTCGGACAGGACGGCCGAGGCCGTGGGAGCCCCGCCGGCACCCTGGCCGTAGAACATGAGACGTCCGGCGTTCTCGCCCTCGACCAGAATCGCGTTGAAGGCACCGTCGACGGAAGCCAGCGGATGATCGGATGGCACCTGGGCGGGGTGGACGCGCATGGCGACTCCCTCGCGGCCGTCCTCACCGATGCGGCGCTCGGCAATGGCCAGGAGCTTGATGGTGTGGCCGACACGAGCGGCCTCTTCCATGTCCTCCTTGGTGATATTGGAGATACCTTCGACCGCGACGTCGTCGATGCCGACGCGCGTGTGGAAGGCCAGCGAGGCCAGGATGGAGCACTTCGCTGCGGCATCCAGGCCCTCGACGTCTGCGGTCGGGTCGGCCTCGGCGAAGCCCAGGTCCTGCGCCTGCTTGAGGGCGTCCTCGTAGCTCAGGCCCTTGGAACTCATAGCGTCCAGGATGAAGTTCGTCGTGCCGTTGACAATGCCCATCACGGTGGTGACGCGGTCGCCGGCCAGCGACTCACGCAGGCCGTACACGACGGGGACCGCGCCGGCCACGGCGGCCTCGTAATAAAGGTCTGCGTCGTTGGAGGCGGCAGCCTCGTACAGTTCGGGGCCGTGGGCGGCCAGCAGCGCCTTGTTACCCGTCACGACCGAAATACCCTGTGTGAGGGCGCGCAGCACGAACGTGCGCGCAGGCTCGATGCCGCCGATCAACTCGACCACGAGATCCATCCCGTCAATCGCCTCAGCAGGGTCCGTCGTCAGCAGCTCGCGATCAATCGGCGAGTCACGCGGAGCATCCACATTGCGGACGAGAACGCGGCGGACCTCCATCTCAGCACCGGAACGTGCCGCGAAATCCTCACGGCTCGACTGCAGGATGCGAATGACCTGGCTACCAACGGTTCCAGCTCCAAGAACGCCAACTCCGAGGACCGGACGGGGTGCAGACATAGGAATTTTCTCCTTCGTGAAACGGGCACTGACACCAGTGTATGTGGTCAAAGCCCCCACTTTCTTTACGGGGACCTTCGTCCTACAATTGAAGCGTGGGAGACTTAAGACCCACACCCCTGAGACACAGAACATAGGTCGATAGACGAAAGCGGTTGTCCCGCCCCATCGGTCGTAGGACAATAGACCCAAGCACCGGAATCCGGCGCACTGACGGAGCTTTGCTCCCTACAACCGTCCCCACAGGGATACGGAAAGATCCGAGAAGAGGAAGAATGACGACAGCAGACCAGAAAGCCTGGGAAGGTTTTGTCAAGGGTAACTGGTGCGATGAAATCGACGTGCGCGACTTCATCCAGCTGAACTACACGCCGTACGAGGGCGATGCCTCGTTCCTGGCGGGTCCCACCGAAAAGACCATGCGGGTCTGGAACACCCTTGAGGAAAAGTACCTTTCCGAAGAGCGCAAGGTGCGCATCCTCGACGTTGACACCGATACCCCGGCTGACATCGACGCCTTCAAGCCCGGTTACATTTGCGAGGACGACAACGTGATCGTCGGCCTGCAGACCGACGCCCCGCTCAAGCGCGCAATGATGCCGAACGGCGGCTGGCGCATGGTCGAGACCGCCATCCACGAGGCCGGCAAGGAATACAACCCCGAGGTGAAGAAGATCTTCACCCAGTACCGCAAGACCCACAACGACGCGGTCTTCGATATCTACACCCCGCGTATTCGCGCCGCTCGCTCCTCCCACATCATCACCGGCCTGCCGGATGCCTACGGCCGCGGTCGCATCATCGGCGACTACCGCCGCGTGGCCCTGTACGGCGTGGACCACCTGATCGCCGAGAAGCAGAAGGACAAGGATCGCTACGCCGACCAGCCCTTCTCCGAGCACTGGGCGCGCTACCGCGAGGAGCACTCCGAGCAGATCAAGGCCCTCAAGAAGCTGAAGAACCTGGCTCAGTCCTACGGCTACGACATCTCCGGCCCCGCCACCAACGCGCACGAGGCCGTGCAGTGGACCTACTTCGGCTACCTGGCCTCCGTGAAGTCTCAGGACGGCGCCGCCATGTCGATCGGCCGCCTCTCGGGCTTCTTCGACTGCTACTTCGAGCGCGATCTGAAGAACGGCACGCTGGATGAGTCCGGCGCGCAGGAGATCATCGACGCCCTCG
>ERZ773196.1494-NODE-1494-length-13034-cov-9.073812_pt1 | contig 13034 bp, 9 predicted proteins | sample MGYA00581009_ERZ773196 | MGnify/ENA primary metagenome ERZ773196 (study PRJEB29015, sample SAMEA2738162) | human oral metagenome | biome: human oral; feature: human-associated habitat; material: saliva | place: China | collected 2243 ...
GCGTGAATCGGCACCAGAACGGTATTCGCACGCACGCGGTGAGGAACCACCAGCGAGTCACCCGGGTGGTACACGGCACCGTTAATCAGGTAACCAACATTGGCGATGGTCTGAATCAGCGGGTGAATCAGGGCGTGCTGACCGCCGTAGGTCTTCACCTCAAAACCGGGGATGCTGAACTCAGAATCAGAGGAAACAACGGTGACCTCGGCAGCGGGCACAGCCTCCTTGATGACCTGGGCAACAGCCTCGGGAGCCCAAATCTTCAACGGGGTCTGCGACTCGGCGCGCTGAGCAATCAGCGGCAGCACCGACGGGCCATCAAAATGATCCGGATGCGCGTGGGTCACGAACAGGTAATCGGCGCCTTCCAGCGCGGTGGCGTGTTCGCCTTCAGCGGCAAAGTTGCCGGGGTCAAGAACGAGGGTGCGCCCCTCATTCTCAAGGCGGATACATGAGTGGGTGTACTTCGTCATTTTCATAGTTTTAGTCTACCGTTAACCCTCATTCGTGCCTGTTGGTAACTTCAATTTTTGAGATAAAGCGCAAATCAACCACCTTTTGAACGCCTCTAGTGTAAAGTCGTAAGACAAGATCGACCACACAATGGGGCGGATCTCCACCCCGAAAGGTTCAGCAATGGACACTCATATTCCCGTACGGAGAATTACGAAGCCCGCCGAAGCCCGAAATACCCGCCAGCGTCGCATCATCAAGGCGACCATGGAAGAGCTCGGCGATTTCATCTCAGCACAGGATCTGCACCTGATCCTCGCGAACCGCAAGGAACAGGTCTCTCTCGCAACCACCTACCGCGTGCTGCAGTCGCTGGCTAACGCCGGTGAGCTGGACTCGGTCAAGGGTATTGAGGGTGAGACTCTGTACCGCCACTGCCGGGTGAAAGATCACCACCACCACCTGCTCTGCCGCCGATGCGGCACCGCCATTGAGCTGGAAGCACCCGCCCTCGAGGACTGGGCACTGGCCATGGGCAAGCAGCACGGCTTCTCGGAGCTGGAGCACGTGGTTGAAGTGACCGGTTACTGCCCGGACTGCACTTTGGCACGTCGCGAGGAAGAATCGCAGGGCGGCGCTGCACGCTAACGTTGCAGGCTAAGCCGCAACCTCTAAGCCCCTCATTCTGAGGAGCTCTCCCCCACCGGGGAAAACCTTCTCAACGAAGGATACGGCGCCTTCAAAGATTTTCGACGCCGCTACAGCACGACACACAGGGCATCTGGACAAGGCAACACAGCGCCACACAGGTTGAGCCCGCATTGCGCACCGGGTACATGACCCGTAGCGCTAACACAGCACGACAACGAAAGAGCCCCACCTCATTCCCGAGGTGGGGCTCTTTCTATAGGTCTTATGCCTTCTCAGCCAGCTGGCGGCCCGACGCGCTATGGCGGCGCTTCACGCCACCAATCACACGGCACACCACGTAAATCAGGAAGGAAATGCTGGTCACGTAGGGGCTAATCGGCAGCGAACCGGCAAGAGCCAGCAGAATACCGCCCACAATGGACGCCTCCGCAAACAGCACCGACAGGATCAGGGTGCGTACCGGAGAGGCAGTCACCTGCATCGCCGCAGCCGCCGGAGTAATCAGCAGCGCCAGCACCAGCAGCGAACCGACCACCTGCACAGACAGCGCCACAGCAATACCCAGAATCACCATGAACACCAGGGACAGGAAGCGCATCGGCACGCCCTTAGCGCGCGCGACCTCCGGGTCCAGGGAGGCGAAGCTCAGCGGACGCCACACCATCACCAGCAGGGAAATAATAACCACCGCACCAATAATCATGGTGTGCAGCTGGTCAGCATCCACGGACACGATCTGACCGGTCAGCAGACCGAACTTATTCGCGCTACGGCCCTGGTACAGGGAGAGGAAGAGAATACCCAAGCCCAGGCCGAACGGCATGAGCGCACCAATGACCGAGTTCGAGTTACTCGCCTTAGAGCCCAGAAAGGCAATCAGCAGAGCCGAGGCAATCGAACCGACCATGGAGCCGGTCACCACGTCATAGCCGAGCAACAGGGCAAGGGCGGCACCCGCGAAAGACATTTCAGAGACGCCGTGCACCGCAAAGGCATGGTCGCGCATCATCACGAAAATACCGACGAAACCACCGATAAGGCCCAGAACAGCGCCAGCAAAAATGGAGTTCTGCAGCATCTGCAACAGCTCGCCGTAGCGGTCAAAAACGAAGATACGGGAGAGCAAATCATTCTGCGCGGCGGCAACCGGAGCCAGAGCGGGGAGGGAAGCAAGAATGGTCATCGAGTGGTTCCTCCCGGAAGGTGTAGAGTGCGCTGCGGTTCAGAAAGACCGGACTTCAGGTGGGAGCCGTGAATGTTCTGGTCGGTGCCCTCAATATGGCAGTGGTCGCTGGCGTGAGTCTCACCCACCACCACGTAGCGGCCATTGGATTTGAGCACGCTCACCGGGGTTCCGTACAGGGAGGTGAGAGTCTCGCTGGTCATGACCTCTTCCACCGACCCGACCGTGAAACGGCCGTTCGCCAGGTAGAGAACGCGATCCACATGCTCAATGATGGGGTTGATTTCGTGGGTCACGAACACCACCGCCACGCCGCGTTCACGGTTGAACCGGTGAATCAGCTCAGCCACCGCGTACTGGTGGTTGAGGTCCAGGGAGAGTAGCGCCTCGTCAGCCAGCAGAATCTTCGGGTCGTTCGCGAGCGCCTGAGCGATACGCAGGCGCTGCTGCTCGCCACCGGAGAGCAGGCCCACTGGCACGTTCGCGTACTCGGTCGCGCCAACGGCTTCGAGGAGCTCGTCCACCTTGGCGCGGTATTTGCGGCCGTGCAGGCGGATACCCCAGCGGTGCCCGTCCACGCCAAGTCCCACCAGGTCGCGGGCGCGCATCGGGGTGGAGGTGGGGATGGACTTCTGTTGCGGTACGTAGCCGACGCCGGCGTTGCCCAGGCGTGCGGGCTTGCCGAGCACAGAGATTTCGCCGGCGTTGAGTCCGGTCAGGCCGAGAACGACTTTGAGGAAGGTGGACTTGCCGGAGCCGTTGGGTCCGAGCACGGCGAAGTATTCGCCTGCGCCGATGTCGAGGGTTAGATCTTTCCAGAGGGTGCGGGCCCCGAAAGCGAGGCTACCCCCGCGAATGGAAATCGCGGGGGCGGCACCGTTATTGTTGTCAGTCACTTAGGAGAGCGCCTTTTCGAGGTTGCTGACGTTGGTCTTCATCCATGCCAGGTAGTTGGTGTTCTCCGGCAGGGTTTCGGTGAAGGATACGTAGTTCACCGAGGCGTCCTTAGCGGCCTGCAGCACCTCGTTGGTCTGGGAGGTGGAGGTCTGCTCGTTGTAGGCGAGCAGCTGGACCTTCTTCTCGGTGACCATGTCCTTGGTTTCCTTCAGGACGAGCGCGGGAACGTCGTTGCCGGCTTCGGCTGCCTCAGCGAATTCGCTGGGGGTTGCGTTCTCTGCGCCGGTGGAGGAAATCAGGTAGTCCGGCACGGGCTCGGTGGACAGGTACTTCTTGCCCTCACCGGGGATTGCCTTAGCTGCTGCCTCCAGTGCGTCCAGTTCCTTGGAGAAGGTGGATGCGTTGGTGCGGAATGCCTCAGCGTGTGCGGAGTCGAGGCCTGCGAGCTCTTCAGCGATCTTCTGGGCGACCTTCTTCATGGTTTCGAGGTCGTACCAGAGGTGCTCGTTGAACTCGTGTGCGTGGGCGTGGTCGCCGCCGTCTTCGTGGTGTTCGCCGCCGCGGTGGTCCTCGACCAGGTGGGTGTATTCGGCGTCGGTGAGCTTGCCGCTGACCTTGACCGCGTTCACGATCTTCTGGGAGGCATTGTCCTTGCCTGCGAGGTCTTCGAGGAACAGGTCGTAGCCTGCGCCGTTGATGACGATCAGGGATGCGTCCTTTGCCTTGAGGCGGTCGGCGCTGGTGGCTTCGTAGGAGTGGGGGTCGGTGCTGGTGGAGGCGATGAGTGCGGTGACCTCAATGTAGTCGCCGCCGACCTGCTTAGCGATGTCTGCGTAGACGTCGGTGGAGGCGACAACCTTCACCTTGCCGTTGTTGGAGCCAGCCGAGGAGGACGAACCGGAGGAGGTGCTGTTCTCGGTTGCGCAACCTGCCAGCAGCAGGGAGGATGCGGCGAGTGAGCCCATTGCGGTGAGGAAGTGCTTGCGGGTGATCTTCGGGTGCGACATGAGGGCTCTCTTTCGGTTCGTTCTAGTCTGTAGGTTTCTTAACTACATCATGCAAACACCCGTATAAACAACTCTTTATTGGTCTCATTTGAGTGATGTTAGGCTACCCTTTTCTCTGTCAATAGCTTATGGTGCAGGGATGTTTAGCTATGCCTATTCCGCTCCCCTGCCGCCGCTTCATACCGCCGCCTGAAACTACTGCCTGAGCCTGCCATCTGAGCCTGCCCCTTGCGTGCACCCATCAACCGTTTTTGATGGTAAAACAGCCCGCCCCGCCCTCTCGTGAAAGAGAGCGCGGGGCGGGCTGTGTGTTCAAGATCCCCCGTTTTGCTCGGGTGTTTTACCCTGGTGTTTTATTCGGGGTATCTCACGATGCGGTTACTGGGCTTCATTCGGTTACTGGGCTTCGCGCGACTGCTGTCGGCGTACACGCTCACGCACCGCATCCTGGGTGGTGTCGTTGATTTCGCCGACAAGCTCCTCCAGCACGTCTTCGAGGAAGACCACGCCGAGGGTGGTGCCGTGCTCATCCATAACCTGCGCGATATGGGTTCGACTGCGCTGCATGGAGGCGAGCGCATCGTCAATATCGGTGGTCGGGGTGAGCGTGTCCAGGGAACGCAGCTTGTACCAGGGGAAGGGCTCCTCAAACCGCTCGGGGGCGATGGCGAGGGCGTCCTTCACATGCAGGTAGCCCATGTAGGTTCCGTCGCTGTCGGTAATGACAAAGCGGGAGTAGCCGCTACGTGCCACGGCGCGTTCCAGCTCGGCGGGGGTGCTGCCGAAGGGCAGGGTGACGAGCTTATCGCCGGGCACCATGATTTCGTAGACGTCCTTCTCGGTGAATTCGAGAGCGCTTTCGATCACGCCGGCGTCGTCTTCCACGGTGCCTTCCGCGGTTGAGGTTGCCACAATGGTCTGCAGCTCGCCCAGGGTGAAGGTGGAGGCGACTTCGTCCTTCGCTTCGACCTTCATGAGCGCCAGCAGCTTATTGGAGAGGTTGTTCAGCAGGGCGACCACGGGGGCGAAGATCTTGGAGAAGGTCACCAGTGTCGGCACAATCCAGAGAGCCACACCGCGGGCGGCGAGGGTCACGGCGGCATTCTTGGGAACCATCTCGCCGAAGATCACGTGCAGGTAGGTGACCAGGATTAGGGTGACGCCGAAGGCGATGACGTCCACGATAGCGTGGGGCAGGCCGACCAGGTGCAGGGGCACCTCCAGCATGTGGTGCAGTGCCGGTTCTGAGACGTTCAGGATCAGCAGGGAGCAGATAGTGATGCCCAGCTGGCAGGTGGCGAGCATGAGCGAGACGTTCTCTAGCGCGTAGATGACGGTCTGCGCTCGCTTATTGCCTTCTTCGGCGAGCGGTTCGATTTGTGCTCGTCGGGTGGACATGATGGCGAATTCACCGGCGACGAAGAAGGCGTTTCCGGCGAGCAGGATGACGAGCAGTGCGATGGCTACCCAGTCGTTCATGCGTTGCCTCCCTTCTCGGTCTGTTCCTGTGCGCTAGGTGCGGGGGTGAATCGGATGCGGTCCACGCGGCGGCCTTCGAGGGTGTCGACGCGCAGGGTACCGCCGGGTACGGGGACGCTGTCGCCTACTTCGGGGATGCGGCCGAGCCGTTCCATCATGAAGCCGCCGACGGTTTCGTATTCAGGGCTTTCCTCAACCTCGAGCCCGGGGATGAGGGCGTTGATTTCGTCGGGGCGGCGTAGGCCGGAGAACACCCAGTCGCCGTTGCCGTAGCGCAGGGGGCGTTCGGTGCGGCCGCGGTCGTGTTCGTCGGAGACTTCGCCGACGATTTCTTCGACGAGGTCTTCGAGGGTTGCGATGCCGGCGGTTCCGCCGTATTCGTCGAGGACCACGGCGAGCTGCAGGGCACCTTGGCGCAGCTGGGTGAGCAGCGCGTCCAGGTGCAGGGTTTCGGGGACCTGCAGCACGTCTTCTGCGAGGGCACCAGCTTCGAGGGTTTCACGAACCTCCGGGGGCACGCCGACTGCCTTCTTCACGTGCACGACGCCCACGATGTTGTCGTGGTCGCCCTTGTAGAGGGGGAATCGGGAGTGGCCGGTGGAGCGTGCCAGTTTGATGACTTCGGCAACGGGGGCGGTGTCTTCGAGCATGGCGACCTGGCCGCGCGGGGTCATCACTTCGGAGGCGGTCAGCTCGGAGAAGCGCAGGGTGCGGTCCACGAAGCGTGCCGCGTCGGAGTCGAGGGTGCCTTCTTCTGCGGAGCGGCGCACCATGGAGGAGAGCTCTTCGGGGGTGCGTGCGGCGGAGAGTTCCTCTTTGGCTTCCATACCGAAGCGTCCGAGGATCCAGTTGGCGGAGCCGTTCATGAGGCGCACGAGCGGGGACATGACGCGGGTAAATGCCAGCTGTGCGGGGGCAACTCGGCGTGCCACAGTGTAGGGTTCGGCAATGGCGAGGCCCTTGGGCAGTAGTTCACCAACAACCATGGACAGCAGGGTTGCGATGAGCATTGCCAGCAGCAGGGTGAGCACATCGGTCACGCTGCTGGGTAGGCCCAGGGAGCCGATGGCACCGGTGGTGAGCGCCTTAATGGCGGCGTCGAGGGTGTAACCGGTCAGCAGCGTGGTGATGGTGATGCCGATCTGGCAGCTGGACAGCTGCGTGGAGAGGGTTTTGAGGCAGCGCAGGACGGCGTCGGCAGCTTTATCACCGGAGTCTTTTGCCTGCTGCACGGTCGCGGTTTCGAGCGCCACGAGGGAGAACTCTACAGCGACGAAGAAGCCGGTACCCAGGATGAGGAGTAGGCCAATGAACAGGAGGATCAGATCCACGCGGTCGCCACCTCCATCGGCTGGGGTGCGGCGTATCGGTTCTGGCGAAGCACCACCACGCGGCAGATGTCCAGATGCTGGGCGTTCGAGCGCGGGTGGCTTTCGGCGCCAGCGATTCCATCATGTGCGGGCAGTATTCTGCGTTGGCTAGTAGTCAGAGTCTTACTCAAAGGGTCATCCATACCCAATATTTTAGCGAAGGTTTCGCCTCTTCCAGGCGCCATAGAGTGCCTACTCACACGTGTAAGACCGCGCTGGGTGCGCACGCGGGTCAGCGCGAATCAGCAAGAGTGAAAAATTGCATTGCGGATATGGCGCGATGAGCTGGAAAGTTCACCGTGCTTCTCTTTACACTTATACATAGGAGCATGAGTGTGCCGCCAGGTAAGCGGATGAACCCCGACGTTCACGGCACGCTAGGCAGGTTGGTACGGTGCACACCCCGCACACAACAGCCATCCAAGGCGATGCGCACATGCTCAGCGTGATGATTCGCCCCTCAAAGACGCGGGTCGTCTATGCCGGGTGAGTCCCGGACGCGACGGATAAATTCACACTAATTGGAAGAGGCGTTTAACGTGCCAAATCTGCCAGAACATCTGGTGCCTGAGGAATTTGCCGGTAACGAATGGTTCGTTGAAGAACAGTACGAGCGTTACCAGAAGGACAAGAACCTCGTGGACCCTTCATGGTGGCCCATTTTTGAGACCATCGATAAGGCGCTGGGAGGCGCCGGTACCGCTAGTGCAGCTCCTGCTGCGGCCCCCGCCGCACCGGCTGCGCCTGCCGCACCTGTAGCAACTCCCGCTCCCGCGGCACCGAAGCCTGCGGCTGCGCCTGCTAATCCCACCACTCCCGCTGCTACCAAGAAGGCTGAAACTGTGGAACCTGCTGAAGACAAGATTGTCCCCCTCCGCGGCCCTGCTAAGGCAGTCGTCACGACCATGGAAGAGTCGCTGACTGTCCCCACCGCAACCACCGTTCGTGCGGTCCCCGCAAAGCTGCTCATTGAGAACCGTGCTGCTATCAACAAGTACCTGGCAAGCACCCGCGGTGGCAAGGTCTCCTTCACCCACATCATCGGTTACGCAGTGATTCGCGCTGTGGCTGCTATGCCTTCGATGAACGTGACCTACGGTGTGGATGAGAAGGGCAAGCCCGTTGCAATCCACAACGCGCACGTGAACTTTGGTCTGGCTATTGACCTGCCCCGCCCCGATGGTTCCCGTAACCTGGTCGTTCCGAACCTCAAGGGCGCTGAGCAGCTGAGCTTCCGCGAGTTCTGGGAGGCATACAACGACATCGTTAAGCGTGGCCGTAACGGCGCGCTGACCATTGAGGACTTCCGCGGCACCACTGTTTCGCTGACCAACCCCGGTGGTATTGGTACCGTCCACTCGGTGCCCCGCCTCTCCAAGGGCCAGGCAGCCATCATCGGTGTGGGTGCTCTGGAGTACCCGGCTGAGTTCCGCGGCCTGTCCGAGAAGCTCATCACCCAGCAGGGCCTGTCCAAGATCATCACCCTGACCAGCACCTACGACCACCGCGTCATTCAGGGTGCAGGTTCCGGTGAGTTCCTGAAGCTGGTTGAGCACTACCTGCTCGGCGGCGACGACTTCTACGACGCAATCTTCCGCGACCTGAAGGTTCCTTTCGAGCCGGTTCGTTGGGCACGCGACAACCACGTCGATGACGCTCACGAGATTTCCAAGGTTGCACGTATCCAGCAGCTGATTCACGCTTACCGCGTGCACGGCCACCTGACCGCAGCGACCAACCCCGTTGGTTACAAGATGCGTTCGCACCCGGACCTGAAGCTGGAGAACTACGGCCTGACCCTGTGGGATTTGGACCGTGTCTACCCGACCGGTGGCTTCGGCGGTGCCGAGCGTCTGCCGCTGCGCACCATCCTGGAGCGTCTGCACGAGGCATACTCCGGTTCTCTGTCCGTTGAGTACATGTACTCCGAGGACCCCGAGGTTCGCGCATGGTTCCAGGAGCGTCTGGAGCGCGGCGTTGCTAAGCCGACCCGCGAGGAGCAGCTGCGTGTTCTGTCCAAGTTGGTTGAGGCTGAGGCATTCGAGAACTTCCTGCAGACCAAGTACCTGGGTCAGAAGCGCTTCTCCCTGGAGGGCGGCGAGTCCCTGATTCCGCTGCTGGACGCTGTTCTGGACAAGGCCGCTAACAACGACCTGAAGGGCGTTGCCATCGGTATGGCACACCGCGGTCGCCTGAACGTGCTGACCAACATTGCTGGTAAGTCCTACGCTCAGATTTTCCGTGAGTTCTCCGGCACCGCAGCACCCTACGAGGGTGGCTCCGGTGACGTGAAGTACCACCTCGGTACCGAGGGTGTCTTCACCTCCGATTCCGGTAAGCAGACCCAGGTGTACGTGGCTGCTAACCCCTCGCACCTTGAGGCTGCAAACACCGTGCTCGAGGGTATCGTCCGCGCTAAGCAGGACGTCTACAACGAGCAGGGCGTTGAGGGCCACCCGGTCCTGCCGATCCTGATTCACGGTGACGCAGCGTTCGCCGGTCAGGGCATCGTCATGGAGACCTTGCAGATGGCTGACCTGCGTGCGTACACCACCGGCGGCACCGTGCACGTTGTGGTGAACAACCAGATTGGCTTCACCACCCTGCCGAACGACGGCCGCACCGCAACCCACGCCTCCGATATTGCGCGTATGACCAAGGCTCCGGTCTTCCACGTCAACGCTGATGACCCGGACGCTGTGGTTCGCGCCGCACGCCTGGCATTCGAGTACCGTGAGCGCTTCGGTCGCGACGTTGTCGTTGACCTGATTTGCTACCGCCGCCGCGGTCACAACGAGGCTGATGATCCGTCGATGACCCAGCCGAAGATGTACCAGGATATTGACGTCCTGCCCTCGACCCGCACCCTGTACGCACAGGACCTGGTCGGTCGTGGCGATGTCTCTCAGGAAGAGGCAGACGAAGTTCTGGACTCCTACCACTCGAAGCTGGACGCTATCTTCGTCGAGACTCAGTCTTCGGCACCGGCTCCTGCTGGCGCGCACGTTTCCGGTCTGGAACTGCCCGCATCCCAGCAGAACACCGAGGTCGTTCACTCCGGTAAGACTGCGATCTCCCGCGAGACTCTGCAGCACATCGCTGATGCGTTCGGTAAGGAGCCCGAGGGCTTCACCGTCCACAAGAAGCTGAAGAAGCTCATGGAGCAGCGCGTTGAGATGGGCCGCACCGGCAACGTGAACTGGGGTATGGGCGAACTGCTCGCCTTCGGTTCGCTGCTGATGGAGGGCACTGACGTTCGTATGAGCGGTCAGGATGTTCAGCGCGGCACCTTCGTTCAGCGTCACGCTGTTCTGCACGACCACATCACTGATGAAGAGTGGTCGCCGCTGGAGCACCTCTCTGAGAACCAGGGCAAGTTCCGCATCTACAACTCCTTCCTCTCTGAGTACGGCGTTCTCGGCTTCGAGTACGGCTACTCGGTAGAGCGCCCCGACTCGCTCGTAGTGTGGGAGGCTCAGTTCGGTGACTTCGCGAACGGCGCTCAGACCATCATTGACGAGTTCGTGTCCTCTTCCGAGCAGAAGTGGGGCCAGCGCTCCTCGCTGGTTATGCTGCTTCCTCACGGCTACGAGGGTCAGGGTCCTGACCACTCCTCGGCTCGTGTTGAGCGTTACCTGCAGCTGTGCGCTGAGAACAACATGACTGTTGCATGCCCCTCGACCCCGGCTTCGCACTTCCACCTGCTGCGCCGCCACGCTCAGCACCGTCCGTACAAGCCGCTCGTGGTGATCACCCCCAAGCAGCTGCTGCGTCTGAAGGCTGCTTCGTCCTCCGTCGAGGACTTCACCGAGGGTTCGTTCCAGCCGGTGATTGGCGATCGTTCGGGCATCAACCCGGCTCAGGTTGAGCGTCTGGTCTTCGTGTCCGGCCGTCTCTACTACGATCTGGAAGCAGAGCGCGAGCGCCGCGGCGACACCAAGACCGCTATTGTCTCGGTGGAGCAGCTGTACCCGCTGCCCGAGCGCGAGATCAAGGAGCAGCTGGCTCTGTACTCGAACGCTACCGACGTTGTGTGGGCTCAGGACGAGCCTGCTAACCAGGGTCAGTGGCCGTTCATGGCTCTGAACCTGCAGCCGCTGATCGACCGCCGTATGCGTCTTGCGTCCCGCCCCGCAGCTGCTTCCCCGGCTGCCGGTACCGGTAAGTTGCACGCCGCTGAGGCTGAGGCTCTGCTCAAGCAGGTCTTCGAAGGCTAAGGGCTTCTACGGCTAAACTGCTAAGGTTTTAGCTCTTCACAACCCGTCTTCCCGTCAGATGTTTCTGGTGGGAAGACGGGTTTTTTAGTCTCGGATACTTGCCGAAGAGGGTATTAAGTTCGAAAAGAGGCTCAAGAGCGCTTATCCTAGATATGAAGACTATTACTCACGTGCCTTGCCGCCTCTCACGGCGGGCGCATCCTGCTGAAGAAAGAATTCCGTGGAGCAACGCAATATTCGAATTGTGGCAGTCGGTGATGACCTGCTCGCCGGTGTTGGCGACCCCCGTACCCTGGGCTGGTTTGGTCGCGTTATGGCGCGCACCCCGCAGACCACTGCATCCATTGCGGCATATAACCTTGCCGCACCCAATGAAGGTAGCGAGCAGTTGAACGCACGCTGGTTCGAGGAGGCGCGCCGCCGCTTCGTTCCCGGTGCTGATAACCGCCTCATTATTGCTCCGTCGACCTTTGACATTGATTTGGGTCTGACTAGCGCTCGTTCGCGTTTGAACCTGGCGAACATTGTGGACATGGCGTCGCAGAACAACATTAAGGTTCTGGTTGTTGGTCCGCCTCCGACCCTGGATGCTGAGCGTAACCGCCGTATCGCTGACCTGTCGGCGGCGTATGCGGATGTGGTGACCCGCCGTAACCACGTGTACGTGGATACGTTCAACCCGCTGCTTCACCACGAGCAGTGGCGCAACGATCTTGCCGCGAATGATGGTCGTCCGGGTCAGTCCGGTTACGGTCTGATGGCGTGGTTGGTTCTGCACCGCGGCTGGTACAACTGGCTGAACATTCCTGAGCACGGCTAAGAGCCTGCTCCCCCGGGGCGGGACTGTGAGTTGATGCGAAGAAAGTTCGTGTTTTTTAGCTCATATCCCGGTTCCAAGATGCAATCATGCCGTTTCTATGAAAAAATAGACGGCGTTGCCCTTATAGCGTGGAGCACCGGTTTTCGGTGACCGCCTCTGCTAGGGCAGGTAATAGGGAGCGCGCACCGCGAAGGTGGGGCGTGCATCCATGAACACTATAAGGAGGCTCTGATGAGCAAGCGCGGTCGTAAGCGCAAGGACCGTCGTAAGGGCGGCGCAAACCACGGTAAGCGCCCCAACGCATAAGGTATCTTGCATACACTTTAAAACCCCGGCGTTTCGGATATTATTCGGACCCGGGGTTTTGCTTTACCCGCAGATGTTTGTGCACGTTCTGCGGAATAAAGAGAAGAATTCTACGTTATGGATGTGAACGCCTAGCGCGTTCCTGTAGAGGAGAAACATGGCTGAAACCAACACCGCGGCGGATACCCGCGAGCTGCGCGAACGCTTCACCGCGGACGCTATGCAGTATGTGGATCAGCTCTACGCTGCAGCCCTGCGGATGAGCCGCAACTCTGCCGATGCTGAAGACTTGGTTCAGGAAACCTATATGAAGGCTTTTGCTTCATACCACCAGTTCACCGAGGGTACGAACCTGAAGGCGTGGCTGTACCGCATCCTGACGAATACGTACATCAATCTGTACCGTAAGCGTCAGCGTGAGCCGCAGCAGTCTCAGGGTGAGACGGTGGAGGATTGGCAGCTGGCTCAGGCCGGTGAGCATGATGCGGTGGGTCTGCGTTCTGCCGAGGCGGAGGCGCTGAGCGCACTGCCGAATACGGAGGTTCGTGAGGCTCTGAACGAGCTGTCTGAGGATTTCCGTATGGTCGTGTACTACTCCGATGTGGAGGGGTTCGCGTACAAGGATATTGCGGAGATTCTGGATATCCC
>ERZ773196.1503-NODE-1503-length-12994-cov-2.662184_pt1 | contig 12994 bp, 10 predicted proteins | sample MGYA00581009_ERZ773196 | MGnify/ENA primary metagenome ERZ773196 (study PRJEB29015, sample SAMEA2738162) | human oral metagenome | biome: human oral; feature: human-associated habitat; material: saliva | place: China | collected 2243 ...
TATCGGCGGTCATGGAGAGCATCGCCTTAATGCCGTCGCTGAAATAGCGCAGTGGGAGGGACACAGGGTCTTCGTTTTTGCGCTTGACGTAGATTTCAATTTCAGCGGACTCGATGTCATAGTCTACTTGAACCGATTCTGCAGCTTCATCCATTTCGCGGTAAAAATCCGCCATTACTTTTTTTACCGCCTCAAAGGTTGAGATCACCTTTCCCTTTTGCAGTACAATCAAGGCATTTCGCTTAAACCATTGCAGCATCAATTTTTCGTTCGTCGCCGCATCCAATGCGTCCACATATCCATGCAAGCGGGAAGGACCGCCGCGCATAACCGCCCCCTTCTTTTCCCGCTTGGGAAGCCAAAGACGCCCCGTTCCATAGTAAGCAAGCATCGGCAAAGTCACCGGCATATTTTCTTGAACTCTATAGCAAAGCGCATCCGCATAGTCCATAATGGGACGCGCCTCCCTCACGGTCGTCCGTCCGTTTGCAGAGTTCAGTGCACGCTCCCAGTCTATATTTATTCCTTTGTCTGTTTTTACCCCCACAGAGACACTAACAGGATACCGAGCTTCGCGATGGAAGCTCCCGCCTTCATGCGTATATGTGAGGAAACGCACATCTGATTTATGCAGATTCGTAGCCGGAACATTACAACCAGCAAGAAACGCTCCCAGCGCAATAGCAAGCGCATCCAGTATAGAGGACTTTCCTGTGCCATTTGTACCAATAAGCACGGCGTAGTCTTCAGGGAAATACACATCCAAGCATTCAAAGCACCGAAAGTTCTCTAATATTATATCTTTTATATACATGGCTTTTCACCTCATTTCAGCTGGATTCCGTCGCATCCCTTCATATACATAACTAGCTGCTTACGGATGCGTGCTAGGTAGGCATCGATCTCAGCCTCGCTCGCAAGGGTCTCGCTCGGGAAGAGTACCTGACGGGCGTACTGCTTGATGTTCTTCGGTGTGGGACGCGGAGCAGCGGGCTGTGCCGTCCCCACTGCTGAGGGCTGTGTCGTGACGCTCGATTTCGCTGCGGTCTGCGTGGGCGGCGCGGTAAGCACGTCGATCCGCTTGCGCATTTCGTCGAGTTTCTGATACATCTGCGGGAGAAGTCCGTCAAGCTTGACGAGGCTGGTAAATGCGGCGATTTCCTCACGTTTTTTCGTATAGAAATCGTCGGCTGCACGCACATATTCCCGCGCACGCGGGTTGTCCGCCGCTGCCTGATGGATCGCGCCGAGACAGTCGGTGACGACCTCGCCGATCTCCGCACGCTTTGCCGTGAGCAGGGCGTCGTATGCGGCATTGACAGTTGTCATGAGGGCACTGAGCTGCGGGATGCCGCTGTAGTCAAACTTTTCGGTGGAGGTGATGCGTTTGCGGATCTCGTTCAGGGCATTGGTTGCCTCGACAGAGCCTGCGAGGTAGCTCAGCTCATCGCGTGTCTTTTTCTCAAGGCGGACAGCCAGATCAAATGTATCTGACTGCTTTGCAAAGAACTCCTCGACCTGCCGCGCCGCTTCTTTCGTGTTCAGAAGCTCATTCTCGTGTACGAGAATATGTCCGATGAGGGCATTGTTGTCGCTCTTTTGCGCCAGAAGCTGCGCAATCTGATGCAGCAGCGCTGTGATGACTGTGCGCCCCGGGTATTTGGCGTTCTGCTCGTACTTTCGCGCCAGTTCCTCGTAGTGTCTCCGCTGTGCTGCGAATTGCTCGATGATGTAATGCGTAAGCCCGTCCTCGTCGGCGGGCAAGTTCATCGCATCAAAATACTCCTCCAAGATCGCGCGTACCTGCCGCATCTTTCCCTTGTCAACGCTCTGACGGATACAGATCCGTGTTTTCGGTATCTCGCTCCTGCGTCGCAGGAAGTCGGGGAGTTTCGGGTGCTCGGGACGAATACTTTCACCGCCGTATTTGACGGTGATACGCTGTTCTTTGATGAGCAGTGCCGTGGCATAGGCGATGTCGATTTCGCGCCATCCGTAGGGTACTGCCTGATAGCGGCTCTGCACATCCGCCATGGATGTGGGGCGTTTTGCCATCTCCTGCAGACGCAGATACTCCTCGATGTTCAGCGCGGCATCGCTGTTCGCCTCCGCCATGCCGGGGAGGGGCTGCTCCGCTCCTTCGAGCAGTGCACGAATCTCATCGTCGCTCTTGATATTTTTCGTAATGAGGTCAAGCTTGTGATAGACGCGTGCGACGAGCTGTGAGAGCACCTGGTCGAGACGCGCCTTTACATCCTTGCCCGTTAGGCTGAGACGCTCGCCGTCGACGTACGTCTCTGCTGTGCATATCGCTGCGGCAAGTGCCTCCCGCGCCTCTGCCTCGCATCGCATTGCCTCGTCCTGATAGCCCTTGATGATGTTCTCAACAGATTTCGGCAGGTTTGCAAAGTTCTGCTGTTTCACGTATTGGCGGATTTTCATGGCATGTTCGAGGGTTTCGTAGTAAGGCGCATCCGAAAGGACGAGCACCGCCTGCCCCTTTGATCCCAGCAGTACGCTCTGCTCGGTGCGCAGCTGCGGATCCTCCGCTGCTGTGAGGATCACGAGTCGAAGTCCACCGCTGCCGCCGCCCATCCGATCGACTGCAGCATCGAAGTCGAAGTCGTATTCCCCACAGCGGAATTTACGCGCCGCATAGAGATCGGCAAAGACGATCTGATGAATGCGCTCCTGTATCATGCCAGTATCGACATCGGTGTGGTTGATGCCGCGCTGGATGTCTTGCTCCTCGTTCGTGAGGAAGTGATAGCGCATGCCGCTGCGCCCGATGTAGTTCTGCCCCTGCAGACGTTCGAGGCAGCGCGTGATCTCTGTGCGCAGAGCAATCTTATCCACGCGCACGTCGTCCGCCATGAGGATGACGATGTTCTCGAGGACGGCGGGCATATCGTCTGAAATGTAGCGGATGAGGTAGAGGAGTTTGAGTACGTTCACGTCCGCAGGGAGAAGTCCCTCCCCACGCTCCGCTGCCTGCTGTGCACGCTCAATGACCTGTCGAATGGAGCTGTCGAGGAAGCCGTGCACGCTGTCATAGAAATGGAAGAATGGTGCGAGGGCATACGCATCACGCTCCTGAAGCCGCTGCGCGGTCTCCTGAAATGCAGAGAGCATGGAACGCTCGCCGCCCGAGTGGTGCTGCCCGGCGTTGCCGTGTTTGCGAATCGCGGCAAACGCCCGCTGCAGGAGGAGGAACTGGTAGGGCACGAACGGGAAGTTCGCCGCATAGTCCTCTGCATTATCATAGCCCCGCATATCGCGCGGTGTCTCCACGAAGCTAAACACGTTGCGCAGGACGGCAGCATACTGTCTGTCATACTGTGTGCGGAGGGCGGCGGCGGCATCTGCTGTTTTCTCTAGGAGACGTTTTTGAATGACCTCGTCTACGGAGGAGGAGGAGAGGGAAAGTCGTGTGGAAAAGCGCGCTTGAATGCGTGAGAACTCATCCGCGCGGACGCGTATGATCTCGTCCAACACCTCCTGCCCTGTGCACATGACCCAGACTCTGCCCATGCAGCGTGCGCCGATGGTCTCGACAATGGATTGGAGGTTGAGCAGCATCGTGCGATCCGTCCCGACATACTGTCCGACCTCGTCGATCATGAAAATAAGACGGAAGTCTGTCTCCTGTGCCTCGACATAGGCACGAATATCAGCGACGAGTTCGTCGATGGAAAGTTCTGCGCGTTCCTCGCGAAACCAGTCGCGCGCCCCCTCTTCGCTCATGCCGAGCACCTCCATCAGGGTCTCGACAATGATTTTCTCATGGAATGCGTAGGCACGGCGAGACGCTTCCCACGAACCGCCTTTTTTCTCTGCAAAGACGCGGCGAAATTCCTCCGTCCGTCCCTCTGCCGCGATGTGCTGCTCGAGCCGCACGACCTTGAGATCCGCTCCGTAGTAGCCGAGGTGGTTGTAGAACATTTTTGCAAAGACGTTCGGTACGCTGCTTTGCCCGCGCGGACCTGCACTGAATACGTCGATATTAAAGAGAATGGTCTCCGTGCGTGCGCGTGTGGCGTACTCGATTGCGTGAACGGTCTCGGGAGAATCCGCCAGTTTTGCGTAAAAGAGTTCGGCGGTTCTTTGCCCATCGATCTGTCTGTTTTCGAGAAGGTAGGAGAGCATCTTGAGGAAGTGCGATTTACCACTGCCGAAGAAGCCCGAGATCCATACGCCAATGCGGTCCGTCGGTTCGTCAAAGGCACGGCGGTAGACACTGAAAAAGTTGGCAAAATGTTTTTTCAGCTCCTGTGTGACGACATACTCCCGCACCTCCTGCGCGATAATGCTGTCCGCATCCTGATCGACTTTGATAACGCCGTTGATCAGGCGGTTGATGTCCTGTGCAAACATGTCACGAATCTGCATGATGTTCCTCCTGCGCTGGTATTTTCCCTAGACAATGTTGAATGCGCGGTAGTAGTCGCTGGGCGCGAGACGATCAAAGAGCCGGAGCCGATAGCCGTCGAAGGTGCCGGGGTACATGACAAGGATCGGGATGTCGGTGATGTGTGGCTGCAGCGCGGCGAGAAGTGTGTGCACGCGCAAAAAAGGGAAGACATCCCCTACCCCCATGAGGATAAGGACATCCCTGCCACGCGTGAGGTTTTCCGGTGCAATACGCTCAATAAACGCCGGCTCGCCGACCGCCGCGTGCAGCTGCGCACGCAAAAAGTCCCGCCCGCGCTCCTCCTCCATCGCAGGGATTTCCTCAAGGATGCCGAGATCCGCACAGGCATCGAGAAATATGCGATAGAGGTCGTGTATAACGGGGCAAAAATTCTCTGCTGCATCCTTTTGCAGCTGTCGCAGGAAATGCGTGACCGTCGGCTCCTCGTGCGGTACATAGCAAAAAAACCGGATATTAACCTCGTTGCTGAGCCCCCGCCCCGCAAGAAAATCGGGATGACAGACGAGGGCACGCAGGTCGTCGAGGCGTTCTTGCAGATTTTTCATAGGTTTCCTTCATATGTCAAGAAAAGCAGTTGAATGCGGGCAGCAGCACCTCATCGCCATGTGCTCGGATTGCACGCTCAAGTACGGGACTGAGCCAGACAGGGTTCAGACGCTGTGCACGCGCATTATCCAGATACTCGTTTTCCACAAGAATCTTTACGAGTACCTGTCGGAGTTTTGTGATGGTCTGCTCGCTCCATGCGGCGACGACATCGTCCTGCTCGCGCAGACGGAGAAAGAATGCGGCGATGTCAGCTCTCCCAAGGGTAAAGTCACGTGTGCGGTACTTTTCGCCGACAACCGTCACCATGAACTCCGCAGCGAGCACATAGGACTTCATCATCGCATAGAGAGCGATCTGTTTTGCTGCATCAAACGGCGCATTCGCCAGCGTCTCAACGAGTGCCGGATCATCGAGTACAGCGAGCCGCCTGAGACACGCACGTGCCATACGCCCGAGCATCCGCTCTGTCGGATACTGGAACAGGTTCTCCGCAGCGATCCGTTCCTCCACTGCGGCAGGAGGAAGCCCCTCATGAAGGAGGCGTGCCGTTATACGCATCTCGTAGAACAGGAACTGCTCCCGCGTCATCGCTGCGCTGTACGGGCTGCGCCCTCTGCCCTGCCGGACTCTCTGCATTGGCATTGCCCACTCCTCCCGCCGTTTCAAGTATTCCAATTGTACTCACACAAAAGTGGGCGAGCCGCGCTCTCCCCATGTATATATTCGACCGCATACGGCTTTTCCCTGTTTTTCGACGCAGCGGCTTCACTCCCCACCCCATTGCACACCAACACGCTGACAGTGGGGTAAACCTCCATCAGCCTACGGATGTAACCATTGATCAGAAATTTCAGCCCACAAAATACTGAAAATACATTTTTAGAATATCTTTCTTTTTTTCCGATGTCATATATTGTACGCGAATGGCCTTTTGGATATTTTCTCGCGTTTTTTTATTTTCCCCCATGCACCGCAGTAGTTCCGGTGAACAATCCATCAACCATTCACATTCAAATTTATTGTAGTCGTAGTTTTCCGGATCAACAACCCACGAATAGAACGGTATGCCAGCCTGTTGAATAAATGTACGTACTCTTTCCGTCTCTATGAAAGCTTGCGCGAGATAGGCATTACCAATACAGTCCACAATCCTCTCATAAGAACTTGGATATACCAGCTTGCGATCATCCGGCACATCCTGGAGAATCGCAAGGAGTTTTTCTTCTTGCGATTTATCGGGTGACAAGATCTTTGTGCCGAGCAATTTACAAAATAAAATTAACGGCACTAATGTGTGATTTTCTCTCACCGTATTTGCCAAATCGATAGACTTCTGCATTGTATTTTGGGTGATTCCACTAAAATCCCATTTTACACATTCAGCTAAATTTGTAATTTCTTTTTTTCGGTTATAATCAACATACGAATACAAACTGCTCAGCGTATAGAGGTACTCTTCCGACAGCAAAGCAGACATGTATTGACTCTTGAAATCGCCGCCATTCTTCATCTTTTTATAGAGACACAGTGCATTTAGCAAAAGGTGTTCTACCTCATACTGGTCAACATATCGATGAATGACAGCTGCTAAAAGCTGTTCTACAAATTCATGAAGCAGCTCTGCAGAATTTATTTCCTCCGTCATCAGGTTCTCACACCGTGATGCCTGCGCCATAAAATTAGTAATGGCAATTTTCTGTCCGGGAAAGCGAATATTTCCAACAGGATTTACCAATGTCTGTAAAACAGCCTGTATCAAGGGACAGGACAATTCACTATGATACAGCAGACGCAGTATCTTTTCAAAAAGTTCACCGGCCTCCAATTTATCCATATTCCGCATATTCAACAGGATATGTTCTAATCGTTGGACTGCATCGTCGTTTATAATGATTGGGGAACCTTCATTTCGTGATAAAATAAACTTTATATCTTCCAATGGCAGATAACGCAATATAAAGTAAATATCCATCGCATCTATCTGCTCCGGCTGTACATTTCGAACGGCGGTATCAAATGGAGTGTCTTCTTTCCTCTCAATGCGCATGGCTGTCATTGTCGTTAAAAGACTGGACGCATATTGCCGCACGCAAGAGGAGAACTCTGTATACTGATCAAGAAGGATACCGTTTTTTATCACATAGAGCCAATTTTCCGTAACATATTGACGCAGCTCTATAATCGCAGGTGTATTCGTAAACAACGTATAGGATGTCTGTGCTTCTTTTTGTGCCTTCTCTGCTTTCTTATGCGTATCAAGCAACGTTGAATAAAATATTTGGAACGTGTATAACTCGCGCAGAAAAGTATTATGTTCATTTCCCATGTCCGGTAAAGAATAAAACACCTTATTTAAGTCTATCCCCTCCGCATCTTCCCTAATTTTTCCGTTTCTTCCTCCGAATAGCGTAATCTAGGACGCATATATATTATTTTTGCCAAATATTTTCGATTCAGCAAGGAAATAAAATACCAAACGTATTTTTCCTGCCGATAACAGGCATCTGTGGCGTTCTGTAAATATTGGTAGGCTTCCGCATACTCTTCCAGATGATAGGAAAGAGCAGCCTGCTCCACGTATAGGACAGGATCTTTTCCTAACAACATCTTATTTTTATGTTTCAGCTTTTTTAGTTTAGGTATATCATATTCCACAATAGCAGAAAGGATATGCTCCATACTGGGGGCTTCGTCTGAATGCGAGCAAAAAGTTTTTTTCTCATGCGTTTTCTCATCACGTACATACCAATAAACTCCACTTTTCGCAAGAATTTTATAAATATCTTCATAGCACGCCTTATCATCGTCCGGCACACATTCCTCCTGAGAAACGTCCGTCGCACTGCCAAAAGCTCGGATCCGATCCAATATAGTAAATCCAACATTTTCAATCACAATGAAACGATTGTTATCCAGATGTATACCTGCCGTCGAAAACGCTCGCTCTATGTATCGCCTATGGACATATTTCAAATGCCATAGCGGTCTTAGGGCATCATATATCTTTCTTACCACAGTTTGCTCCTTTTTTTCGCGCAGAAATTGGAGCATTTTTACCAGTTGATCTTCATGTGGCAGTCCCGGATATTTCTGATCCGCATAGAGCAACTTGATGCCAAAATCGTCGAAATACCCTGCCTCCAGTTCAGAATATGCGCTATTTGTCAGGATCATATAGGAGCGTGGCATATCACGTCCCAGAATGTCTCTAAGCCACGAAAAAATATGTTTTAAGTCAGGATCCCGAAAGGAATAGCCAATAAATAAAACTGTATTTCCTGCGATGAGTGCCTTGATATACGCCTGTATCAGACGAAAATTTCGAGAATAATTTAAGTAGTCTTCTTCCTTTAATACGAAATTATCATACACAAAATCACCGTGCATTTTTATAATTTTATTTTCTGCACATCCATAAGCCAAATCTTTATCTCGACGAATGACATCCACAACACGATAAGCTTGACGAAATGTCTCTTCTAACAAATCGTCATAGTTCGTCGTAACAATGGTACTGACTTGGAATTTCATGAGTTCATGATGTATCGGATTGGGAGATAGGTTTTTACCATATCGAAAAAGCTGTCTCATAAATCTCGTATATTCATTTTCTCTATATTTTCTATAATAATATTGAGCTATTTTTAAGAAATCCTCCTGATCCCCCTCAGCAGGCAGTTTCTTTTTTATCTCAGCAACAGCCTCTGACCACAACGGCATACCGGAGGCAATCGAGACTCCTGCCCCAACAAAGAATACCAGACGTTTTTCGCGTTCCGCCTGCTGAATCAGTTGGCGTTCTTCGTCATATATTTTTTCTATGCACTGTTCGGATCCCATCATCTTTCACTCCCCAGCATCTACCTTGTTCACCTGCGTTTTCCCAATGGCGGTGAGGCGCATGAGAAGCTCGGAGGCTTCCTGTGGAGTGTAGTATTCGCCGCCGCACTTGCCCGCATTCGATGTTATAATGGCACGATGCAGCTCCGCCCGCTCCATTGCCTTCTTGTTGTCCATGATCTCGCCTCCATGTTTTATTATTCTATTTTAACACAAACTTGTAATATGTTCACGACCTTCAAGGAAAGATAGCAGCTCAATCCCTTTACGTTTCCCCGCAAGAACCTTTAGGAAGCACTGATAAATTCAGCACTGCCATCTTGGCGTATCTTTTTCGCCCTCTCTGTGTCGACAAATCCTCCACATAGCCTTTGCTATGCGTCCGGTTTGTCTCCTTGACAGGACAAAAAATCTGCACCAATCTGACGGACTTCATTTTATCAGCGATTCCTTGCATAAAACGATTCTCAATTATGAATTTCTTTTATTAAGTATACCACAAAAAATAAATTATCTCTATGAGTTTTATTGAAGTACAAATAGATTCATTTAATATTACAGAATTGCGATTGATTTTCTACGCTGATTCCGCTATGATTATCACGAGGAAAGGAGGATATCTATGCCAGAAACAGGACTGACGCATTTCGATGCGGGCGGTGCCGCCATCATGGTCGACGTCAGCGGCAAGAACAAGACACATCGCGAGGCCATCGCAAGCGGACGGATCTTCGTGAGCGAAGCGGTCTATGCGGCGATCACAAAAGGCACGGCAAAAAAGGGAGACGTCCTCGGTGTCGCGCGCATCGCCGGCATCATGGCGGCAAAGCGCACTGCGGACATGATCCCGCTCTGCCACCCGCTGCCGCTCGCCAAGTGCAGCATCGACTTCACGCTCGAGGAGGTGCCGCATCATGCGGTATGTGCCGCAGCGACGGTCAAGGTCACGGGCGAAACGGGCGTCGAGATGGAGGCGCTGCACGCTGTGAGCACGGCTCTGCTGACCATCTACGACATGTGCAAGGCAATCGACAAGCGCATGGAGATCACGGACATCCGCCTCGAGCGTAAGTCCGGCGGCAAGAGCGGCACATTTGTCCGCTGAGAAGGAGGGCATTTCCCTCATCCACTCCGAGCAGAGCATGTCTAAGGATTCGTCTATGACCCTCTGCCTGACGGGCATCCGTCACGGGGTATATCTGGAAACGGATATGCCTGCCTATTTGTAAAGGAGAATATCTCATGAACATCAAAAAAACACTCACCGCCCTCTTGGCGGGCACGGCACTGCTCACCGCCGGCTGCGTTGGCGGCGGCAACAGCGCGAACAAGATGGAGACGCCGCAGGAAAGCCCCATCGAACTGCAGGTCTCTGCGGCGGCGAGCCTCACGGACGCGATGAAGGAACTCGGCGCAATGTACGAGGAGAACAACAAAGAGGTTCATATCGTCTACAACTTCGGCAGCAGCGGCGCCCTCCAGCAGGCGATCGAGAACGGCGGAGCCGCCGATGTATTCGTCTCCGCCGCACAGAAGCAGATGAATGCGCTCGACGAGAAGAAGCTCCTGGCGGACGGTACGCGCGTCGATCTTCTCGTCAACGACATCGTGCTGATCACGGCAAAGGACAGCAAGCTGAACCTCCCCGACTTCAAGGCAGTGCTCGACCCACAGGTTGCGCACATCGCCCTCGGTGAGCCGAAGGGCGTCCCCGTCGGACAGTACAGCGAGGAGGTCTTTACGAAGCTCGGCATCCTCGATCAGGTCAAGGCGCGTGCCGTCTACGGCTCCGATGTGCGTCAGGTGCTCGCATGGGTCGAGACGGGCGATGCGGACTGCGGCGTGGTCTACGCGACGGATGCCGCCATCTCGGACAAGGTGAAGGTCGCCGCCGTTGCCCCTGCCGACACGCATAAGCCCATCGTCTACCCCGCGGCCGTGCTGAAGGACTCCAAGAACGAGATGGCAGCGAAGGAGTTCCTCGCCTTCCTCCAGACGGACAAGGCTGCCAAGGTCTTTGAGAAATACGGATTCACCGTGAAATAATGACCGACGAAACACTTTCCCCGCTGCTCATCTCGCTGGAGGTCGCAGGGCTTGCCACGGTCATCACCTTCTTCGTCGGTATTGGGCTCGCCTACGGCGTGCTGCGTATCCGCAGCCATATCGCGGCGACCATTGCCGATGCCGTGATTACGCTGCCGCTCGTCCTGCCGCCGACCGTCGTCGGGTTCTTCCTCCTGCTCTTTCTCGGGAAGCGCAGTGCCATCGGAAGCGCCCTCCTCGCCATCGACCTGCCGCTCGTCTTTACGTGGCGTGCGGCGGTCATCGCGGCGGTCATCGTGAGCCTGCCGCTCATGTACCGCACGGCACGCGGTGCCTTCGAGGCACTCGACCGCAGCATGATTCATGCGGCGCAGACCCTTGGCGTCAGCAACGGACGCATCTTTTGGCGCATCATCCTGCCGAATGCACGGCACGGCATCCTTGCAGGGCTCGTCCTCTCGTTTGCCCGTGCCCTCGGCGAGTTCGGTGCGACCATCATGTTCGCGGGCAATATCCCGGGGCGCACGCAGACCATGTCCACCGCCATCTATGCGGCGGTGCAGGCGAACGACTACGACCTCGCCTTTCGCTGGGCGGTCATCATCTCCCTGTTCTCGCTCTTCTTTATCGGGGCGATGAACCTCTACCTCAAACGGGAGGTGCGTGAATGAACCTCGTCGTCAACATCGAAAAACGCCTGCGTGACTTCACACTCCGCGCGAACTTTACGCTCACGGATACGACGCTCGCCCTGCTTGGTGCGTCGGGCAGCGGCAAGAGCATGACGCTGAAGTGCATCGCGGGCCTTGAGACTCCGGATCGCGGACAGATCGTCCTCAACGACCGCACGCTCTATGACAGCAGTGCGGGCGTCAACCTCCCGCCGCAGGAGCGCAGCGTCGGCTACCTCTTTCAGAACTACGCGCTCTTTCCGAATATGACCGTCCGCGAGAATATCATCTTTGCACTGGACGGATCGCGCGAGGAAAAGGAGCGCCTCCTCGCTGAGAATGTGGCGCGTTTCTCTCTGGAGGGACTTGAGGATGCACGCCCATCAGCGCTCTCAGGCGGTCAGCAGCAGCGTGTCGCCTTTGCACGCATCCTCGCACGCGGCGCGGACGTCCTGCTCCTCGACGAGCCGCTCTCCGCGCTCGACACCCATCTCAAGTGGCAGATCGAAACAGCGCTGCGCGAGATCCTCACGGGGCAGAACATCGCGGCGATCCTCGTCACGCATGACCGCGACGAGGCATTCCGCATCGCGCAGGAGATCGCAACCGTCGACCGCGGACAGCTCACGCCACCGATGGATCGGCACGAGCTCTTCCGCAGTCCCGGCACATGTGCGGGCGCACGCCTCACAGGATGCAAGAATATCTCCGCCGCCCGCCGCCTCGACGCAGCGCATATCGAGGCGACCGACTGGGGCATCACGCTCGCTGTCACAGACGATGTGACGGATGCGCACCACATCGCCATCCGCGCACATTACTTCGTCCCCGCGCAGAAAGACGGCGAGAACGTCTTTCCCGCACAGATCGTGGAGATGATCGAGAGCACCTTCAGCATGATCGTCATGCTCCGCTTTGCGCAGGGTGCTCACCTCGTGCGCTGGGAGGTAGACAAACCCGCATGGGAGGCACTCCACGTGAGCGAAAATGCATCCCTGCGCATCTGCTTCCCCCCCGATGCACTGATGCTGCTGCGGGATTAAGCCTGCAAATAAAAAGTCAAGCCCCTAGACGAAAAAAGATGAGGAGTTGCGGCAAGTGAACTTTTGGCACAACAAACAGGTCGCCGCAGGAGCGCCGACCGAACAGGTTGGGGTGAAACGTTATTCGTGGTCTTTGGGACAGCTCGCTAAATACTCATTCACACGTCCATAGTAGATGCGCAGGAACTTATTTGCTCCCGCCGTCATATAGACGTAGTAAGGCTTTCCCTCGGAGCGCTTCTTGTCCATGAAGTTGTAGACTGGATCATCGGGAGCACGCATCAGGAGTCCTGAAACGATCTGAAACAGTGCCCTTCGAAGATGCGGAGAACCTGCCTTGGATGTCTTGTTGCTCTTTACCTGCATTGTCCCGGACTGCTTTGCCCCGGGATCAACGCCCGCGAAAGCAGTCA
>ERZ773196.1504-NODE-1504-length-12987-cov-3.379988_pt1 | contig 12987 bp, 4 predicted proteins | sample MGYA00581009_ERZ773196 | MGnify/ENA primary metagenome ERZ773196 (study PRJEB29015, sample SAMEA2738162) | human oral metagenome | biome: human oral; feature: human-associated habitat; material: saliva | place: China | collected 2243 ...
TACCCTGCATTTAGACCTATATTGCCGAAATATCTATTTATTATTTTGATTTTTTACAGCCCCTTGCTAAGCACTATGGAACTTAGAATCTCTCGTGTCATAAAGAGCACTGAAAATCCTTCCATAATGCAGCTTCCGTAGCTTAATTATTTATCCCGGTTTTTAAGAAGACAGGTTGGATGGACTAAGCCTTTCTTCCGGAAGCTTCTCTACCGCTTCTTCAAAGGATAAGGGAAGCTCCAGAGTTTGATAACCCTCACGCACCAGAATCAGAGTATGCTTTCCCTCTGCCTTTCCATTAAAGGCTTTGGGATAAATAATAATCTTACCTTCCTCTTCTAAGATAGCAAACTGGTTAGCATAAGATCCGGAACGAAGTTCTGTAGTATAGCTTTGTTTATTCAAATATAGTTTAAGTTTTCCTCCCTGCAAATACGCACTATCCTCCGTCTCTAAAACCATATCTTCTCCGGGCTGTGCTACTCCGCCATAAAATTCAGGAGCTTTTTTCCCGGTAAGATATTCTGTGCTTAATTCTTTGGATAGGGAGCCATCCTCTAAAATTCTATAGAAAGAAGAAGGTGTTCTTCTTAAAGCCTCAGCTGTTCTCAAAAATTCTGCCAAAGACAGAGTTTCCCCTCCCTTTGCTGCTTTATCCTTATACGCCGCAAAGTATGTTGTAAAATCATAAAATTTCTCCCCTTCCTCCGGAAGAAAATATTTCTCTCCTCTGGAACGAAGGAAACGAGCTGCCACTAGATCCGCATCCGGATTGGAAATTCCCATCTCTCTAAGCAATAGGGCATTGCTTAAAAGATCATAGGAAAGGGCTAAATACTTATCCTCTCCTTCTCCAAGCTTTGGCAAATCGGAAAGGTTCGGCTTTTTCTTCGTAAGAACCTCTCTAGAGGTCGCATGGGAAATGGCATCAAAGCTGCCACGGTCTTTTTCCCCGTCTTTCTGTCTTGCCTTCTCTTCCTTTTCATCCTGCTCTTCTTTGGCTTCTCCGGCAAAAACCTCAAAGCGTTGCTTGATTTTTCCGTATCCATTTAGCTTTACCGTAAGCACATATTGTCCTGCCTGATCGGTGAGAAGACTTCCCTCTTCATCCTTTTTCTTTCCATAAAGGAGTAATGCGCCATCATAATAGTAAAAGTCTTTAAGATATTCCAGCTTTTGACTACTACCATCCGGCTTTTTTAAAACTAATTTTGATGAGGGTTCTCCAAACTCATTGAGGGACATTCTTCCCGGAACCTCTGCCATAAAACGAATGGTCTCTCCCCGTTTTGGGGTGCTGCTCTCCGGAGCCTGTTGTAGCACCAGCTTATCCTGAGAAACTAACTCCAAGGGAATGGTCAAAGTGCTGTCATCATAGGAGGAGTGAATCTTTACCTGATACCAGCCCTTGCTCTTTAGATTCTCCTGCCCTGCCGGAATATTTATAACCCCAAGCTCTCCATGCCGGGTCTTATGAACTGCTTCCTTGGTAAATTGCAAAGAGGCATTTTTATTTCCCAAGCCATAAAGGCTCCCTTCGCTTACTGAGGAGATAGAATCAATTCCCTCAAACCATTTCTTTTGTTCCTCTGTTTCTGCAAGTAGTTCATACTTAATGGGTTTTCCATTATTCTCTCCCTCCGGAAAGGCTTTAAAATAATAGGTAATGGGAATTCCCTTTTCTTCTTGCTCACTTAGGTCAAAGGTAGTTCTGCTTTCCTTGGTTCTTTCCCTACCTGCTTGTACGGAGGGATAATTTAACTCTTCCTTCGTAACTTTTCCCTTTATGACTAAAGACAGATCTCCGGAGCTTTCGAAGGAGCTTGCAGGTGCCGCCTTGGCCTCTCCGGCATTTAAAGACAGAAGCTCCTTTTCTTCTCCGCCATCTTTCTTGGAAATCGTCAGATTCTTGGGAGAAACCACCGTGCTTTCCCACTTCCAAAGCTTTCCGGCAGTATCAATGGGCGTTAAAGCTTCGGTAATATCGGTTCCATCCACCTCTACTTTGTAATCCTCGGGGCGTCCCTCTTTAAAGGAGAGTACAATGTACTTGTCAAATCCCAGATTGACTAATCCGCTATGCTCTCTTTCCAATACGGAAAAGACTTCCTTTTTCTCCTGCTCTTCTTGATCTTTCTTTTCCTGCTCTTTCTTTTCCTGCTCTTCTTTTTCCTTTTCTTCCCGAGCCTTCTTCTCCGCGTCCTCCTTCTGCTTTTCTGTCGAAGACTGTTGACTGTTTGTAGAATTGCTTACACTGCCTGAACCGCTTCCAAAACTCCTTCCGGAGCTTCCCCCTGATGACCTGCCGGAGCCGCCGGAGCTGCTGCGATTTACCCCTAGGACTTCCGGAATACTACGACTTACTCCCGCTACCTGTTGTCCGTCTTCCTTGGAGAGAAGCCCTTTTCCCTGCTCATAAACAGGCTTTCCGTTCTCTACCCAACGTCCATCTTCATCTACGGAATAGCCATCCTTTGTTCCCGCGGTAAGCAATTCCCCTAAGTGGGCAGAATCCTGATCCTCGAAATAATAGCAGTAGCCGTCAATCCACTGCCAGCCTGCGCAGAGCTTTCCAAAGGAACCGTCATGAGCAGTGTGGAAGAAGAACCATTTTCCGCTTGGACTTTTCCACCAGCCGGATTGCAGTGTTCCGCTGTCTTCCTTCAGCAGATACCAAGCTCCCTCGGAAACAATCCATCCCTTCTGCTTTTCTCCCTTGGCATTCACAAAGGTCCAAGCCTTTTCCTCCATCTGCCACTTGCCTTCCGTATTCTCCAGAGCCAATGCGGGAAAGTTTTGCGAAAGCATCATACACGCTGCCATCCCAATTGCCAGATTTTTAAATCCCTTTCGTACCATATTTCCTCCTTCGTCGCTAAAAATGGAAAATTCGTTTTCCTTTTCCTGTATATTTTTATTAGTAAATATCAATTAGATTTTACTAATTTTATATTAGTCTATACTAACTCTTTATTTTTCTATCGTCAATATATCTACAACTTTTACAAAACTTTAAACCACAAAACAGAAGCTCATAAATGGCGTAGCTACGCCATTTATGAGCTTCTGACTCTTCCCTAATTTTTATGGATATTTTTTACCATGATAAGCAAAGCTGAGATTAACATAAATATATTAATATGGTACTAAAGAATTTAATTGCCATGGTCTTTATGAGCATTCTTAATTAACAAAATAGAATACCGGATGCAAAATCGTTCAATCAGTGTGCAAATGCTCAACACAGCCACTATTATAATACCAAATCGCCAATCTCTCGAAAAAAAGAATGCAGACATTCCAGCAATAAAACCACTATTCACAATGCCGTATCCATTCCAATTCTCGGCAAATCCATAGAAAAAGCCGTGACCTTCAATAATCTCCCAAACAGTCAATGCCACACTAACAAGACATAGCCCAATACCAATCGCAAATCCTAATGTCTGGGGAAAGGAAGGTGACATGGCTATTCTGATTCCGATACAAGCACATCCAACTACGAATACATATAAAGTCATCTTATAATCAACCGTAGATTTCATAAATCCTCTCCTCCTTATTAAAATCTCTACTAAATTTCCAAGTTTAAATTCATGTTTTAAATTATCCCTTTCATCTTGACCATTAATAAATTGGAAATTATCCCTCCTTTCTATCTTTCCCACCATACAAGATAAGATTAGCTAGTGATAAACACCTTTAGAGCAACACTTCTCAAATTACTTTTTCAATTCATATCAAACTTTGTATTCTTCACATTCACGATTTCTTATTTATAATTATAGCAAATTGCAAATTAGTTTCAATCGTAATTCCTTATGCGAATTATAAAATGAAGATGAAGCACCTATCACATCATTCCCAGTGCATCCTATGAACGATAGAATGTAATAGAGTAATGTGATATGCCGAATGTAAAAGATTGCCCTGGATTTGCAAGCTGCCCACAGAACGCTGCTTCAACCCGGAGCTGCTTCGGAAGGACAGTGAGCAGCGCCAGCGGACAAGCCACAAATTACAGCTTTGCCCGCATAAATACGGGGTACGAGAAACCGGCAAGCAATGCCTGTGTTAATACACACAGGCCCTCCAAACACAAAAGCTGCCACCCAACGAATTTTTATCGTCGAAGTGACAGCTTTCTGTCATTATGCACACCTTTGTAATGGTGCTCTTATGTTCTTTTACTATTCAAAAATTCAACCAGCTCATAGACTGTCGTTACCGGATTACTGTCTCGGCAGATCACAGTAAGCTGATCTCTGGTTAATCTCTCCACTCGTTCTTTTGCGTACTGAATAGCTTCTGGCTGGTGTTCATGCAATTCTTCAAAAACATCCACACTTTTTCCGTAATTTTCCAAATATCCTTTGTTTTTCAAGATGTCAATTACCGTAGCGGAATCTTTCAAATATCCATTCCGTTTTTCAAAATGGAGCAGATACCAATATTCAAATGCCGGATTGGAATATGCGATTTTGTACCCATGCTTCTCCGAATAGGAAATTGCAGCATGAAGCTCAGAGTCTTTATTATCATCACAGTCAAATACACACCAAAGCTGATCTCCGTCTTTCGGATAATAATCCGCTTGGGAGATCAGGGATTTTGCATGTTTCACCAAATGTTCCGCCGCTTTATGTTTTGATGGAATCGGGATAATATCCACCAGGCAGTTTCGTGAACGAAAATGTTTGAAATAGAGTGTCTCTGTTTCTTTTCCTTCGCAGATGATATAAACAATCGGTTTACGCTTCCGCCGCTTAACTTTGTTCGGATCATACTCTTTTCGCATCTTGCTCATCAGGCGTCACCTCCGATAAAAGGGATTGCACCAAATCGTCCCTGAAGATAACCCTTACGCACATTTTCTCCTTTTCTTGGAGAGAAAGATGCCAGCGAGTAAAGCTCTGTTGCACATGTCTCATCGTTTTTTTCAGCAAACCAAATCTGATCTCTACGGAAGAAATTCAAGTCAAGCAGCATTGCATCGTGTGTTGTAAAAATCAGCTGCGCTCCCTTTGTATTGACAGCCTTATCCTGCACCATTTCAATCAGCCTTCTGGTTAAAAGAGGATGCAGACTATCTTCAATTTCATCAACAACTAAAAGTGCGCCGTTTTCAAGTGCCTGCAACCATCCTCCGATGCGGGCAAAAAAGTGTTGTGTACCGACAGATTCCTGCTCCATTAAAAGCTGAAAGTATTCTGTTGTACCGTCCTCGTTAATAATTCGATGTGTTGTCGTAATAACCGGTATTTTACCAGAGGTGTTCTTGATTGTAACATCGGTGATTCCAAGATCGGCAAGCAGCAATTCTTTTAAGATTCGAGCTTTCTTATCATCACCGCTGACAATCTGGGCAACAGTTTCTGAGGTAGCCGGCTCTTCATCCATCAGGAATGTCAACTTTTCCAGAAACCACCGATAAGCATTTTCCGTCTGAGGCAGATTCCAGTCATTAGAGGACACCAGATAGAGCTTATTGTCCGGTGTTCGGTTACTCAGAGTAACCTGCTCATTTACATTTTCCCGGAACTCATACACTCCATTTTCTCTTGAAAAAATTAAGGCTTCACGGCCATTCGGCCAATGGTAAAGATACTCTTTGTAAATCTTCTTTACATCAAAAGAAAAACCGTATGTGTAACGAACTCCCTGAAAAATAAATACCATTTCAAAAGAAGTCGGAACCTTTGTTCCTCCAAACGGCTCCCACGGCAACTTTTGCCCCTTAGAAACTTTTGCAGCATTTCCCACAACCATTTCTTTCATTGTCATCATTGCATGTAATACGTTACTTTTTCCGGCTGCATTTGCACCGTAAATTGCAAGTACGGGCAGCAATGCCTTCTTTTCATCTGGATGAAGCAGATACTCATCAAATGACTTATCCTTAGAGGCCGCAAAACTAATCACGGCACTGTTTTTTATTGACCTGTGGTTTTCAACTGTGAACTGAATCAGCATAATTGAATACCTCCATTCTCAGTATTCGTATTTTCAGTCACCATTATAACAGTTAAAAATGACTCACTCAATATTTATAGCTTATTTTTGCAGTTTTTCTGCGAAACTTATAAATAAATTCTTTCTCAGCCATTTTTCGCAAAATTTTTATCATACTATAATCCTATCATCTTAGTCAGAACAACTTAGTCAATGACCAAGATTGTGAGCAAGATACATTCACCCATATATCCAATCCTGAATCGCAAATTTCAAACTCTCCACCTTGCCCAGCAGCCAGGTTGCAGCCAGCGGCAGCCCCATCGGGCTAAAAAAATCGCCCTTTGACAGGATCGAAATCCTTGCCAAAAGGCGATTCATTGTTTTTGAAACTTCTTCCCAATTGTTAAAAGAGAAAGAGCTTTAACTTTTCGGTTTTAGCTTTCTGCTTTATCTTTCCGCTTTATCTTTTCTTCCTTAGCTTTCTTAGGAAGTAGTAAATGCTTAAAAGGCTGAAGCTTAGTGCTGAAGCAAAGGCATACCAAAGCAAATGAGAGGCATCTGACGTATTTACCTTTCGGGATTGGGCTCTTCTCAGGGCTCCCAGTACTTCTCCCAGATGCTTTAACTCCGCCTCTTCCTCCGGTGTTAATGGACGCTTCCGTCCTGCTCCGAGAATCTCACCGATTCGCTTTTGAATCTCCTCGATGGTTCTGGGTACTGTGGGACTTGGCGGAACATTGTTTCCATTGTCCGGTGTAGGATTCTCCGGTTCTCCCGGAAGCGTGGGCTTCTCAGGCTCTGCCGGCGGTTCTCCCGGACCTCCCGGGGTGTTTGGTGTTGGGAAGGAAGGTCTGTTTGGCGTTCCTCCTCCGCCTCCCGGTCTGTAGGGATTGTACTTATTGTCAAAGAGAATCTCTGAAACTTCCGCACTGTTCTTGTAGATCTTTCTGCTTACCATTAAAGTCTCTTTACTATCGTTAGACTGGGTTACCGTAAAGACTACCGTGTAAACGGTGTTGTCATAAGTATATCCATTGATACCGTCCTTTAGTTCCTTTACCGTATACACGTATTTTCCGGGAACATGGAAGGTAATAGGAGCAAATTCCGTATGTCCTTCTCCGGCGATTACTACCATCTCCGTTTCAGACTGGCTACCCTCCGGCATTGGCTGGAAAAGGCCCTTAGGCATAGATCTTAAGGATGGCTTCACTTCAGTAATAAGACCGCTGGAACCATATAAAACACCTTCTTCCAAATCGGAGTTGCTCACGATTTTCTTATTCCTAATAACGTTGTTATCCGGATCCAGATACTCCTCAAAGGTATCGTTTCCGTTACCGTTATTGAAAAAGATTTCCTTGTCATTGAAGATTGGATCTTTTCTGTTATCTGTCCAGTAAAGGGAGTTGGAAGAAATCTCCATGGTTTCCGTCCGAAGTACAAAACGGAAGGGGTCAGCCTTGGGAGGCTTTAATCCGGAAATCTTCTTGCCAAGATCCACCTGTCCCTGTGTAGGTGTAGGCTTAAAGACATTGGTATAGTTGAAATCATCTCCTCCTACTAAGGCAAAGAGATGTCCATTTCCTAAATCATTAACTGTAATGGTGATATCTCTGGTAGGACGAGGATCATTTACGATACCGGGGAACAAACCGCTTTCCGTTACGGTGTACTTGTATACTCCGGGGCGGGTAATATGTACTCTTCCGAAGTTTACTTCTCCACCTATAGCATCCGGATTGGTCTTGCTCAGGCTGTCTGCAGTTCCTGCTTCCGCCGGCATAGGCTCTCCGTTCACTCTTTTTAAGGTGAAGGTAAATGTATTGGAAATATCCGGCTTCTTCACTCCCGCTGTTGCGCTTAGGAATTTTTCCACCTTGATTTCCGGGTCGATAGCCTGTACGCCGTAAACGTTGGTAAAGGTCATCGGGTTGGTCTCGCTAAGCTGTAAATCCGACTCCATCTTTACGTGGTTCGGATCCGTTACGGTAATGGTGATAAACTTATCTCCCATATCCTCGCTTTGCACACCATCCAAATGCTGTCCGCTTTCATGAATCTTGTACTTGTACGTTCCGGGCTTTAAAAGACGAATATTTCCGAAATTCACCATACCTCCGTCTGCATCCGGATTACGCTTTACAGTGTCGATGGCATTGCCCTCTTCATCCAATAAAGGAGCTCCGTCCACGCCGCTTAAGGTAAAGGTGAACTTTCCTTGAATACTGGGGGCATTTAATCCTGCCGGCACATCCAAAACCTTCTTTACCGGTAAAGAAAAGACTACCGGTTCCACAAGACGGTGCTTACTGCTGGACTGTACCGTATCCGGTGCTACGTTCTGGGGAACATCATTTCCCGGGAACAAAATGCCGGTACGATAAGCCACATTGGTGTTTTCCACCTTAATCTTCTTCTGATCCATGTGGGCTACCATATTGACATTGGCTAAAATGAGTCCCTGCTGGTCCAGAATAAAACGCTTTCCTGCTGCAGTGGTTCGAAGGTCAAAGGCAAGGGCCTTGATTTCCTTTCTATCTACTGTATTTGCGCTTTCATTTTCATAGTTCCATTCCTTCCAGATACTGTCACTGAATTTCGGATTGTTATGATTGGTATCCGCCGCATACCCGGCAGCATCATACAGGGGTTTTCCCAGGTCTCTTTGTTCCGGAGTAGGAATAACCGTAGAATAAAATACTCTGGGCTTTAAGGTATCCTGGTTGTTGGCATTGGTTTTGTCATAGGAGCGTTTACTGAGCATACTGTTAATGTCTACTCCGGTAAAATCTCCGTTTCTGTCCTTTTCCTCCCCTAAGATATCAAAGAGTACCAAATCCGTGGTTCTACTGGTGGCAGACGCCTGATACAGAAGTCTATGATTATAGGGGTCTCCCATATAGCTCACATTATTTCCAAGGTAACGAGAATCGATTTCTGTGGAAACCGTATTGTTAAAGGTTGCCTCCAGTACTGTTACCGGCCCGTAAGGCATGGTTAAGCTCGTTACAGAGGTGGTAAAAGCCCCATTTTCATGGGCTGCCTCATCCCTTTTGGCAGTATATTTTCCAAGCAATGCAGGGCTGGGATTAGGGGTTTTTCCATTGGAATAGTTACCGTCCCAAATGGTATTGGCATCCTTATTGATAAAACCAACGGTGTTTACTACGGATCTTCCACGGTCTACGATATTGGTATAGGGATTCCAGAGAGTATAAGCCATTCTCCAACCGCTTCGGTTATAGAATTTGTCCCAGTAACGATGCTGCTTGTCATCCGGAATGGTCAGATGAATAATCATCATGGTTTGTCCGGAGTTTTCCCAATTCTTCTTAAACTCTACCGTATAATCCTTACCCTTTACAAATCTTTTTTCTTCCGGCGGTATCTCTGCCTGATCCATGTTTCCTATTATGATAGATGATTCATCCACATAGGTTCCTGCCGGAAGCAAGTCATAGATGTCCCCCTTCTTCAGAACATATTTGTCTGTGTACTCATCCTGCTGAAGGCTGGTGGGGAAGGTTCCCCAGTTTAACCCTCGAACAAATACCTGCATACTCTGCTCGCTTCGTTCAGGGTGATCTACATACGGGGCATTAGTCTTTGCAAGCTCAGAGTTAATGTTTAAAGGCTCTAAACCGTATCCTACTTCCGTGAAGTAATCTCCGGCTCTCTTATTCAGCCTCTGTACTCCCAGCTGACGAACCTCTCCGGTGGCATCTCCCGCTAAAAAGCTGATGTTGTAGCCATCAGTTCGAGCCATAGTAGTGGCAGTGGCACTTTGCATTGCCGGCTGGGGGGTAATTTGTAGGGTAAATGCCGCGTCAAAGCTGGTTCTGTAATACGGAGAATCCTGCTTAAGGCGAAGGCCTACAATATTATTTCCAAAGGCTTTCTCTAAATCCAATTGATTTAAGTGAGTAACGTGAGAAGCTTTATTCTGGGTAAGATCCCACTTATCCTCATACCCTGGTTCCGGCGTAAACTGCACTCTTCTTCCGGCGTCAAATCTAAAGGTTCCGTACTTGAAATAATCATCTAAGCCGGTACCCTTCCTTCTTAACCAGATTTCTACAGGAGGATACTCTGCATATTCCTTCTTATAATCTCCCTTTTTAGCAAAGCGGATTATCGGATTATCCACCTTCTCCACATCATAGACCTTCATGTCCTTCATGTAGATCTTGCTATAGTGGTAATCGTCATCCGTTAAATCATATACAGGGCCTCTGTAGGCATCCGCATTTGTTCCGTTATCATGGGGCAGGTTGGAAAATGCTCCGCTTCCCAAGGTCTGCTCCACATTTTGATTGTTTACGCTGATTCTGCTGGTAGAAAAAAGCTTATACTTTCCGTCGGTAATGGTGGTTCCCGAACCGGGTTGTCCGGAAGTTCCGGAGGTTGTGTATTTTCCGTCTGTCCCAAAGGCAACACTGTTATCATCCGCCTTGTAATTGGAGGACAGGGTAAAACTGTCATTCCAGTTACTGTAGACAACCGGAGCTTTTCCGCCATCCTTATAAATACTTTGTAAGCCGAAAATTCCTATATAGACTTTTCGATCTACCGTATTATATTTTTTCAGTACAAAATCACCGGGAGTGGAAGGATGCACATAGACCATCATGGGGTCCTTAGGCGTTACATCCTTTTCTCTTACGTACCCATCCGCCCAAATTTCCTTATAATGAATTTTGTTCGTAATGGGTAAGCCCTGTGTAGCCAGATTAATGCCATCGTTCTTTGCATCCTCCAGCTTTTGCATGGGATACTTATATAGCAAGGCATATAGCTGGGAATTATAATGGGCGTTGGCATATTGTAAGTTTTCCGCATAGGGCAAGCCGACAGGAAGATTGGGGACGCTTGGATCCTTGGGAATTCCCACATAAGTTCTATCAATCGGATTTTCCAAATATGGGGCATTTGCCGGAGGATTCTCTCCCACTCCCATATACTTTGCAATATTGGCATAACCGTTCTTGGCATAAACCTCAATATTATTCTCATTATTGGCAATATTGTTATAGAAGTAATTGTTCCAGGCCACATTGCTGGGGAGTTTCTTTGCACCAATCAAGGTTCCGCCATCGGAATCCAGAGGACTCCCGGCATGGAAAACATAGTCAAAGGGCTGTGAGCTTCCTTTGGCTCTGTCCACTCTAACATACCAAACTCCGTAAAAATACTGTTCTGCATCGTCAGGTTTTTTCCCCCAGCTGGGATCCCAAGTAAAATAAACGCCCTGATTCACATCTGCCGTTCCATGCTTTAAAGTAAAATTGGTTTCTTTAACCTCCGTTTCCACATGAACGGAAAGGGTTTTGTCCTCTTCTGCGTCAAGGCTACTGTCGCTATGATCAATCTTCATGCTTACCGGAAAAGTGTTATCAAAAACACCTTTTTCCTGGCCGTTAATCTGCTGATGCGTTACAGCAAGCATGGTCGGTGTCAAGTTATAAGCAATATCCGCCTTAAAGGTTAAACCGCCGGTAAGCTCTCTAAAATTTGCCAGGCGGAAGTACTCTTCGGTTCTTCCTCCACCAATATCCTTCTGAATAATCGTATAGTTAAAACTACTTTGTGGATTGGTATTTGGCGCCTTAGGTACTCCGGTGGTAATCGCCGGCTGTAACTTATGCTGGTTATTATTCTTTTTCTCATACACGGATATCTTATCCGGCTCAGCGCTGTCCCAGCCCTTAAAAATACGGGCAGGAATTTCCATGATTACCGTTCCCGGTGCATACTTGGTATTCTTATTTCCCTTTAAGGTAAGTTCTACCCCTAAGGTCGTAGTATTCGTGGCATTGGAAGCTTTCTCGGGAGGAATGATTTTTAAATCCCTCTGGTCTCGCATAACGCCGTTACTGCCGTCTGTATAGCTGTGTCCGGTTTTGGCATTACTTGTTCCTGCATCCGGATCCGGCGATTCCATCCAGAAGGCCTTAAAATCATGGGCACTGGCACTTTGTCCTGCAGAAACCGCCGTAGCGACAATAGGACTAAAGTGCTTTGCGGAGAAGAGCAAATCCTCTCCCTCTTCTTTTACAGGAAGAATCTCTGCCGGAAGTCCTTCCGGAAGGTGCACAATGCGGAGATCCTTGTCCTCTTCCGCCAAAACCTCTTTGATTTTCTCGGTCTTTTGCAGGCGGATCTCCACCTTCTTTCCGTTCTTCGGCTGAACTTCCTTTTCTACGCCGTCCACTTCTCTGACAAAGGAAATATCCACCGCATCCAGCACCTCTACAAGAGGTACCATTCCGGGATACTCCTTTTCATAATTCTTCTCCAAAAGAGACTTGGCTTCTTCAACGACAGACTCCTTCTCCAAGGGAAGCAGCTTCATCTGTGTGCCCTCTTGGAAGGTTCCCTCCGGATATTCCGCGGTAACGGTCAAATCCTTATAAGACACGGAAAAGGAACCGGCCTCCATGTATTTCGCCGCTTCTTTCCCTGCTTCTTCAGAAGGCTGATTTGCTCCTTCTTCGGAAGTCTCTTCCTTTTTACTTTCCTCCACCGAAGCATCCTTCTCCTCTGTTACAGCAGCATCCGAATTCTCCTGTTCCTCTCCTGCTTGTTTCACGGCAGGTGCATCTTCAGAGGCTGTCTCCTGCACTTCTCCGGACTGTGCCTCCTGTTCACTTTCTTCACCGGAAGCTTTTGCCGCTTCTGTTCCTACGCCGGAAGAGTTCTCGGCCTGTTCTGTAGCTGTGGCTTCAGCCGGGGAACTTGCTTCAGAAGATACCCCCATCTGCTCTGCAATTTCCTGTGCATTTTCCGAAGCATAGCTCACGCTTTGCAAATTTCCCGCAAGCATCAAAAAACTGAGGAAATAAGCCATACCTTTCTTGGCAAAGCCTCCTCTTTGACGTCTTTTGGAAAAATTCCTACGGGTTAAGGTATCCCTTCCTCTTCCCGCTTCTCCTGCACCTAGGTGCTGTTCTGTTTTGTACTGCATGGCACACTCCCTTATGACTCTATTCTTCCCACTTGGAAGATTCTTCTAAACGACGCCTTAAACGG
>ERZ773196.1505-NODE-1505-length-12980-cov-2.506151_pt1 | contig 12980 bp, 11 predicted proteins | sample MGYA00581009_ERZ773196 | MGnify/ENA primary metagenome ERZ773196 (study PRJEB29015, sample SAMEA2738162) | human oral metagenome | biome: human oral; feature: human-associated habitat; material: saliva | place: China | collected 2243 ...
AATCGCTACAAGTGAGACAGATGAAAATAACAAACCAAAATCAGAAATTAAAATTCAAAAAATCGAAATTTTAAAAGATTATTCTTTCAAAAAGTAATATATAAAAGAGAGTAAAGAAAGAACTGACTGATTCATGTCAATCTTTCTTTAATCTCTGTTTTTATAATCAAGAGCATGGCAGAGCTTATTTCTAAAGTTTCTTACCTTGTTGTAGACATCTGCAAACTCTCTGAATACCGGTTCTTTTATACTCCATGCATAATGCGAATATAATGCATTCCTTAGCTTCTTCTTCTCATCTTCCTTCCCATCCTGTATCCCGATTATCTCATCACAGTAAGTAAGCATTGTCTCCACTATGGTAATGGCAGATGCTATGTAGCGCTTCTTCTCCATGTGCCAAAGGGCTACCTTTATATACAGCCTTATCTTATCTTCCTGCTTATCTCCATTTCTAAGTGCAACCCCGAATCTATCGTCAATATCCTTGAAGATAAAGTCAATAGCATGATTACCTGTAGTTCCTCTTTCCACTATCTTGTGGCAGTTTGAGACCATGTTTCTTATCTCTTTTAGGTTGTTGGATGTAACTACATCTCCAAGTCTTCCAAGTGCCTTTGCAGCCTCTTTATGGATACCATACATCATATCCTCTTTGTTTACCAGTTCATCAATGAGATAAGTTGTACCAAAACGCTTGTATTCATCTGCTGCCTTAGTCCACTCAAGGAGGCGAAGGATAGGCGACTGGTCAATGATTGGAGATTTGTTGTCATTATAATCTCTGTACTCAAGCATTCCATAAGAGATGAAATCAATACTATCCGAATTTTTCATGGATAGCTTGAAATAGTTAAGTGCAAGCAGCTCATAGAATGCAAGTGAGCGGAATGAATGAGTCATGTCAAATGATAACTTATCTTCATCGCATATATATTTTTTCGCTTCAGCAAGCAGATTGAAATTATCATTCATCTCTTCTTCTGTAATGCCATAGTGAAGTACAATTATATCAAGACAAGTATCTCCCATCGTATCCTTAAGCTTCTGGAGCTTCTCTCTAACCATCTTTACATCTAATTTGGGATGAGTTTTATCTTCATCTATTTTTACAGGATTATCACGCCTTGGCTTAGCCTCACTTAGTTCCAAGAGTTCCTCTGCATAAGCCTCATCCTTTTCCAGTACAGGTTGTATCTTACTATTTTCATCAAATAGATGTTCATACATAAGGAACCAGTTACTTCCCGCAGTCCCTATGAATATAATCTTATCAATATCTCTAAATTGTATGAGTGCGTCATATATATAGGCTGAAGTAACCACATCTTTACAATTTCCCATCACATAATCTGCAGTGCGATAACTTTTTACTTTATCTTCTTTGTTATAGCTTCCTGTACCTATTGAAGTCAATAATACATTACTCATTAGTTAGTTATCCTTTCATCAATTCTTTAATAAATACTTTTTATCTTTTTGTAGTTCTGGAAGTGTCTGATTAAGCTTAGGCTGTAATATAGTTGTTCCTCTGTTTTTTACAAACCATTCATAAATCTTACCATCTTTCTTATCAGCAGGCTTTGGATATTCGACTATTTCAGCTTCTTTGCCTGTAAGGGGTGTGAGATACTTGATAATGTTCTTCACATTGTGTTTGTAACCATCTTCGTACTTAAATTCATCCTGGTTTACAGTCTTTAAGCAGGATTTAATCTCTCCTTCTTCAAGCCTATATTCAGTGATATTTACGCCTTGCACCTCAGTTTTTACTGCTCCCATACCATATGGCTTACCTTTACCGATTCTGTTAAGTGCCTCTTCCTGTAAGTTGAGACAGAAAAGTAAATTGCCAAGCTCGTCTCCCGTGATGTTTTCAAAGTATATCCTAAAACTTGTCTTATTACCAGCTTTTAATGCCCTAATTGCCTGTCTCATTTTTAACTGATTGTCTTTAATATAATCTCTGACTTCTCTGTATTTTTTCTCAACAAACTTGACATTTGGAGCATCCTCAAGTTTATCAATTCCTTTCCAATATACTTTACGCCCACTTAGTTGTGCCTTATACGGAGCGGCTTCGGTAGTTGCCTTCATTCCAGTGCCATGATATTTTACATAATAGTCATAATTCCAAAGTTCTGCACCTAATTCTTTAGCAGGCATTTTCAAGTAGAATTCAGTTGATGAGTATCTTGGGGTTCCAAGTACTTCAGGCACCCTTGGCTCATCAAATTTTGGATTTTCAAAAACTTCTGTATCGGTAAACCTAAGCCTTGAAGCTACAGCATTTTTATCCTTACCTTTGCCTACCATACCAAAAAGCCTGCAGGCAGGGCAGAAGCAGGCATCATCTCCCGAGCAAGGTTCGTGCCTGTTATGATTATCTCTTAATAGACTTGAGATAGTACTTTCAAACACTTCTTTCGTAATCATAGCTGGCGATAAATATATATTTTCTCCTACTTTTGAATAGAAGATTGGCAATAATCCCTTTTTTTGTTTGCGCATGTCTTCGTACACAGACCTGTACTCTTTGTATCCATGATGATTACCCGTCAACCCCAAATTATACCTATCCAGAACAGCCTCAAATCTAGCTATGTCAACTTCTGTTAAAGTCTTAATATCTTTATCTGTTTTGGCAATAATAAAGGCATTTTTCTTATTTTCAAAGGATAGTTTTTCTCCTATATGGAAATATCCTTTTTTAAGTCCCGCTTTTTCTTCTTTTGAATAACTGCTTATATAACAATTACCATTTTTGCTACTATTGCTACTAAACCATAACTCGGTTGCTTCTTTTATATCTGCAATGCCTCCAAATTTTGGTTCCGCATTAGGCTTCAACCTCAGATCCTTCTTTGTTACCCTATACTGAGCTTTATACTGCTCACCCATATAGAGTACATTAGTTTCCATATCCCACAGTGCAGGCAATTTTGGCGTTGGAGTTCTCTTATAAGGCAGATTTTCTTCGTCAATTACTGACAGACAGGAGTTGGTAAGCTGTTCATACACATTTCTTATCATTCCTCTGATTTCACTACCGGGTAATCTTGGATGCTTAGGAGGGTTTTCAGGTATCTTATCAGAACCACAAGTAGATAAATCCTCATAGGAGAAGAAATCATAAAAATAATGTTCAGTTTTTTCCCCCAGATATTCAAATTTTTTGCTTGTATTTGGCACATAGGTAGATGACTTTGTCTCGATGCTACAGTCCAAATATCCATCGTATAGCTTTTCACCTTCAAGTGCTTCTTTTAATGTTTTTCTATTTGGTTCCTTAGCTACAATTGGAATAAAAGTATATGGATTGATAAAAGCATTTTCAGGGATTTCTACCTTATTTTCATCTTTATCTACAGTTGTAGTATATCCAAGGGCAGCAAATTGATCTGCCCAGCCTCCTCCACCTATCTTACGTTCTTCTCTCTTAAAATTCTTGTTCTTCCCCATTAAGCCTCACCGTCCTTCCTCTTTTCCAATCCTGTTTTAAAGCCACAGAGTCTAAAGTCTACATTCTGAAGGTCTCCTTCAGCTGTAAAATAATTTCTTACCTTTACAAAGGCAATATCTTTACCATCCTCAATCTCAAAAGGAAGCTTAAGATTGATTCCTCTTTCCTCTGTGAGGAGGGTCCTGTCATCTTTACTCACCTTACCCCAGAGCTTGTGATATTCATCAACTATTTCAAACTTTGAGACATTTTCTCTTTCTTCGTCAAAATCAGTTATAATTCTTCCTGTATAATGTCCCTCATTCTTGCTTATAAAGTACTCACCTTCATTGTTGAAGGCTCTTATTCCAACAACATTTTCAAGCGGCTGTGTTAGTGGAGTATTTCTTACATCTACTATGCTTACCCTGTCTAAGAAGTAGATAACTGCATAGTCATATATATTGATTTTCTTAATACTCTCTTCATCAACACTGTCAAAGCTTAGCTTTTCCCTCTGGGAATTGATTTTATAAAATTCTCTGTCATTATGAAAATTCATCTCTTTATTCCCCCTTATACTCTTCAAATATACCTGCTCCTATGCCTGTATTGCCTCCAAATGCTATAAGTCCTTTCCCTAAGTCATCCAGGCAAGTATTTATGAGGCTTTTTGCAAGTTTCATATCCTCAAAATCTTTCTTTATCTTAATGCTAATAGTTACTTTTTCAGGCTGTTTTTCATCATTTCTGCAGGCTATGTTTCCTGTAAACAATGCCCCAGTTTGAAGAGCAGAGCCACTGAAACGGTCAATTGCAGTTCTGGTTCTATTTAAGAATACGATGTTTTCCTTATCAAGCTCACATTCCTTAAATAAAACATTGGACTTGATTTTTTTCTCATTTTCTCTTTTTAACTTACCGTCTTCACCTACCTCAGTCTCATAGCCAAATAAATCATTTATAAAGTCCTGTCTCTCTTTTTCGGTTTCATATCCTATCTTATCCAATATTTTCCTACAATGGCTTCTTATGACTCCTGCTATAGATGGTCCAGGTATGACAGGATTTTCTTTTGCATTGGTAAGGGTCTGTGCATCTACAAACTTGCTGTCATCATCCTCCACCTTCTTTGTGCTGCCATAATCTCTGATAAATAAAAAGCTCTTAAGGCTAAAATCTCTTTCTATGGTTTCATAAACCCCTTCATACCTAGCTTCTTCAAGCTCCTCTGCAGAAAATGGCTTATCTACTATATTCCAGCCTCTATCCAGATTGATGTAGGTTTCCATTTCCTCTGCGTTTGTAAGATCTAGCTGAAGATATTTGATATCCTCTATGTCAACCACACCAAAGCCTCTTGTAGTCTTACTTCCTATGCGGATATCTCCATTTCTAAAGCCGTTTATTATGTATGAGCAGATTTTCTTTTCTTCGCAACTGCAGGTATTAAGCTCAATCTTGAATATAAACTCCGCCCCTGCTTCAGCTATTTCATAGTCGAACTTACTGCCATCAAGTGAAATCTTGTCTACAAGCCTTACTGAGTCTCTTACGCTTGTACTTACCTCATTTGTCGCAAATGCATCAAAAAACTTAATCTTGCTTTCATAGTCTTTTTCAGCTTCTTTTTCAACTTCAATCTTCCCGAAGATGTCGTCAGTATTTATACCTACGGTCTCAAGAAAATGTCTGCTTACTCCTGCAAGAGAGGTGCCAGGGATATACACATTTCCGTCACTGTCACGCAAAACATCGCTGTCACTGGACTCTTCTTCTCCGCTTCCTATCATAAATGGTGTACAGGTTTTTAATATTCCTTTAATTAGTATCAAGATTACACCTCCCTATAATGCATTTTTGTAGCAAATATATAGCTCTGAACATAGGTCTTAAATACTTCGTTTTTATTCGCCTCGATAACCTTAATGACTCTTGTATTGGATAAGTTATCATTTTTACCTGATAAGATGTCATTAAAGCTGTCAAGTGAATTAGCCACAAAGGCTAAAATATCTTCATTATTCTTGCCCATAAAGTTTACTGTCACATACTTATCAAATTTATTGTAGAACTCTTTTTCATTGTCTACCGCCTTATAAGCTGATAAATACCTCATAGCACAAGAAGATGACAAGCCTTTTCCATGTTTCTTAAGATATTCTCCTGCACTATCCTCAGCAAGCTTTTTACATCTTTCCTTTGCTATATTTAGCAGAACCTTTTCCACTATAGCCTTAGAAACTCCCGGCTCGGTGGTTGTAGCTTCTGCACTATCACTATTTACACTGCATTCACAAAGGTCAGAGCTTACATTTCTGATTCTATATTCACCATAGCCTTCACTCTGCATTAGCCCTGTAAATCCTGATATATTAGGGATATTAGTATTTTTTAACACAAGCTGTGTGCCCTTAGAAAATGCCTTGTACTTAATCTTAGGAAGTCCCCAGGTAGAGTTGTAACCCCCTATTTCTAAGGTATCTGTGTACACCTCATCATCTTCACCTAGCTCATAGCCCGTAAGTCTTGCAACTTCAGCTTTTAGCAAATCTAAGTCTACCGAGTTAAAGCCGTACTCATCTGTGAGGATAACATCTGATACGAATTCAAATATCTTGCCATTTCCTCCCTTGCAGGCATTATCTTCTTCTAATTCTGCCTTTGTAAAGCTTCCCGTGATTCTTATAACACATTCGGAGTATTCGGCTGATACTGAAGCACCTATGTTTATCCTGTTGCCTGCTTCTCCAATAGTTTCAGCAAGTTTCTTAAGTACAGACTCATCTTCACAATATATTCTTCCTGCAAATGCCTGTCCCTCTTCAATACTCCTGGTAGAATATAGTAACTTATCACCTTTTCTTATGTGAGCATCCACCCTGTTAGTAGTATTGATTAGACTTAGCTTTCCTTCTTCCAAAGAATAAAAGCCACTAACTCTCACATACTGAACATCTTTAACCGCCTTATAGCCATCTGCAAAGCTGTAGCAGGTTTCTTTTTCATTCTTTTTTGCCTTAACCCCCAGTGGTACAGGCAGATATCTATTTGATGAACTTTTATCTGTAGGATAAGCCATACTAAATCTTACCTTATCAAAAAGCTCAGACACTTGCATTTTGCCATTTTTATTAAGTTTGCCCGCGAACCACCCCTGAATAGCGGAACCTGGAATATAATTATTTTTCAAAACTATAGCGGACTTATTTTCTATAACATAGCTTAGCCCTGCTATATCTTTCTTTTCTGTATAATTACTCAAGTTTATCTCGCTATGTTTTACTTCTTCAAGACTGCAAACAACCTCACCATAGCCTCTATTGCGGTTTAATCCCATACTTCTTAGCAGCTTAACTGCCTTTTCAAATGTCTTATATTCTTCGCTGTCTTTCTCTGCATCTAGAGTTACTCTTGCGTAGAATACCTCCCCTTTAGGGATTGCGCCAACTATTCTAAAGGAATGGTCTTTGGCTATACCATCTTTTTCTATAGCTGTAGAATATCTATTTACTGTAAAGGCGGTTTCGACGGCTTGAGGAGTAACAAGATAAGCTATATCTTTAGGAAGTGAGCTAAGTTCTCTTTTAATCTCAGTGGCGTTGTCAAGTACTGCATTGCTAAGTCGAACTAAGCCTGCATTTTCTCCTGTTCCAAATACCTTGTCTGTCATCCCTTTAGTGACGTGATTTAAGTCTTCTAGCCACTTCACCTTGTCTCTGAGTATACCCTTTATTCTTCTTGCATATATGATAGGCAGACCGTTTTCATCATAGGTAGAGCTGATATCCTGCCTTATACCGTCTCCCTCACCGCTTCCGCAGCACATATCGGACAGTAGTTCTATTTTTAATATGGCTTCAGTCATATTCCTATATCCTCCCATTTATACAAAATCCATTACATCCAGCACATCAAAGAACTCTGCTACCTTGTTCTCGTTAAATGCAGTTCTGTCATCACCTGCTACTCCACCTTTATCTCTGCTCTTAATAAGTGCATAGCAGTCATTGGCAGCCTGTACTCCTTCTGAATAGGCATTTCTAAGCATTTTAAGCTTATTTCTTGCAAGGTTTTTATTCTCCACGCTTTCTCCAACAAAGGCAAAGAGGTTCTCAAAATCAGCATAGACACCACTTATAGCTGTACCTTTATCAACAAAGAAGTATGGGCGCTTTTTCAGACTATAGATGTCTCCATCGTCCTTATTGTCTCTGAATCTATACCTTTTTTCTCTATACTCTGCTATATTGTCTCCCATGCCACTTCTTACGACCTGAAAATCTAAACAGGATGTGCTCTCAGGAATCTTATCATCTCCAGATAGCTCTTTAAGCTTAGTTTTTGCAGATTTACAAAGCTGTTCAGCATAATCGTAAGCCACATCAAATGGGAATTTATCGTGCACGAAAGTAATACCTGCTCCTGCTGATACTTTCATTCCACTACCTGTCATTATCGGATACGCTTCTTCATCCTTTATCTCTTCAGACAACTTAGCCATATAGGTTTTGACAAACTCAAATGCTTTCTTAGCTTCAATGATAAAGGTTATATCATCACCATCTCTGATAACAGGCCTGAAAGCCACTTCTTTACCCTGGTCTTCATATACTTCTTTAACTGTTTTAACCAGCGCTTCTTTATATAGCTTATCTATTTCCTGTGATAGCAGTTTCATCTGGCATAAGCTTGTTGCAACTGTGGAAGCTGGCTTTTGGTCAAGGTCCCTTATAAATGCCTGTATATTCTTACCCATGCTGTTGCCGTCTATATGTGCTACAGCTACGAAGCTCTTGTTGTCAGGATTTCTATGTTTTTCAAAGTGCTTTGTAAAGTCAAGATTATCCATAATGAGCAGCTTCCCGTCCTCAGCATTGTTTCTTTTACTTTTAAGGCTTGCAGCTCTTACTTCGCCGTCCTGACACCTTATTAGCGGTTCTCCTGTATTTACATCAAGCGCATTGATAGCAAAGCCTCCCGCACTGCTTACAGCAGAATGAGTCTGCTTGAACAAGGCCATATTAGCGACAAGAGCCTGATAGATATCACCATATTTCTGTTTCTCATCAAGAACTTCTACTTTGGCATAGCACAGTCTGATATTGCCTGCAGTGAGCTTGTAGACTTCTTTCTGCATCTCTCTGGTTACCTGCATCATAGTAGCCTCATCTTCAAAGGCAGCCATAGCATTGCCTCCACCTATGTAAACCACATTACCTTTTATTTTCTTTTTACTGAAATCAAAAGGATTGTAGTCAGCCTTTGTCCAGTCTTCATCAACTACTCCTTTAACATTAAGTAATCTTGGTAATGTTTCATACATAATCTTATGTACTATGTTTGAGCCACCTACCTGCTCTTTGAGCTTTCCTGTAGCGAAGATAAACTTCTGTATTCCACTAATGTCGTAGATTGTTAAGAACATGACGATAACCTCCTATTTAATCTGTCAACTGATCTGATTTTAGCGCCTTTAATACATCATCTTTATAATAATTAACATAATCATGGATAGTTGTTCTGCTAACATCATCTCCAGCAAATTCGTCGTCCTTTGCAAGTCCCTGAGCAAGGTAATCCTGTCTCTTATTTAAATTGACTCCCTCCCTCAAGCATCTTCTGATAATATCAAGCATGTCTGTAAAATCCTCAGCATTTCCTTCTTTCATAATCTCAACCAAAGCTAATCTCATATTTCTGTATATCTCATAGTTTTTTTTCTTAAAAACAGAAAACTCTTCATTGTCACGGCAATACACTTCAAGTTCTTGAGAAGTCATATTTTCATGTGGATTCTCTTCTGTACGTATTAGTTTGGATGGCGGGATGTAACATGTCTTAATCTCTTCAATTCCTTTTACAATGTCAAATGTATAGTGCATTCTATAGAACAGCCATCGTTTTTTCTTTTTATTATCTGTTAAGTTACTATTTCTGAGATTTATCTCGCATAGCCTCATGACTGGCACCAATAACTTAATATAACCTTCTTCCGTGTATTGTTCACTTCCATCAGATATTTGCATAATATCCGTAAGAAGGACCTCTTCCCCATCTTTATCATGTACATATAATGGTACTATTTTTACTTTTTCTTCTTTTTTTCTTTCTCTTTCTATCTCTTTTTTTGAATCCTTTCTCCTCACCTTTAACATTCTCCTGAAATACGCCAGATAATTATCATTCTGATTTGCATCATAGCCTGAACTCGAGTTTGTACTAACTGTTTGCCACAGAAAATTATAGAATTTCTCTACTGCAATCTTATCTCCGTGCCTATTGATTGTAATCATGTCTGTTTTGTTTTTTCCACTATTATTTTCATTAGTCTTTTTAAAACTATTTTCATACAGAGAAAACACTTTAGTTATTATTTCAATACTTAAATCTTGTATTTCCTTTTCTTTACTTGCATTCCAATCTCCAGCCTTCAGCTCCTGATTTAAGTCAGACCATCTTTTAGCAAGTTTGTTTATTTTGCTCTCAGTCTCAGGATCCAGAATATTATTCTCTATCATATCAGAGTCAATTTTATTTGCTATCTTCTCATTATCAGTGTAGTCGTCATAGGCTTCATCTTCACTCTTGATATATATGAATTGTCTTTCTTCGCCTTTTTCATCTTCATAATACACTTCCTTATAATCATCGAATCCTTGCTTTTCTTGTTTACGTTTCGCCATTTATTACCACCTCCTATTACTCTTCAAGCATTCCACGCATAGCTTTTACTTTCTTTACCGGATCAGATACTCCTGCATCAGCAAGTTGCATAAATATCTCATTTGTGTAGAACAAAGCTGTCTCATCATAGATAGTAGGTTCTTTTTTATTTCCTGAGTACATTGTGCCATATATTACAGTCTCTATATCTGTGTTATTCCTTACTTTGTACACATAATTAAGAGCCATAAATATAATAATTGGGAGTGGTTTAGTTCCATAGGTTATGCAGGCATGCAGTATTTCATTATCCCCAATTGCAGCAAGTAAATCTTCTAAGAGTCTTAAATCACAGTTTATTCCTTGATTGGTGTCGGCTTTAATTTTTATAATCTTACTTGTATCAAGGTTCTTCAGGTTATTATCATTTTTAAGGCTCTCAAGTTCCGGAATAAATGATTCTTCAAAGTTTATTTTTGTGTTTTCGTTATCCTCATTCATAATTGCTATTATTTTTATCTCGTCATCCTCTTTTGCATAAGCATTTATTGCCGTTGATATTGGAAACTTAAGCAACTTATCACATAAAAGTTTCTCATCCTCAGGTGCCGCATATTTAGCTGATACTAAATTCTTTGGTGGCTGTTCAGCAATAACTGTAATAAATGTTTTAATCATGTTTTCTTCTCCTATTCAATAATTTCGTATTCATATTGTCCAAATCCATAAGTAGTTTTCTTGCCAATGTGCAGATTTGAGCCCATTTCAATGTAAGCTAGATATCTTTTGAGGTCTCCTTCAATTATAAATTCCGGCTTATTATCTTTTAGTGAAATAATCTCGGTTTTTATATAAGGCTTTCTACACAAAAGACCATATATAACGCAAAATCTGCAATCTTCATAAAGGTCTATTATACTTCCTATTCTGTAAAATACTGCATCAATGAAATCCTCAAACTTCCATTCCTTAGTAACTTCTTCTTTGAGTAGCAGAGGGGATAGAAACTTTACCTTTATCTTCATTTGATCAAATGAATACCCGTAAATATCCTCTACTATGTCATCCTTCCAAAGTGCCGCACTAGGAATAGCTACAACTTTCCCATCTTCCCATATCACCTTCCTCTCCATCGCCGATATAGCCTTAACTATTTCAAATGATGCATTGAAAATCTTATCTCCTTTCTCAAAGCTGTACACTACTGCTTCAAGCAGCTCATTCCAAAAGCTGACTCTTTCTCCAAATACAACAATACTAAAACTAAGCTCTTCTCCTTTCTTTATCTCAGCCTTATCAAACTCAGACATCTCTATCACAAAGGGAGCAGGAGAAGTCGTAAATTCAGTATTATTAACTATTGGCTTAAATACTCTTTCGTAAACACAGTATTCATCACATTTTTCGCAATGTACCTTATCTGCATCACAAAAAAGCTTGTTCATAGCAGTTCCAATAGCTCCGCGCAGTTTATTTCCTGCATACCCCTTAGGCTTAAAGTTTTTCACAGCTTTTAGCTTGAACTCAAGCTTAATAAACTTTAAATAATTCATCCTCATAAACCTCGATTTTTATTTCTATGATACAACATTTTTAGATATTTTGAAAGATATTTCAGAAATTATTTTGTATATTTTATTCACTTTTACCAATAATCCTTTGCCTTATGCCACATTAAATGCCGTAGCTAAAATATAGCATAGTCCTCTTCCTTGGCTTCAGTAGTCTTTAGCTCATCATACCCTCCATTATTTATGATTATAAGGCTGTCATTTACTTCAATTGCAGTTTCATATTCCATAAGTATAACTTTCAATTTGCCTCGCAGTTTGTTAATTGTCTCATTATTTATATCGAATGAAAATATACTCTTCTGTATCCTATTTCCATAATCTGAGAGAGTTTTTTCCACTTTCCTTCTAAGTCTGTCACTACTAAAATCATAAGCTATGATATATGACCTATTTCCACCTGAATGGCTTGTACTCTTTCCCATTTTTCAATGCCTCCTTTAGCTCACTGCTTTGATTAAGAAATATCCTATACCAGCCTTCTTCCCTGTGTTTTCTATATAAGTCAACAAACTTCTTTGCTATCCCGGTTCTTTCCACTTGATTATCATAGAATCTATACTGAGCAAGTCTTAGTTCTGCTCCGCCACCCTTGCTGGAATTCATCCTGCCAAGTACTTTTCCATTTCGGTCTATATAGATAAGGTCAATTCCTTTGGAATATACCAATTCCAGCGCAGGTGCTGTTACTAATGAACTTTTTAACAGTATTATACTTTTAGTTTCTACTATAGGAACAGAAGCTATTTTTTTATTATCCTTTTCCAGTACCAGATGCTCAGAGCTTCTGTGAACTGATATATTCTCAGTATCAATATATAATGTTTCAACATTCTTCATAGACAACCCTCACTTTCACTAATTATTGGCATGTTCCTACTTTACCATCTTAATGTATTTCACTAACTTTTTCTAACTAGCTGGTATTATTAAAGTCTTCCTTTTTATTTTTAATAATCACCACCGATGTTACCGCCATTATAATCTTTCTTAAAAATTTACCCACAATATCTCCTCCTTCACAGTCTAATCAACCTAACCATAATACAATTCTTTTTTCTATCACCTCCTTACTATATAGCTAGTCCTTAATCTCCTGATATACCAATGCCCATTTCATCTTCCATCCTCTCACCTCCCTTCTAAAATACAAATTCTGCTAGGACATATTTTTCACCATCTCTTTTACTGCACCACCTACGCCTACATTTAGAGCTGTTGTTGCACTTCCTGCTGCTATAGTTCCTATTGCACCTGCTGTTGCTGTTCCTACCCCTGCTGCCGTTGCCGCTGTTGTCGCT
>ERZ773196.1508-NODE-1508-length-12972-cov-4.143300_pt1 | contig 12972 bp, 9 predicted proteins | sample MGYA00581009_ERZ773196 | MGnify/ENA primary metagenome ERZ773196 (study PRJEB29015, sample SAMEA2738162) | human oral metagenome | biome: human oral; feature: human-associated habitat; material: saliva | place: China | collected 2243 ...
AGCGTCTGTGCACTCCCTCCGAGCTCAAGCGCAAGCGCGGCGACGAGCTGCCCCCCGAACTCGCGCGAGAGGGATCACCCCCGCGTGTGCGGGGAAAACCGGGTCTTCCGGATTCGACTCTCCGCCGTCCGGGGATTACCCCCGCGCATGCGGGGAAAACTCAGCTGAGACCATTCGTCGAATTGAAGGTATGGGATCACCCCCGCGTGTGCGGGGAAAACTCTGACGAACTGTATGAGCTCTTTTCGTAATCGGGATCACCCCCGCGCATGCGGGGAAAACATGGAGTATATAATCGGCGAAATGATAGGCCAGGGATCACCCCCGCGCATGCGGGGAAAACTCCTCGAATCCCAAGGCCTGTCCGTGTGTTATGGGATCACCCCCGCGCATGCGGGGAAAACGACGTGAGCGGCGAGGAGCCGGTGCCCGTCCTGGGATCACCCCCGCGCATGCGGGGAAAACGATGTCCATCACCTCAAGCGGCGCAATGCCCTGGGATCACCCCCGCGCATGCGGGGAAAACCGTCTCAACTCCTTGTGGATGTAAGCGTAGGCGGGATCACCCCCGCGCATGCGGAGAAAACGCGTCAAAAATGAATTTTTTTTGCAGCCGAGATGGGATCACCCCCGCGCATGCGGGGAAAACGCATCCTTATCGCCAATCAGGGTGTCCAGGTTGGGATCACCCCCACGCATGCGGGGAAAACGTCAAATAAGGCCGGATGGAACAAAGATTGGCGGGATCACCCCCGCGCATGCGGGGAAAACAGGCCAACGCCGACGCCGCGGTTACCGTTTGTGGGATCACCCCCGCGCATGCGGGGAAAACAAAGCGTTCGGGTCCGTAAAGCCGAAGTCCAGGGGATCACCCCCGCGCATGCGGGGAAAACGGGTTTTTGAATTCGTCCTTTGCGACGGACAGGGGATCACCCCCGCGCATGCGGGGAAAACTGCGGATGCTCTTCGCAGTAGGCGTCGTACGCGGGATCACCCCCGCGCATGCGGGGAAAACCCCTTGAAGAGCGTCAGGTCGTTCTCGAAAGCGGGATCACCCCCGCGCATGCGGGGAAAACCGGTATCTTCAGTACCTAAAAACCATGTCAAAGGGATCACCCCCGCGCATGCGGGGAAAACGCAAGTGCGCTTTCTCTTACGTTCGTCATTTCGGGATCACCCCCGCGCATGCGGGGAAAACAAAAAATAAAGCCTAAGGCGCTGCATACGATTGGGATCACCCCCGCGCATGCGGGGAAAACTCCCGAACCCGATACCCATCAGCCATCTCGATGGGATCACCCCCGCGCATGCGGGGAAAACTTGCCCTTCTCGACCGACAGCGTGATGCTGTCGGGATCACCCCCGCGCATGCGGGGAAAACGACATGATGACAAGGGATGAAGTGCGCGAGGTGGGATCACCCCCGCGCATGCGGGGAAAACGCCGCAAAGATTAGCGGATATGCACGCAGGATGGGATCACCCCCGCGCATGCGGGGAAAACACTTCGGAAAGGGCGTATTTCCGTGGTTGATCCTAGTCCTCAGCCTCGATCCTCTTTAACTTCTCGTAGAGCTGATGCGTCAATCGGCAGTCAGCGAGCGCCCTGTGCGGCTCCAGTATAGCAAAATGAAAGTGCTTTGATAAGGTCAATAGCTTATAATCTTCAACACCGTCTACCTTTTGCCGTGCAAGATTCAATGTATCCAAAAGTGGCGGGTGTCCGAGTTTCATTTCGCTCCGCCTACACGCTTGCTGCAGAAATCTCCAATCAAAGCTTGCGTTATGACTTACTATTCTGGTATCACCGATGAATTCCAACACCTCTTTTAGTACTTGATCCATCGGCTTACCTTCTTGTTCAAGTATCTCTCTCGTAATTCCCGTGAGTTGGATAACCGTTTCCGGAATTTGCTCACAGGAAATCAACGACTGATAGTATGAAATCTCCTTTCCTTCCTTTACGCGAATTGCCGCAATCTCTATGATTTGATCTCGTAATGGATTTAAACCGGTTGTTTCTAAATCCAGCACCACATAATCCGGTGTACTTTTCTTTCTGGCCCTGCTCTTTTGAATCTGTTGTACCTGATACATCTTCTCAGCTCGGCTCATTGGCAGTTTTTTTGTCTCGACCCGCGATTCACTTTGCTCTCGCTTCTTACTACCCGGTTTTCGCACGAGTTTGATGCCGTCATAATCCACCGGTAGCCAACTGGTATTGTGAATTGCAAAATCCAGTTTCTGCTCCCCGTTGCTGCTGTAAACCATGGTCGCTCTGGCTTCTTTTACATGCTCACAGACACGCCCCCACAATTCATCACGAACACGGGCGCTGAGATTTCCGACATAAACGCCCGTCGAAATTTCCAGTAACCATTTGGATAAATCGCCGCGCACTTTGGGCGGACAATCCGTCAGAGTTATTACAATCATGACTCTTCATCCGCTTTATAAGATATTCCGTTTTTTACGGTTCCATCCCTGTAATTCCAGAGTTCTACGACATCAGCCTCCGCTTCCTCTATCTCCAATAGATAATGTAAATCATGTACCATGCGTTCTAGGATATGTCCCTCGGTCATCGCATCGCGAGTCTTTCTTCTGACATATGCAGGCAAATCCGGCAAATCTTGCGAAGCTGCTTCAAATGCAATCGGAATCGTAACCTCGGCTTTATAAAGATCGGCAAGATCATATACGAAAGATAGCTCATGTCCTACATGAACAAAGCCGAGTCCCGGGGCGCATCCCAAAGCAACAATGACTGCATGTGCAAGCCCGTAAAGACAAGCGTGCCCTGCACTGAGTGCTTGATTGACCGCATTGCTTTCATAAAAATCATCCGGATTGTACTCTCTGCCATGCCACGATATACCATATTGCTTTGCGAGTTTGCGATAAATTTCGCGCACACGACTCCCCTCTCGACCTCGCAGCTGTTGTAGGGTCAGCCTACTTACATCTTCGTTTGGAAATCGCATTTCATACATTTTTCGGACAACAGAAAGATGCAGTCGCTGGTTGCTAACGAGCCTTGCCTGTTGTAATAAAAGTCCTGCTCGCTTGGTGAGCGGGCGTCCGCTCGCATAATAGCGAACGCCATGCTCTCCAACCCAAATGATAGTAACGCCGGCGTCTCCGATTAATTCCATTGCACGGTGGGTAATGCTGCTCCCCGGTCCCAACATTAGCACTGAGATGGCTGCTGCAGGAACATCTACCGTACCGTCATCATCTATCACTTCAATCGCACTGTCACGTCGATTCAGCTTGCAACGTTCCAGATACAGGAAGGTCATTCTATCTTTTACTTGCGGTAACTGCTGTAGTTCCGGACGTATAATACCCGGGATTTCCTTCATACCTCACCTCAGACCAAGCGCATAACAGTAAGTAAGCCCATGCCATAAGCCTTACCTCTCCCAATCCCGTTACAGAGAAGTTCTTTGAACTTATCGACATCCGTAACAGTCAGCACCCCTTCATAGGTGGCTTCACGCAACAGCACTCGCTTTTCAGCTTTCTCGCGTTCCCGAGTCTCCTGTTTATAAAATGTATGCCAATCATTTCCTACAACTCGGAAATCTTCCTCTCCCACCTGAAATCCATGCGCTTCCGCACGCTTCCTAAGCCAATCTTCCTGCTGCCCTACTCCCACACAGCCACAGACCTGTCCTCGTTTACCGGTACTCGCACGTGACTTGCTCAGCGTCGGATTCGCCACCAATCGAAAATGCCAGCGACTCTGCGCCGTAATCCGCTCCAAAAGCGTATCGTAACTCTTCGTCACAAAACCTGCTTCCGGAACTCCGTACGTCAATACAGCCGAGGCGAGTTGAGGCTTCTCTTCACTGAGTATCAGAAGGTACAAACCACCTCCGAGCGTATCTAAGCGCCAAAGCCTTCTCTCTCTACCGCCGGAAAAAGCGCTCTCTACCATACCGTGAATCTTACTGCGGGAACAGAGGAGTTTTCTCGTGGCCCTCTTTTCTGTATCCAGTTCCATTCTTGTCAGATACATGTCCGCTCTCCTCTCACAATTCTGCCATGGCATCGTGCTCTTCTACTGTAACATCTTCTGATACAGGAGCATCTTGAAGCCAAATTTCTTTCACACGGCGATACCCGAATTCGCGCTTATAAGGACTAAAAGAGATAGGCACATCTTGCAGAACAGCGCCTTCGAAATCTCCCGGCTTACAATCCAAACGAATGTAGCGATAAGTCTGCCATCTGCTTTTTGTATTCTGGTTCTCAGCTTCTCTCAATGCCGTCTCTAAGTCCTTATCACAAATTCCAAGAAGCAGAGGTAGCGTAGGCGGACAAGACCTCCTGCCGAGAAACAGCGGATAACAAGGATGCCGCAGAGCATTCTCCAGTTTCTCTAAGAATTTTCTGTCAGTTGACTCGAATCCCGCCACGAAAATCGCATCCGCAAGAAAATCTCGATGGGTAATATATGTAATTTCTTCGGTCGAATTTCTTTTTATTGCCTTCACTGTATGAAAATCATGAAGAAGGTCACCGGCACGATCCACTCGAACACCAAAGCGCAATGCGGCAAGCGCTGATAAGTCAGCATCTCGCGGAAGTCCCAATGCAGCTGCCAACATTCCGATGACGCCACTCTTCGACGGCTCTTGATTGGTACGCCGCGTTTCAAATTTAGAATCAGTCCCCCACGCCTGTAGTGGCGCTGCGAGGCGCAGTAAGAGCGTACTCATTTTACAGCCTCTGTGTCATGTAATAGTTCTCGCACATAGCTTCCCAGCAAATCCAGGTTGTTTTTCATTGGCTGCGCTACACAAAGCTTTTCAAGTCCCTCTCCCGTTCCCAGTGCGTACTTCGGCGCTTCGACAAAGTTCTGATAACTTTTATTCGCATATTCGACAAGTCTCAGAATCGAGGGTTTACTGTACCCGTTGCTACTATTTATAGCTTCTTCAAAAGCACCGCAAAGGTTCACCGGCTGATCTTCGCGAATGGTGATGTAAACTGCATCCGGAACAGTTCGGTTGGCAAAGGGGTTCTGGCTTCCGGTCGGCATTGAGTAAATAAATGCCTCTGCAAAAGATCGAACCACCCTGTCGATTTCTCCAATCTGCTGTCTTTCCAGCTCTCTAACATTAATTGTGGCATATCGATACATTGTTGATGAATTGAATTCGACAATCCCTAAATGCCCCGCTCCTAGATTCCCTTCCGTGGATAAGTCATCTACCGCTGTAAAATAATCAAATTCCGTACGCACCTCGTGCGTAGAAATGCTGTGTGCAACTTGCGAGGCCGCATCGCATTTTAATGCATGATTACTTGCAGCCATTCTCCCAAACAAGGCAATTTCAAAATTGGGATGTTCTTTCAATACACAGACTAATTCTTCGCTTTTTGTATGACCTTTAACGATAGAATCTGCCAAAGCTGAAATTTGTGAGCGGCTTACAAAAAACAATGTTGTTAATTTATCTTCTGCATTGTTTTTTCCTTGTTTCTTCTTCGCTTTACTACTCTTCGTTGTACGTTCTTCTTTCGACTCTTCCCCCTCGCCTTCTTTACCTTTCTGAATCACAAACCCTAAATCTAGCAACGCCTTTTTAGATACTTCCAAAGCCTCAGGTGAATCCATTCCACTCTTTCTCTTTATCTCCTCTGCCAGTTCTTGAATAATTCTTCTGCTTCTAACAGCAAGATCCCCCTCTCCCCAGCTCAGTTTAAAATACTCACGCATTGCATGCTTCCATGCCTGTGAAGAAACTCTCGCGCGTGTTACTCCACCGTAAGTAGCGGTCTTCGGGCTTCCCGTGTCATCACGATTTACACAGCTTGGCGGCACTGTCTGAATCACATGAAAATCCACAAATAATCTTTTGGCATCCATAATTATTCCTTCCCGACTATAGTCACACGATAGCCTAACGTGATGTAGTACTTATTTTGCTTGTTTTTCCTTTGCTTCGATGGATCGATAAAAATCCTGTCCCCACCTGAGTCTTATATCCGGAATCTTGTTCGGATATTGATACCAATACAGTTCCGTTGCAAGGGCAGAATAATCAAGAGGTATATTATTCCCTCTGAGCTGTTGTATGATTCCGCGCAAATGCCAACTAAGTCCCTGTAAATCGGCTGCTGTCACTGCCACGTAAAACCGTCGTTTGATAGCATCTTTCCTGTCATGCTGTATCTTCGCCAATTCTCCGACAGCACTACCAAGTCCATGATATTGCTTTTTCTCCCAATCCGTTGCTTGAAACATATATTCCCGTTGAATATCTTTTCCCTGCTGATGAAGTGCAAATAAAGTCAGCGCAGTATAAATTGCCCACTCCGCTTTACTGCGTTCAGCACCATTGCTTTCTAACTCAGTTGGAAAGTCATCCAGCAGTAACTCCCACAGTTCCGGCAGCTCCCCAGGCTTTTTCCCGATTCCTCGTCGCAGCCTCGCAAGTTCCGCCCGCACGGCTGATTCATTCTTGTTGCTATGCAAGAAAGACAACTTTTCTTCCACAAACCCTCTTATTTTTCCTATCTTCTCTTTTCCATTCATCCCTGTTGCTCACCTACCTTTCGTTATCAAATCATCTGAATTCTCGACAACTCTCTACAGAATTGATTATAGGCCTGCGGTGCATCATAGTATCGTTTCTCATCTTCTTTTCCTTTAAGTCGTCCGACAAATGCTACCGTTCCCGCCTCTCGAACCATCTCCTTTCCCAGCACTAATGCTATACTCTTTGCTCTATCCTTCCACTCTAAAATCTTGTCTATCTTTGCCCTTCCTTGAATACTCGGATTAATACTGTATAGCCACTGACGAAACGGAAAATCAATTCTGGAATAATATCTCTCCTGTGCCTTTTTCCCTACCTTTTCATTTGATTTATCTTCTTTGGGTCTTCTTTTTTTTGATTTGCTCTCTTTTCCCTTACTATTCTTTGATTCCTCCTTTTCTTGCATGCCTCCTGAAGCTATTAATAAACGTAACTCAAGTAACCCTACTTCTTCTGCCACTCTATCACAATATTTCACTGCATTCTTAATTTCAACACTCCAAGACGAATCTGATTGCGAATCAAAATCTGTCAATATTCCTTTTGCAAAACTCAATTGATCACAGAACAGATTCCGAGCACTAGACTTCTGGCCATCATAGCACATTGAAATTATTCTATATGTGCAATGCGGATTCCCCTGAACACCTAGCTCTCTGTATAACTTCCCGTTCCAGCGCACTATACCCGGGAGATGTGTGTTTTGTTCCTCGCAGAACATTCCTCCGAATTCTCTCCACATTTGATGTGCTTCATTATGCAGTTTTGGAATATATGTCGATGCGCCATTCGCCTTTCCTTCTTCCTTCCAAACCGTCATTTGTTCCGCCAGCACATCTTCTTTTGCTGTTCCGTCATCACTTTCTATAAAATCTCCACTTAAAATCCAGAATCCGTTGATTCTTTTCTTTTCACGGTTTAAGAGGAGCCTTCGAGATTGCCAAGTTAATAATTCTGCTGAATTCTCCGGACAAGCTTTTCCCGCTCTTTCCTTTTTTGAAAGTTTTTCTTGCTCCCAGATTGGTTTTTCAGCTTCAGTCCATGTTTTATCACCATCCTGTAATAAAACCAAATTTAATAGTAGCGTTTCAAACAAAGTATTTCCTATTGCTTGAATACATCCCAATTGCCCTAGCCATCCAACCTGTGCTGCTGGCAACTGTTCTTTTAAATTTGCCTTCTTGAGTCCCGTATCATCCCAGGCGTTTAAGTTTACCAGCCAACGCGCTGCTTCCGAATAAGACAACTCTTCTTTCATATCTCCGGATCGAACGTTAAATAACCTGTCTTTATTTGCGCTCTGTGAAATTTCTCCATTCAATTTACTTAGTGCGTTCGGAGTCAGAGAGTCTTCCGTTGTTGTTTTAGAAGTATTCTTACTTTTTTTCTTATCATCTTCCCCTTTCTCTTTCTTTTCTTTGCTTTTAGCCTCTGCATATGCTAATTTACCTCGTAGAATCTCCTTTTTAACGCTTGCCACTTGCCAAAAAGGTCTGTCCTCATGAAACAGCCAGAACCTATGCCTCCACTGCTCCAGATACTCATCAATCGGTTCATACGGAAAGCGTCGCAGTTCCCACAATGCCCCCCAGCGTCGAACGGCTTCTTCTCGCAAGGCCTTACTCTTGAGTACATCGAGAGATAAAGGGCGGTCTTCTCCCTTCTCATTTTTTCTTGAAAAGACACAATGCAACACTGCCAACAGCAACCGCAACATGGCAAGATCCTGCGCGGGTGTCTCACCTGCCAGATCTTCATACTCATGCGCATGCGCAAATAGTGTTTTCAGGGAAACTTCTTCCACGCTACAATCCGGACGACGTACACGTATCCAGGGCTCATCCAGCAGATTGAACTCAGGTTCTATCATCTCCTTCTCCCTTCTCACAAATTAATCCTTCCGCTTTCGTGTAACGCAGATGAAATCCGGCAAAGTTTGTCTCTAAATTTTCATCCAGTAGCAGGAAAGATTCTTCTCTCAACTCGGCATCCTGTTTCCATTCTCCGGCCAGAACCCACTGTCTTATTTGATTCAGTTCCTTTAGTGTCATGTCGATTTTCCATGTTTTACATAACGCTCCGGGTAATTTAACGCATTGTTGTAAAATCTTTCGTTTTTCTTCCTTCGAGGGGATCCTATCCAGAGGCAAGCTCTCTCCTTCCTGTTGCCATGGCAAATATCTGATTTCATCCTCATGCTTGATAAACAAGAGTACTTCAATGCTATTCTCCGCATCTCTGACTTGGGCCATAGCCTTTCCTTCAGAAAAGTCAGACTTCACATTACCGAGCCAACCCGTTAGGCTCTCATCCGGATCCCCCAGCACATACGTCTGAGCTCCCGTACGTTTTAACTTTGTTTTTTTTATTTCCTTCTCTCCAGCCTTTTGATATATGCTGACTTCTTCTCCCGCAAACTGCGGATCCCAGGTTCCGTAACAATCCTGTACCAAATTCGGAATGTCTGTTGGCAGTGTGATGTGATCCGGCAAACGTTTCTTGGTTCTCATAAGGAGATAATCCCCGTAAATGCGGCTGGTTCCTGACTCAAACGCATCTTCATCCGGCTCTATAACATAGCACTGTGCCGCTTTCAGCTGTTCCGGCCGCATACTGTCGTGGATTGCATGACGATGTAAGCGCCCCAAGCGTTGCAGGAGTAAGTCCATGGGGCAGAGGTCGGTGAGCATCACATCTCCGTCAATATCCAAGCTTTGTTCGAGTACCGATGTTCCGATAACGATTAGATAATCTCGCTCCGCTTTGATAGAATGCTTTCCCAGCTTTTTCAGAAGTTCCTGTTCGCGCGTTGCGCGGTCCGGCATCAAAAAGGCACTGTGTAGGAGAATAATCTGTGCCTCCGGCATTTGCGCTCTCACTTCTTTGGCAAACTCTTGCGCACGACGTATGGTGCTGAGAATAACAATCGCACATCCTCCGTCCATCAATTTCTCGCGTAAAATATCAATTCGAGCTGATTCCTTCACTCTCTTTATCAATACATTGCGCGTATTTCCCTGCAGTTGCAATTCTCGCTGGCAAATCTTATTTTCATCTGTCCAGGTAAGGAGCGGATAGCCTCTCGCTTCTTTCCACTCCTTCACTTCTTCTTGTGAACTCCCGTCTCTGTTACTGAGATATGCATTTACAAAATTGACGCGTTGTTCTGCAGGTAAAGTCGCGGAAAGAAGAATGACCGGAACATGGTATGCGCCGAGCCAACAAAGTGCCCGCTCCAAATAAACCGCCATATAGGCATCGTATGCGTGAACTTCATCGATGATTACGATTTTCCCGGCCATGCCAAGATGCCGCAACATCAGGTGTTTCTGTTTCAAAGCTGCCATTAAGATCTGATCAACTGTTGCTACTACAAAATCCGAAAGCAATGCCTGCTTACGCCCGCGGAAAAAGGAATGCACCACAAGCTGAGCGTCATCTTCGCAATCAATCCGCGCCTCTCCCTCAAATTGCGTTCTCATTTCCTCCAATAACTCCGCATAATCCGGATTCAAATCTGCCTTGCTATGCTTCAGTATCAAAGAAAACTTTTGGCCTTGCTCCAACTGTTTCTTTGCCCAATCCAGAATACGAGGAAATATGCCATTTGCTGTTGCCTGTGTCGGCAAGCCGAAAAACAGTCCTCCGCTCCCACAAATTCCCGCAAAAATTTCAGATGCTGCAAGGGCTGCTTCCGTCTTGCCCACTCCCATCTGTGCTTCGATGATAAGTAGTCCGGGTTCACCGACATTTTCTGCAACATCCATAACTGCCGCTTGCAGCTTATTCGGTGAAAAGCCAAATCTCTCTTGAAAACTCTCTTCTCCCATACCTACTGCTCCGGCCGTCCAGTATTCGGGAAGATCCAGTTTTTCCCAGGCTGCCTGAACCCGTTTGGGATATATTTTCTCGCTCCCAAGTTCGTCGACGGAAATCGTCGGGAAATAGAACTGATTACTTGCAATCCAGTCTGCCATAATAATAAGTCCGGCAAGTAGGACTCGCTGCGTTATTGACAGTTCCGGTAACTCTTCGACACAGTTTAGCCCGCTCATTCTCACAGCATATGAAAGAAACTCCCTCCAGATTGTTTCCCAATATGCGAAACTGTCCCAACACAATTTATCCTTGCTTTTGATGTCTAATTCGCTGTATTCCGCCGGTCTCCCGTGGTGCGCTCCGACGATCTCACAAATTCCTTCTTCGACATGAAGATCTCTTAAAATCACTTGTCCGGCTAAAGCGTGTGGTATATTAAAGATTCTCTTCGACTCCGCATCGCTTGGTATTTCCAGCCCCTCTTCCGCAAGCCGCTCCCGCACCTCCGGCAACATTTCCAGAATGCGCGCCTGAAACACGGCCGTAGCCTTGCCGATATCGTGTGCCATACCCAGGAATACACACACCTTTTGAAACAGCGCTTCGTTTTCCTGCAGAGCCTCCTCGCTTCCGCCGCAGATTTCTCGCCGAACGGCAACGGGAAGCCAATGCTTCCAGAGATATTTCATGATTCCCGCTGTGTCCCGCGCGTGCATCCAGAGCGGCAGCCACTGCGCGCTGTCGTTCGGATTGGTTTTTGCCGCAAGACTGCGCATCAGCTTGTTTACGTCCATGCTTCCCTCCCGGAGTTCTTAACATTCTCTTACAGTTTAGCGCTTATAATCTTAATTTCAAGTTATAATTGCATATTTTTGACTTTATTATTATCTCTATTTTGTCTAATTTGACGCAGCAGCGTCATCTCTTACTATTTGGAAATGTCACTTCTATTCATTTCGGTATTTTAGGCCCCCAACCGCAATCTCTAACCCTCATCTTTGATAGTTTTAACTTTACCACAGCACTTGTCCGAATTTCGGGACTCAATCTCCATCAACTCTCTTCCGAAATCTTCCCACAAAAAAAGAGGCAGCTGCTTCCGCAACTGTCCCCTCTCTCGACTTAAAGATACAAAACTGTAGGATCAAACTCTCGTGTATTCTTAACGCCCGTGTACAACTTGAGTTCAGCGAGTTCTTCGTTCATCGTCAATATCTTTTTCTTGACGACATCCGCTCCGAAGACAAGTGCCTTGTAAGGAAAAACTTCATCGTTTCCGGCGTGAAAACCGAACTTCTTTACCCCTCTATACCGTTCCGATATACAAGATGCTACTTACTTCGCCGTAAAGTTATACTCAACATTGAAGTGTGCTCTTTTTCCGCTATTACGCCCTCCGTTCTCTTTCACATAAAGCTCCATAGGAACCGTGAACCCATTCACTAAATCTTCTTCTGTAACTTTGTAAGTTTTGGTCACCTCCCCTGTATCCGGTTTATCATCTTCTTCGACAAATTTGGCATGAAGCTTTATGGATTCTCCGGCAGAGACAATATATTCACCTCGTGTATTTTCACCATTAATTTCAGTCGTATAACTCCATTCATCCCCTATGTTGTTATCGTCATCTCTGGTGTAGTTTACTCTGAGATTCATGAGCTTCTTTGATGGATTAACTGTCACTTCCATCGAAGAAGATATTCCGTTATAGGCTTTTGCTGTAATAACAGCTGTTCCCCCCTTAATTCCTGTGATGGTACCGTCTTGATCTACACTTACTATGGATGCATCGGATGTATCCCATGAAACCTGTTGATTATCGGCATTTTCAGGAGAAATGATTACCGGAATCTTAATACTCTGGCTTAGAGCTAACTCCCCGACGGAGCCATCCAAGTCTATTTTCTCAATTTCAATCGGTTGAGGCACAGTGACTTTAATCCTTTCAGAGGTAATTGTTCCATCCTTAGAAGTTGCATATACATAGGTCTCACCGGGATTTACTGCTTCAAGCGTGTAATACACATCACTGCCGGACGTTCTTAAGGGCGATATTCTAACAACTTCCGGATTTGCACTGACAAACGTCACATCACCATCATTTGGATAATAAAACAAATCATTTGATGTGACTTTTACTTTTCCACCGACACCTGTTTCCCCGATTTTTACAGTTATGTCTTCACCATTGCCAAACGTGATTTCGCTGATCTTGCTCTTCTCTCCTTGGAACACAGCTGATTGCTCAACCTGTGAAGAGCTATGATTTGTTGATTTATCGTTTTTATTTGCAACCGCAGCCATAATTAGATAAACACTCCAAGCTGCAACTATAAACCCGTACTTCTTACCGGGCGTCATTTCCCTTTTTCGAAGTAAAAGGATTGTCAATGGCAACGGAAAAATGCTCAGCCATCCAAGCACCCACAGCAATGTGTTCCTCTTCTTAGGTCCTCCTGTACTCCCCATGCTTCCTCCTGTATCCCCCATGCTTCCTCCCGTAGTTCCTCCTTCTGATGTATTAGAAGTTTTCCTCTTGCCTTTACTTTCCTTCACATAAGATATTCCTGTTCCGGGAACAGACAGCGTTGTTTTACTTC
>ERZ773196.1511-NODE-1511-length-12956-cov-2.311371_pt1 | contig 12956 bp, 7 predicted proteins | sample MGYA00581009_ERZ773196 | MGnify/ENA primary metagenome ERZ773196 (study PRJEB29015, sample SAMEA2738162) | human oral metagenome | biome: human oral; feature: human-associated habitat; material: saliva | place: China | collected 2243 ...
TGTCAGAAGCACCAATTTTCTTTTTTTCGTGCTTATGTCGTTGACAGAAGCGATTATTTTCTTCATTTCGCGTTTATGTCGTTGACAGAAGCGATTATTTTCTTCATTTCGTGCTTATGTCGTTGACAGAAACGATTATTTTCTTCATTTTGTGCTTATGTCGTTGACAGAAGCGCTTTTTTTCTTCATTTCGTGCTTATGTCGTTGACAGAAGCATTGGGAAAACTCTTTTTTACCTTACTGAATGGTGTTGTAGCTTGAAATTCTTAGTGTCGTTTCCTTCAAACAGAAAATATCGTTTTCAAATCCTATTTTTGAAGTCTACGGATAGGGTAGAGGTGGGCCGTGATGATGTTTTTATTGGGTATGATGATAGAATAAAAAGCCCATTCATAAGAGCTATGAATGGGCTTTTTTATATTGATAAGAACGATTTAATTAAATGTTCTTTCCGTGGCAGTTTTTGAACTTCTTGCCACTTCCGCATGGACATGGGTCGTTAGGACGTGGCATTCGTTCAGCAACATAAGGCGTGTGGTTCACTTGGTCTGCATCTTCGCGCGTGTCTTGATGAGCAGCAGCCTGTTGTGCACGCTCTTCGAGATCTTCTTTTTGTTCGTGATAGCGTTGTGCGTGTTGCTCTGGTGCAGCTTCTTGAACTTCTTGAACGACAGGAATCTGGCAGCGCATCAACACACTGGAAATGCGATTGTTCATGTCATCTATCATGTTGTCCCAAAGCTTAACGCTCTCTAATTTGAAAATCAAAAGAGGATCTTTCTGCTCGTATGACGCGTTCTGCACGCTGTGGCGTAACTCGTCAAGCTGACGCAAGTTTTCTTTCCAGCTATCGTCAATGATACGGAGCATAACAGTCTTTTCAAAGTCTGTTACAACGCTTGCAGCCTCGCTGTCGTAGGCTTCTTTTAGATTTGCAGGAATCTGATAGAGATTTCGGCCATCTGTGATAGGCACAAGAATACGCTCATACATTGCGCCCTGTTCTTCTTGAACTTTCTTGATGACAGGGTAGGCATCGGCCTGAATGCGGTCGGTGTGGCGCTTGAATGAAGCCATGGCGTCTTGGAATGCACGTTCTTCGAGTTCAGCCTTAGTGTTGCTGTCAAATTCTTCTTCGGTGAATGGCATCTCCATTGCTAAGATTTTCATGAACTCTTCTTTAGCTCCGGCATAATCATTCTTTTCGATGATGTTCACAACTCGGTCCCAAATAACGTTTGTGATATCCATTCCAATGCGTTCTCCCATGAGGGCATGGCGACGCTTTTCATAGATTACCGTGCGTTGTTTATTCATGACGTCATCGTATTCGAGAAGATGTTTACGGATACCGAAGTTGTTTTCCTCAACTTTCTTCTGTGCACGTTCGATGCTCTTAGAAATCATCGGACTTTCAATTCGTTCGCCGTCTTCAAAACCTAAGCGGTCCATGACTTTAGCGATACGCTCTGATGCGAAAAGACGCATCAGCTTGTCTTCCAATGAAACATAGAAAACAGAAGAGCCTGGGTCACCTTGACGGCCTGCGCGACCACGCAACTGGCGGTCTACACGACGGCTCTCATGTCGTTCTGTACCGATGATGGCCAAACCGCCTGCGGCTTTAACCTCGTCGGTTAACTTGATGTCGGTACCACGACCAGCCATGTTGGTTGCAATCGTTACAGCACCTAATCCATTCTCAGAGCGTCCTGCTTCGGCAACAATCTGTGCTTCGCGCTGATGGAGTTTCGCATTTAAGACGTTATGAGGAATGCGGCGCATCTTTAACATCTTGCTCAACAACTCACTGATTTCGACAGAGGTTGTTCCGACAAGTACAGGACGGCCTGCATTTCGCATCGTCTCAATTTCGTCGATAACGGCAGCATACTTTTCGCGTGCTGTCTTATAGACACGATCGTCGAGGTCGTGTCGAGCGATAGGACGGTTTGTTGGAATCTCAACAACATCGAGTTTATAGATATCCCAGAACTCTCCGGCCTCAGTGCTTGCTGTACCAGTCATACCAGCCAGCTTGTGATACATACGGAAGTAGTTCTGAAGGGTGATGGTTGCAAAAGTTTGGGTTGCAGCTTCCACCTTTACATGTTCCTTAGCCTCGATAGCTTGGTGAAGACCGTCACTCCAGCGACGCCCCTCCATAATACGTCCGGTTTGTTCATCAACAATCTTAACTTCGCCATCCATAACAACATATTCGTCGTCTTTATTAAACATGGTGTAAGCCTTCAGCAATTGTTGAAGCGTATGCACACGTTCGCTTTGAACGCCATAGTGAGACATCAACTCATCCTTCTTGTCTATTTTCTCTTGGTCAGAAAGATTCTTTTGGCTTTCAAGGTCAGACAATTGAGAGGTGATATCAGGCAATACGAACAAGTCTTCGCGCCCTGTTTGCTTTGCCAACCATGCTGTACCTTTATCTGTTAAGTCAGCGCTATTGAGCTTTTCGTCAACAACAAAGTATAATGGCTCAATAGCTTTAGGCATCTCACGATTGTTGTTAGCCATGTAATACTCTTCTGTTGAAAGCATACCAGCTTTGATACCATCTTCAGAAAGATATTTAATCAAAGGTTTATTCTTTGGCAATGCTTTATATGAACGATAGAGTGCAAGGAAACCTTCTTCTAAGAGTTGTTTGTCATTCTTCTCTTGGCCAGCAGTAATCTTTTGCTTTGCCTCAGCCAAAAGCTCAGTTGCCTGCTTGCGTTGAACCTCGTATAAACGTTCTACAAGAGGTTGATATTCCTCAAACATTTGGTCATCTCCCTTCGGAATCGGACCAGAAATGATCAATGGAGTACGTGCATCGTCAATTAACACAGAGTCAACCTCGTCGACAATTGCAAAGTTGTGCTTGCGTTGAACAAGATCACTTGGGTTGAGAGCCATATTATCACGCAGGTAGTCGAAACCAAATTCGTTATTTGTTCCGAAAGTAATGTCTGCTTGATATGCTTTTCTTCGTGCTTCAGAGTTTGGCTGATGTTTGTCTATGCAATCAACAGAAAGGCCGTTGAACATATAGAGTGGTCCCATCCACTCAGAGTCACGTTTAGCCAAATAGTCATTGACTGTAACCATGTGAACACCATTTCCTGTTAAGGCATTCAGGAAAACGGGAAGGGTGGAAACAAGCGTCTTACCTTCACCCGTTGCCATTTCTGCAATCTTTCCTTGATGAAGAGCGATTCCACCGAATAATTGTACATCATAATGTACCATATTCCATTTGAGTTTGTTGCCTCCTGCTGTCCAGTCATTGTGATAGATAGCTTTATCACCATCAATTGTAATGAAGTCATTTGCAGGATTAGAAGCCAACTCTCTATCGAAATCGGTTGCAGTGACAATGGTATCTTCATTCTCTGCAAAACGTCTTGCAGTATCTTTCATGATACTGAAAGCTGTTGGAAGAACTTCATTTAAAGCTTGCTCATACAAATCGAGAACTTCTTTTTCAAGTTTATCAATTTGATTGAAGATATCCTCGCGTTCGTCGATTGGTGTATTTTCAATCTTCGCTTTTAGTTCCGCTATTTGTTGCTTTTGCTCTTTGGCGGAGTCTTGAACATACTGTTGAAGTTCTTTTGTCTTTGCACGTAATTCGTCATTGCTCAATTTCTGAATCTCGGGATATGCAGCCTTAACTTTCTCAACGATTGGTTGTATCAGCTTCATATCACGGTTTGATTTATCACCGAACAATGATTTCAAAAAGTTATTGAAATTCATTTTATTATGTTTTTTATTATATACCTATTTATATACGTGGTGCAAAATTACGAATTTAATTCTTATTTATCCCACAATATTTATAAAAGTTGAATGAAGTCATTGTAAATAAGACTATTGTTTCCTCTTTTATACTTCATTCTATATCTTTATTAGAAAAGAGGAGCTGTAGAACAAGCATTCGGTGCTCTGATATTAATGCTCTTACAAATTGTAGGAGCAATACGATCTATTGTTGTTGGAGTAAATACACGCTCTGGCTTAATATCCATTCCATAAAATATAATGGGGAATAATATTAAGTTATTGCGGCTGGTATAGTTTTCTTGTGTATCTTCATTTATCAATTTCCATCCTGGTGATACATTAATAATGATGTCACCACTTACCGATGGATTATATCCTTTCAGTATTTCTTGAACTCCTAAGTTCCCTGATAGTAGACGTTCTGAGGTATATACATCGCTGACTCCTTCACTTTCAAGTAGTAGTTCTTGACAACGTGAAAGAACTTCATGCATGTTTAATTGCTTTTGTTCTATTATCTTATGATTCAAATAGATTTGGTTATTACATGTTGCATCAATGTATGTACCTTGTCCATAAACTGCACTAAGATATACATTCAAAAGCTTTGATGTACGGTTTATATAAAAATTCCCTGTTGGAACACGATAAAGGCTATAATCATTTTCTGTATCATCGCTTATACCTGTTCCTGTAATAACGAATAAAACATGGTTCTTCCCAACTTGCTGTTCTATAGAACCTATAAGTTTGGCTAAGGCTTTATCTAATTGAATATAGATTTGTTTTTGCCAGTCATCACGATTATAAAGTTGAATGTTATCCTTTTTAGAAACAGAAAGAGTAACATTTAACATGTCTGCAATGTCATCTTTCCCCATATTGCTCTTGGTAATGATGCTTATGGCTTTATCAACAATCCCATCATTATCAATAGTTCGTGGTGTAGTAGGGGTGTTCAGCCATTGTGGTGAAGCACCATAAAAAGCTGTTGTCCTCCATCTTTTCAAAGCATCATCATACCATAGCGCATTCTCAGCAGCGTGTCCTGCTGACAGAATGGCAGCATCTTTGCTTGCGGCAACACTATAAATAATGCTTTTTCCATGTGAAGAAACTTTCATTTCGTCACTGATAGTAGATGTCTTTAGCTTAGATGGACCATAAATATATTGTTTGTCATCAACGCAATACGAGGGACGAAGAGATGCATGATCAATCCATTGGTTCCCGATAATGCCATGATAGAATGGAGTTGTGCCCGTTGCTATTGTTGCAATAGAAGCTGGTCGCGAAATAGGTACAGATGGACAAGTTCCTGTTTCATACATTTTCCCCTCTTGCATCAATTTCTTTAAGCCTGAATTACTAAAGAAGGGGAGGAAAGAATCAATACTATTATTATTCAACTGATCTATTGTTATACTTACAATTAGTCGAGGTGCAAGATCAAATGCTTGCATCTCTGCTGTAGTTAGCGCAGCTATAAGTATGGCAATATATCTATTCACGTTATAATTTCGTTGTATTGACTTGTTGTGTAACTTTATATGAATATATGCTTGTTATTAGCAAAACAAATGCCAATAGTTGAATTCCGTCTGCAAATGATTGAAAGAAACTTCCGATAGTGCCCAATAAATAACAAGTAATCATAAGAAGTCGGAAATTCTTGGCTTTTCTTATTTTAGGGAAAAGCCATAAAATGTTGAGGGGATTGAGGATTAAAATTTGTAGGTTAAAGCTCACAGTAGGATGTTTACTGAATATCATTGCTGTAAGAACTAAGCCACATAATCCTGTGATGAATGATAAAATTGAATTAATAGAGATATGAAATACCTTATATTTCTTTTGTAAGACTCCTGATATAATCAATAATATTGATATGCAAATCATGAGATACCGAGGAGTTAATACATTAAAGAAACTACAACTTTTTTCATTGTAAGTAGAAGTTGGTGCTATGATGTAATGGCTACTACTAACCAAGTTCTTTACTTTGTTGTGGTTAAACTTTACTACAGCATGCTGGAAATAAAAACTCAAAGAGTCTGGAAGGAATTGTCGTTCTTCCATAGAAAGCGGGCAATCGGCCTTATATCCAAGCAATAAATCATTGCCCCATCTTGCCCACAAGTGCTGAGAATTCCATTGATGAATCTCTTTTCGATAAGAGGAAGAGGCTTGTTCAAGACCATGAAAATTTACAAAACCATTAATATTGTTAATGATAATATCACGTGCTCTTGTGGTACAATTGTCATAAAAGTAATTGTATCGATAAGTTCTGTTCTCTGGTTGATAGTTCTTATCAATGGCTAAGGCAATGTTCTCTTTATCTTTCGGAGATAAATTCAGTATCTGTTCTTTTACCCATCTCCCTTCATTCTTGTATTCTTCGTAAAAACTCTCAAAAGGAATAATACCCATCTCATAGTCTGTTAATCCAAAAACAAAACGTAAAATAAAATATTTTTGTTGAAAGGAGAACATTCCATAGTTGATAACGAGGTCCTGATGATTCCTCAAATCCTGGAATCTGATAGCCGTATGTCCATAATAAGAATAGACTTCTTGCCCAGGTCCACAGGTGAGTAAACTAATCTTTACAGAATCACCATAAATATTTGATGAAGTTTGTGATGCTTGTGAATAACACTCTGCAAATGTTATAAATATAACAAGGATTACACTTCTAAAAATATATTGAAAACGTTTCACAATGCAAAAATAGCTTATATTTCCGAGTTATCATGCATTTGTTTCTAATTTTTTTGATAATTTTGCAAGCAGTTATATAGTAATTATGAATAAAATAATATTAAGCGCTGCCTTGTTGACTGTGATTTCAACAACTGCATTAGCTCAAAGTGGCACTAATTCACCATATAGTCAGTACGGCTTAGGTTTATTGTCTGATTACGGTACAAGTCTTAATCGTGGAATGGATGGCTTGGGCTTAGGATTTCATAAGCATAATCAAATTAATTATTTGAATCCGGCTTCCTATTCTTCTTTGGACTCTTTGTCTTTCATCTTTGATGCAGGATTTTCTGGACAAATAACTAATTTCCAGGAAGGAAAAGATGTAAAGAAGAATGTAAAGAATGGAGTCTTTGATTATGTTGTAGCTGGTTTTCGCGTAGCAAAACACGTTGGAGTCAGCTTTGGTGTAATTCCTTATACTAATATCGGTTATAGCTATGCGACAACAGGCGACTTAAATAGCAGGCAATCGGCCTTTCATCAAACTTACTCGAACACATTTGAAGGAAAAGGTGGACTTCATCAGGTTTATCTTGGTGCGGGTTGGCAACCTTTTAAAGGGTTTGCTATTGGTGCAAACATAGGTTATTTGTGGGGAAACTATACGAGATCTGTTATTAACTCCTATAGCGATGCTTATGTAAACACAATTTCTAAGTATTATTCTGCAACAATCAATAATTATAAACTTGATGTTGGATTGCAATATACAGCTCGGTTCTCAAAGAAGGATGATTTGACCATAGGACTTACTTATGGCTTAGGACATAAGTTAGGTACAGATCCTGAGTGTAGTATAATTTCGAATAATTCACAGACAAATGTCGCTGATACAACTTCTTTGAAGATAAAGAATGGATTAGAGTTACCTCACTCTTATGGGGCAGGCTTGATGTTTAACCATAATAATAAATGGAATATCGGCATAGATTATTCGTTGATGCAATTCAGTAAGGTTGGTTATCCTGAATATACGGTTGAGAATGGTTTCTCTAAGTATGCTTTGTCTAAACAGATTTACAAGGATCGTCATAAATTTAGTGTGGGTGCAGAGTTCTGTCCTAATGAGAATGGTCGTAAATTTGTAGACCGCATTTTCTATCGTATAGGTGCATCCTATGCTACACCTTATTATAAAGTTAATGGGGTTGATGGACCAAAAGAGTATGGAGTAAGTGCAGGCTTTGGTATACCAATTATTAATGAATGGAATAATCGCTCTATGCTCAACATCAGTGGCTCGTGGGTTAGACGTGATGCTCCTGGATTAATTAAAGAGAACACATTCCGTATTAATATAGGCTTTACATTTAACGAACGTTGGTTTGCTAAGTGGAAAGTTGAATAAACTAACGGGTTTGTGTTATTTTCCATGCTAAACCATTTAAGAAATATTGGATATGTATTGGTGCTTGTAATGTTTTTCTTTGCTTGCGAAGAACAACATGAGCATACTGCACCTGCAATTCATGCACGGGATTCCGTACCTGTAATGGTAAGTTATGGAGTTAATACCTTAGTTTCTGACTCTGGGGTGGCCAAATATCGTATCGTGACAGAAGAGTGGGAGGTTAATACCAATCTCCGTCCTTCACGTTGGATATTTAATAAAGGTGTGTTTCTTGAACAATTTGATGAGAAATTCCATGTTCAGGCTTACATACAATGTGATACTGCATATTATTTTGATCAATTAAAACTATGGGAGTTACGATCAAGAGTACGTATTCTTACAAAAGGTGGGCTGCATTTCTCCAGTGAACAGTTGTTTTGGGATGAAGGGAAGCATGAACTTTATTCGAATGTTTTCTCTAAGTTGGTTACCCCCGACCGTACACTCGAAGGTACTTATTTCCGCAGTGATGAGCGAATGACGAAGTATTTTGTTTCTAATACAAAAGGTTCATTTGCAAAAGATGATTTTGATTCGTCAAACAATGGTTCTTCTGATGCAAATCTTACAGACTCAGCACGTCGTGCTCAAGACTCTATTGCAAAATATCAGCATCCAATTGCTACACCACAACGCAAGAACACATCAATTCCATTGATGCATTGATTAAGTTATTTGAAAATGAATGAATCCATAGATATATCTCTGATTATTGGCATATTGTTAACAATGGCATTCTCTGCTTTCTTCTCTGGCACCGAGATTGCTTTTGTTTCAAGCAACCGAATGCTTTTTGAAGTTGATAAAGAACGTCATGGTTTGTCAACGCGATTAATCAATTTTTTCTATCGGCATCCTAATGATTTTGTAAGTACAATGCTTGTTGGAAACAATGTTGTACTTGTCATATATGGTATTTTAATAGCTCGTCTTTTTGACAATTCTATCTTTTCTGGCTATGCTCCGGCCTTTACGGTTCCTGCAGATACAATTCTTTCAACTGTTATTATGCTCTTCACAGGAGAATTTCTGCCGAAAATCTTTTTTAAGAGCAATCCTAATGGTTTGATGACCCTCTTTTCTCCAGTTGCTTTTCTGTTTTATATTATTCTTTGGCCGATAAGTCGTTTGGCCACGTTCCTCTCAAAATTATTGTTGAGGTTGTTTGGTGTAAAACTCGAAAAAGAAGACAATGATGAAGAGTTTTCTAAAGTGGATCTTGATTATCTTGTTCAATCAAGTATTGACAATGCAAAGTCAGGAGATGAGATTGATGACGAGGTGAAAATCTTTCAGAATGCATTGGAATTTTCTGAGACAAAAGTTCGCGATTGCATGATTCCAAGAACCGAGATTAATGCAGTTGAATATCAATGCACGGTAGAGGAGTTGATGCAAAAGTTTGTTGAAAGTGGAAATAGTAAAATTATAGTCTACAAGGACGATATAGACCATATCGAAGGTTATATACACTCTTCAGAAATGTTTAAATCGGCGGGAAAGGATTGGCATCAGTCTATTCGTACGATGCCTTTTGTGCCTGAAACCATGGCTGCTCAAAAGCTAATGAAGACATTTTTGCAAAGTAAAAAGAGTTTAGGCGTTGTGGTCGATGAGTTTGGAGGCACAAGCGGTATTGTGTCATTAGAGGATATCGTGGAAGAAATCTTCGGTGATATCGAAGACGAACACGATAGTAATAAATATGTAGCTAAAAAGATTAGTGACAACGAATATCTTTTGTCGGCACGTTTAGAGATTGATAAGGTAAACGATATGTTTAATCTTGATTTGCCCGAAGATGACGATTACAAGACTATTGGCGGCTATATCTTGAATTTCTATCAGAGTTTCCCAAAGCTCAATGAGGTGATTAAAATTGATCATTTCAGTTTTAAGATTATCAAGAGCACAATGACAAAGATAGAGTTGGTTAAGCTAACCATTCTCTAATTGATTCTTTCAACTTTGGATTTGAAGCATAATTATCATGAAAAGAACTGTTGACTCATGTTTTTTGCATAAAGTCTTCTGTTAAGTTGGTCTTGCGCAGGGCTTAAAAAGTAATTTTTACATGAAAAATTGCGCTATATGCTTTTTTATTCGTATTTTTGTGGGCAATTTAATTTATACAAAGAAAGAAATAACTAAAAAATAAAAAACAAATTAAAGTAATGGCAGCATTAGGAAAAATCAGAAGCAAAGGAGCTCTGTTGATGGGAATCATCGGCTTGGGTCTATTTGCATTTATTGCTGAAGAGGCTTTCCGCTCGTGTGAGTCTACGCGTAACAATGAGCGTCAGCAGGTCGGAGAAGTCTTGGGAGAGAAGATAAGTGTGAATGATTTTCAGAAACTTGTTGATGAGTACAGTGAGGTTGTGAAGATGCAACAAGGTGCAGATGCACTGAATGACGAGCAACTCAATCAAGTGAAAGACATGGTCTGGAACACTTTCGTGCAGACAAAGCTTATTGAAAAAGAAGCAAAGGAACTCGGACTTCGTGTCACTGACACTGAGATGCAAAATGTGCTCAGAGAAGGAACAAATCCAATGTTACTTCAAACTCCTTTTGTTAATCAGCAAACTGGACGCTTCGATGCTAACGCATTACAGAAGTTCTTAGCTGAGTATGACGCACAGCGCACTGCAAATCCACAAATGGCACAGCAGTATGAAACCATCTACAAGTACTGGACTTTTATTGAAAAGACACTTCGCCAGCAACTTCTTGCACAGAAGTATCAGAGTCTTTTGGCACATTGTCTCTTGTCTAATCCTGTAGAAGCTAAGATGGCTTTCAATGAAGAAAATCAAGAAAGCCAAATTCAACTTGCTGCTTTCCCTTACACTTCAATCCAAGATGATAAGGTGAAGATTTCTGATTCCGACTTGAAAGCTAAATACGATGAGCTTAAGCCACGTTTCCGTCAATATGTAGAGAGCCGCGACATCAAGTATGTTGACGTTCAGGTTACTCCTTCTGCAGCTGACAGAAGCGCACTTCAGAAAGATTTTGCTGGTTATGCAAAAGATCTCGCTGCGGCAGAAGACCCTTCAACTGTTGTTCGTAAGAGTTCTTCACTCGTAAACTATCTCGGTCTTCCTGTTGGTAAAACGGCATTCCCAGCTGATATCGCAGCAAAACTTGATTCAATGGCTGTTGGTCAAACTTCTGGTGTGATTGAAGACAAGCTTGACAACACACTGAACGTTATCCGATTGATTTCAAAACAACAATTACCTGATTCTGTTCAGTATCGTCAGATACAGGTTGGCGGTGCTTCTGCAGATGCTGCTCATAAGTCGGCTGATTCTATCTATGCAGCATTAAAGGCTGGCGCAGACTTTGAAGCACTTGCTAAGAAGTATGGTCAGACCGGACAGAAGGCATGGATGACAACTCAGCAATATCAGAGTGCACCTTCTATGGACAATGACACAAAGAACTATATCAACAACTTGAACACAATGGCTGTTAACGAAACAAAGAACATCCCATTGAGTCAGGGCAATATCATTGTTCAAGTACTTGACAGAAAGGGCATGACTGAAAAATATGTTGCTGCAGTCATCAAAAAGAATATCGTATTCTCTAACGACACTTACAGCAAGGCTTACAATAAGTTCTCTTCTTTTGTCAGTGCTAATCAAACTGCTGCAGACATTGAGAAGAATGCTGCAAAGAGTGGTTACAGAGTGCAAGAGGCTAAGGATGTTACAACCGCACAGCATTATTTGGCTAACATCCATGGCACACGCGACGCGCTGAAGTGGCTCTTTGATGCAAAACAAGGCGACGTTTCTCCAATGTATTCTTGTGGCGACAACGACCATCTCCTTGTTGCAATCTTGACAAAGATTAATCCTGTTGGTTATCGTTCTTTAGACGATGCTCAGGTGAAAGACATGGTTAAGGCTGAGGTGATGAAAGACAAGAAGGCCGAAATGCTGATGAACAAGGTTAAGGGAGTTAACTCTCTTGCTGCTGCTAAGGCTAAGGGTGCTAAGGTTGCCGAAGTTAACCAGGTAACCTTCGCTGCTCCAGTCTTTGTGACCCTCACGGGTGCAAGCGAACCCGCACTTAGTGGTGCCGTATATGCAACTGCTAAGGGTAAGTTCTCTACCGACCCTGTCAAAGGTAACGCTGGTGTTTACATGTTCCAGGTGGTGAACAAAACGATGCGTCCTGGCAAGTTTGATGACAATAGCATGGAACAGAAGATTCGTCAGAAGATTATGCAGTATGCAGGAAACTTCATGAACGAACTTTATATTAATGCAAAAGTTGTAGATAATAGATATCTCTTCTTCTAAACGAAGAACAAAAACCATAAAAAAGGGCAGGCTGTTTCATACAGGCTGCCCTTTTCATGAGATTTAGTTGGAACTATGGATTTTAATCCTAATGTGAATTCGATAACTCTTGTTATAAAATTTTATGGTATAATGTTGATTTCTTGCTATTCGTGATAAAAAGTTTATCTTTGCAAATAAACTGATACGAGTTGGCTATATAAAAAACTATATATTTCAGAAGAGAGCGTTTGATATTATCCTCTACGATAATCTGTAAAAGTGCAATCATCAGGTGTAATTAGCAAAGGATAGACGCTTGAATATATTGCATTCCACAATCTGGAGTCATATGTTTTAAAGCGTGTAATATCGTTGTTATTGTTGTAGATAGTTTGCAGTTTCGTGCAGAATAATATTCAATAGTTCCCATGCTTTTATCTATTAACTATTGCTGTATTCTGGGGACTAACAGGAAAATAAATTGTATGATGATGCAAATTTTAAGGAATTCTAATGTAGGTCGAAAGACTTTATTTTCTTCATTCTTTAAGGTCTTTGACGAAAAGTCTTTTATTTATCTATTTCTACTTAATCTTATATCTAATTGTTCCTACTCTTACACCTATCATCCCCTCATCGCTGTATCGCTGATGATTTGCTTATCAGCTTCATTGGCTTTGTTGGAAATGTTGTTGTTCAAATTTCTA
>ERZ773196.1515-NODE-1515-length-12942-cov-16.920462_pt1 | contig 12942 bp, 8 predicted proteins | sample MGYA00581009_ERZ773196 | MGnify/ENA primary metagenome ERZ773196 (study PRJEB29015, sample SAMEA2738162) | human oral metagenome | biome: human oral; feature: human-associated habitat; material: saliva | place: China | collected 2243 ...
ATCGTGAACATGATACCATCACTTGGGAAGACATAAAAAAATGTCCTCTATCCCTCTCTGGTGGTTCCGTACGTATGATTATGCAATCTAGCTTAACAGACATGGAGCAACTCAATGCAGTGGCTATAACTACTACTAAAAGCTCCGCTATTGAATGGGCTTCTTCTGGCCGCACTGTATCATTAGTTCCAATGGATGCAAAAGAATTGATCAACCATCGTAAGATGGTCCGCATCAAATTGCCAGAATTCTCAGGGGACTTTAAAAAAGCCTTTATCACGCTTAAAGGACATGCTTTATCTCCTGTAGCACAGCAATTTATCGATTTCTACAAAGCTTATGTCTAATCAAGAATAAGCAAAACGATTACCACAATATGACGTTAACAAAGCATACTACTGTAGCGGCTATAAATATAGCCTTCAGTAGAATACATAAGAAAAGACCTAGTACAATATGTACTAGGTCTTTTCGCATCATATCTTGTATATCAGTAAAGCTTATGGTTGTGCAGTAAAACTTATGATTGTGCAGGAAAACTTATGGTTGTGTAAGTTTACCATAGATATGATTAGATTAAGCTTTATGAACAGCACCAACGATATCAGTTATGCTATTTAAATTATATTGTTCTACATATTCACTCATTTCACGAGCAATACGTGAAATGGCTGTTGGATCTACCATCGTAGCAGTGCCAACTTGAACGGCTTGAGCACCAGCCATCATAAATTCGATAGCATCAGTACCAGTCATAATTCCACCAAGCCCCATAATAGGAATATTAACCCCTTTATAAACTTGGTGCACCATACGAAGTGCTACCGGTTTAACAGCTGGACCAGATAAACCACCATAAATATTACCCAATACAGGTTGTCGACGGTGAATATCTATGGCCATACCGAGAATGGTATTAATGAGACTTACCCCATCACCACCACCGGCTTCTACAGCCTTTGCAATTTCCACAATGTCTGTTACATTTGGTGAAAGTTTTACAATAACAGGTTTATCGGTAACTTTGCGAACTGCTTTAGTTACTTGTTCAACTACCTTTGGGTCTACACCAAAGGCCATACCTTCACACTCTACATTTGGACAAGATACGTTAACTTCTAAACCTGCAATACCATCTACAGATAAAGTCTCAGCCATCCACGCAAATTCTTCAATGGTGCCTGCAGACATATTAGCAAGTAATGGTACATCGTATTTCTTTAAATCTGGCAAAATATCTGTAACAAAATATTCCGCCCCAGGATTTTCAAGGCCGATACAATTCAAAACACCAGATGGTGTTTCTGCAATGCGAGTACCGCGGTTACCATGACGACCTTTTGGAGTCAAACCTTTTACAGAGATAGCCCCTACTTCATTGCTTAGATCAAGGTAGCCTGCATATTCAGAGCCATTACCAAAGGTACCAGACGCAGCGATAATAGGATTTTTCATCTTAATACCGCAATAATCGATAGCTAACTTTGGATTTGGCGTAACGGTGTTATTTAAATCGCGTTCACTCATTAAAAGAACACCTCCTCAGCTGGGAATACAGGACCATCTTTACAAACTTTATAGCGTTTACCTTCTGCGCCATCACAACCACAGCCTAAACAACCACCTGTACCACAACCCATGCGCTCTTCAAGAGAAACTTGGCATGGTACATTGAGGTCTTTAGCCACTTGAGCTACACCTTTCATCATCGGCGTCGGACCACAAGTCATAACAGATGTGAAAGCATTAGCATCGATCAGCTCAGGCATAATTGCAGTAGGAAAACCTTTCGTACCTACGCTACCATCATCAGTAGTGATATGCACTTTAACAGACGTATCTTTAAATAAGTCTGCCCAGAAGATTTCGCTTTCATTTTTAAAGCCGAGAATAACTTGTGCTTCTTCCCCTTCTTTCAAATGGGATGCGATGCATAACATTGGCGCAATACCTACACCACCACCGACGAGAAGCATATTCTTAGATGTAATAAATGGTTCACCTAAAGGACCTAAACAATCTAGAGTATCGCCTGGAACAAGGTGAGTCATAATCTCAGTCCCTTTACCTACGACACGATACAAAAGGGTGATCATCCCCTTTTCTGCATCAAAGCCTGCATAGCTGATAGGTCGGCGCAATAATGGTGCCGTTGAGTCCGCTACGCGAACATTACAAAACTGTCCTACCTTTGCTTCTGCTGCTTGTTTTGGTGCGTGAATATCCATAATCCACACATCAGAGCCTATTTGCTCATTGCGAACGACTTCGCCCTGTTCTACATAGCCACTCATGGTTATTACTCCAATTCAGAATCCTGTAACGCTTCTACAGTATAATTTGCATTATTTTTACGATTTGCTACAACCCGTAATACTTCGCGTGCTGTATCGAGACTTGTTAAGCAAGGTAGTACTAACGTGCCTTTTATCGTAAGACTACGCCATCCTTCATGACTACTTCGCCATTAACGACTGTAAGTTTTGCTTTACCTGTAACAGTCATGCCATCGAACGGGCTTACCTTACCTTTTGTATAGAATTTATTGCGGTCTACAGTCCATTCTTCAGTTGTAGAGAATACTGTAATATCCGCTGGTTTGCCAACTTCAAGAACACCTGCATCGAGACGCATCAATTCAGCTGGACGAGTACTCATATTGTACACAACTTGATCAATGCTAAGTTTATCTGGACCGTAGGCATTTGTAATAACCGCTGCCAAAGATGTTTCGAGACCGCTGAAGCCATTTGGTGCACAGCAGAACTCATGGTCTTTTTCTTCAAATGCATGAGGTGCATGGTCTGTGATAATGGCATCAATTGTGCCATCTTTCAAACCTTCTAACAAAGCTTGACGATGATCTTCGGAGCGAATTGGAGGAGCCATTTTGAAAGCTGGGTTATATTCGCGTAAATATTCGTCAGTGAAGGATAAATGTTGGCTTGTAACTTCACATGTTACGTTAAGGCCTTTAGCCTTCGCACGACGAACCATATCTACTGTATTTTTACTACTTACGTGAGCGATATGGATATGACCACCTGTCATTTCAGACAATAAGATATCACGTGCTACAGCTAAATCTTCAGCTACGGCAGGACGACCAGAAACACCTAGCTCATAAGATACAATACCTTCGTGCATATGACCATTTTTAGTCAATGTAATATCTTCCGCATGGTCGATAACCATTTTATTAAACATGGAGGAGTATTCTAAGGCACGACGCATAAATGCAGCATTTTCTACATAGTGGCCATCATCAGAGAATGCAACTACACCAGCTTCCGCCATATCGCCCATTTCAGCAAGTTCCTTACCTTCAAGGCCTTTGGATACAGCACCGATGAATTCTACTTTAACTACACCAGTAAGCTCTGCTTGTCTTTGCAAACCTCTTACTAGCATCGCATTATCTACTACAGGATTAGTATTAGCCATAGTTACAACGCGTGTGAAACCACCCGCTGCAGCTGCTTGTGTACCAGAGTGGAAGTCTTCTTTCGCTTCTTGGCCTGGTTCACGCAAATGTGTATGAATATCGATAAGGCCAGGTGCTACGATAAGACCTGTTGCATCATATACTTCAGCGCCTTCAGCACTCAAGTTTTGTCCGATGGCTTCAATTTTACCATCTTTTACAAGAACATCTGCTACTTCGTTTTGTTTTTTTGCCGGATTAACTACCGTACCATTTTTAATAAGCAAGCTCACTACCGTCACCTCCGATAATAGTTAAGTACAATACAGCCATACGTACAGCTACGCCATTGCGTACTTGTTCTTGAATTACTGATTGATCAGAATATGCTACATCTGGCGCAATTTCAAGACCGCGGTTCATCGGACCTGGATGCATTACCATTACATCGTCTTTAGCTAATTTCAGTACTTCATTGTTGATGCCAAAGATTCGCGCATATTCTCTATTTGTAGGATATAGTGCAGAGTGAATACGTTCTAATTGAATACGAAGTACGTTTACTACATCTGCATTAGCAACTGCTTCACGAATATCATGGTGTACAGTAACACCTAGTTTTTCAAGTTCTGGATATACCATTGTACGAGGACCAGCTAGATGTACATCAGCACCCATTTTAGTAAGGCCGTAGATGTTAGATCTTGCTACACGACTGTGCATGATATCGCCGATAATTACTACTTTTAAGCCTTCAAGGGATTCTTTTTTCTCTAAAATAGAGTACATATCTAGCAAAGCTTGAGTTGGATGCTCATGAGCGCCATCACCTGCGTTGATGATGATAGGATCAACTGCTTTAGTAGCATATAAAGGTGCACCTTCTGCGCTGTGGCGCATTACGATAGCATCTGTGCCCATGTAGGACATTGTTAACAATGTATCGCGGAAGCTTTCACCTTTACCCATGGAAGAGCCACTTGGAGAAAGATTGATAACGTCAGCCCCTAAATATTTGCCGGCTAACTCAAAGGAACTACGGGTACGAGTACTTGGCTCCATAAAGAGGTTAATAATAGATTTCCCCTTTAAAAGTGGAACCTTCTTGTCATCAGAAAGTACGATGTTCTTCATTTTCTTTGCCACATCTAAAATCAATTTGATTTCTTCAGGTGACACATTTTGCAAACCTAATAAATGTTTGCCTTTTAGGCTAACTTGTCCCATGATTTCCTCCTAACTCACGTAACAAATAAAAAGACCTTTTGCCCAGGGCAAAAGGTCAAATAGTTTGCACAAAGAAGCCCTTATGGGCGCTTCAACTATATTCCTTTTTCAGCCTCTCTGGACTAAATTAAAAGGTATTGTATTATGCAATGGTCTCTCGTACCATATACGCATTTTCTTTTTTTATTGTACTGAATCTACCTATGAAAGTCAATGTAAAACGCAAAATTCATAATGATTTTAAAAAGAGGACAAGCACATAAAATTGCTTGTCCTCTCTATATTTAAACAGCTTTTAACCCCTCAGAATAGACTAATTTAACTTAAAAATTTTATCAATGAAAGTTAACAGTATTAGCCTAAAGGATAAATTCTTGGAGGATTTTGTTCTTCGTTTTGCTGTTCATTTTGTGGTGCCAATGGAGCTACCGGCGCAGTTGGCATCGGATTCACTTGCACATATTGCTGATCTTGTGGCACTTGCGGTTGTCGTTGATCACGACGACGCGTATTTTGAGATGCTGTCGGTTTTGGCTTAGTTAATTCATCGATAGATACTGCATTTGGAATTGTTACATTCGGTGTATCTTCATGAATATCGTCTAGCTCGTTAAAGGATGGACCAGTCTTAGCAGCTTGAGCCGCTTTACGTTCCGCTTCAATTTGTTGTCGAGCAAGCTCCGCTCGACGACGAGCATTTTCTTGTTGTTCTTTAACGCGTTGAATCGCTTCAGCACGCTCTTTAGCTTTACGTTCGATTTCAGCTTGTGCCAACGCTTGTTGACGAGCCGCTTCGGCCTTGCGCTCCGCTTCAAGATGTGCTTGGTATCGTTCCTCAGCAATACGGCGTGCCTCTGCGGCTTGGCGTTCTGCTTCAGCTCGTTCTGCCGCAAGTCGTTCTTGCTCTGCCTTACGAGCCTCTTCAGCCAAGCGAGCTTGTTCAGCTTTACGGGCCGCTTCAATTCTCGCCTCTTCTGCTTTACGTGCTTCTTCAGCACGTTTTGCTTCTGCAGCTTTACGAGCTTCCTCGGCGCGTCTAGCTTCTAATGCTTCTTGTTCTACTTTACGTTGTGCTTCTAAACGAGCTTTTGCTTCTGCTGCTAAACGTTCTTCTTCGGCTCTCTTAGCTTCTAAGGCCGCCTTTTCTGCCGCTCGTTGCGCTTCAAAACGAGCCTTAGCCTCAGCTGCCTTACGTGCTTCCTCGGCTTTACGAGCTGCCTCTACACGTTCTGCTTCCGCCTTACGAGCCGCTTCGATACGGGCCAACTCAGCTTTACGCACTTCTTCTGCCTTACGAGCTTCCTCAGCTTGGCGTTCAAGCTCAGCCTTTCTAGCTACTTCTATGCGTTTTGCCTCTTCTGCTTGTCGCATTTCTTCGGCTTTCTTAGCCTCTAAAGCTGCTTTTTCTTTTGCCTCTTGTGCCTCTTGAGCCGCTTTTAATTCAGCTGCCTTGCGATCAGCTTCGGCTTTTTCTGCCATTTTACGCTCAATTTCAGCATGTTTGGCTTCTGCAGCCTTGCGTGCCATTTCTGCTTTTTCAGCAGCTAATTTAGCTTCTTCTGCTTTTTTACGAGCTAATGCTTCCTCAGCTTCTTTTGATTTTTTAAGTTGTGCTTCTTTTTTAGCTTCAGCAGCTGCTTTATCACTTAACTTTTTAGTTTCTTCATGAGCGATATTCTCTGCTTGCTTACTAGGTGTCAAAGTAGATTTTGTCGTATCTATAGCACCTTTATTGGCATCTTTACCACCTACAGGGCCTACCGGAATTTGTGTAGCCCCTTGCGTTGGATGACCTAAGCTGTCTTTCACATCCTTAGGGACATTAACAGCAATAGTTTGATGTTTTTGAGGATTTGCAAGAGATTCAGGGATTAACAAGAAACGAATCGGCAAGTTAGATGCCCCTGCAGGCATAAAGTTTAATGTTAATAAATCACCTGCATTATAGTTACCCATGATGCGACTATCTAAAATAGTTCCATCCCCAAGTGCAGAGATACCATCAGCACCGCCAATATGATAGGTTCGTGTATCTGTTTGACCGCGACGAGCACCTTGTTGGTGTAATGCTTTCACCGTAAAGGAACCAGAATAGGGACCACCAAGAGGGTTAAAATACAATCTAAATGGTTCATTACCTTTTGTAGGAATTTTTAAAGTATATGAAACACCATAGTTACCACGGTCACGAACAAATGCTTTATTTTGCATTTCGTCTACACCATTGATAAACATATCTTCACGGTCATTACCGATTTCTACAAAAGCACCACCTAATGCCGTATCAAATGGTGTAGTAACCTCCATATTACGCTTAGACCCAGTATAGGTACCACGCAACTGAATTTCATCAATAGGCAAATTTTTCGCCCAATGAGATGCCTCTACAGCGTCAATCCCCATAGGTAGCATCATAACGCGAGCAAATACAGGTGCTTCCGTTTTAATATCTACAATCCCTGTAAATAATGCGTCTTGATATACAGGCGTTTGCTCTAAATCGCTAAATATTAGTTTACGACCTTGTGGTGGAATACTTAATGAATATAATGGTCTAGCATTAGGGCTTTCATTAAGAGGCTGTTCTAAATCTTTACGCGACAAATCACGACCAGCCGCAAAATAGTCAGGTGTAGCTACAGACTTTAACTGTCGCATTATATGGACTGTATTAGGATATGCCGTTTGATTTTCGAGGACAATAGCAATTTTATGAGGCTGATCCATTTCATTTACATGATAAAAATAGATACGGCCATTGCCATTAATTGTACCTGCACTAAGCGTACCACCTACAGGCCCTACGTATTCAGGGCTATCTGATAAAAGTAATGTATCCGTTTGAGACACCAATGTAGGTGGTAACGGAGAAAACTGAAAATATCCAATTGATTGTAAATCTATATCACGAGCCTCTATATGGCCTGTAAGAGCAGCCATGGCGGCCATAGCCGCAGCTACACAATATCTTGATTTATAAGAAAACATATATTATTACCTCTATATTTCTTCAAGCCCCATCGGGTCATATGTAAGTGCTAATGCTTCAATCTTTTTAAGACGGTGGCCAATGCCCGATTTAGACAGTTCACCATCCATTAACTCTTCTAGCTCTTTTAAACTCGCTTCGGGATTTTCCCAACGAAGTCTTGCAACGACTCGCAATTTTTCAGGTAATTCTTCAATACCGATTTCTCTATCGATAATACGGATAGCTTTTACCTGACGTACCGCTGCATCTACAACCTTTTGTAAATTTGCAGTTTCACAGTTTACCTGTCTATTAATCTGATTTCGTACAGTCTTCATAATCCGTACGTTTTCAAATTCCATCAGAGCAGATTGAGCACCCATGATTTGTAAGCAGTTCGTCACTGCATCGCCTTCTTTAAGGTATACTACATACTCTTCCTTGCGCTCCGTTAATCCAGCATGAATGTGAAAGAGCCGTAACACATGGATAATCTCCCGTGCAAAACTTTCATTGCCCGTCATAAACTCCAGGTGATAATCACTTTGCGGTTTATTAACGGATCCGCCCCCTAGGAATGCACCCCGTAAAAAAGCACGTCGAGCCTCCATAGACTTGAGCCAACTGCGTGGAATTTGTTCAGTTACAGGCCATAATGCAAGGTCTTCTAAAGCTTTACGCCCCTCCATAGATGGCTCTACAGATAAGGTATACATATTTTTCTTACGCAAGTTTAAGCCTTGTCGTACTAATACATTAGTAGGTAATTCGTATTGTTTCTTTAAAATGCCTAGCAAACGACGAGCTACCGCATTATTAGCCGTAGCCAATCGAATTCCTACGGCACCTTTCATACCTAAAATGATGGATCCACCCATGCGCAATAAGCAGGACGCTTCAATTTTCATGGCCACATCTGCATCACTAGAGGATTCATATTGGCATAATTCATTTTTTACATCTTCTGCAAATGACATGGGTATCCTTTCTTATTAATGATCGTCTCGTTGGAGATAATATTCTAGGATATGTGGTTCTGTGTTAGATTGCATAGCACGAACGATATCCATAATGACTTTGCCTAACCGTTCTGGATCATGAACAGCTGGCTTTTTAGAACTAATCAAGGTAGCACGAATTGTACGAATGCCTTTAGCTTGTAATTTTTTCGTATCTAATGCTACAGGTTCAGAGCCTACCGCACTATATTGCTCAACCATTTGAATTGGCAACGGACCGTCATTAGCTAAGACAGTATCTACAATACCTTCCCCACCATGAGCAATTAAAGCCTCTACATGGTCATTTAATGTATAACCCGTAGTTTCACCTGGCTGCGTCATAACATTAGCAATATAGATTTTATTGGCCTTACTTGCTCTTACATGAGAGGCAATCTTATCGGTCAACAGATTTGGAATAATACTAGTATATAAACTACCAGGACCAAAGATGATTACATCGGCTTCATCGATGGCACGCAAAGCAGCACCTTCCGGCTTTGGTTGAGCAGGATCGCTGTAAATACGTTGAATGCGCTTTCCGGAATTCGGAATATTGCTTTCACCTTCTACGATAGTACCATCGGTCATCTCCGCTACTAACTTAATGAACTCAGTAGACGACGGAATTACACGACCTCGTACACGCAATAATTTACTAGCCGCTTCAAGCGCTTCCTCCACATCGCCATCATATACTTGAGCAAGTGCTGTGATAAAAAGGTTACCAAAACTATGTCCAGATAGCTCATTTTCCCCTTCAAAGCGATAACGGAAAAGATTTTCCATAACCCCTTCTTGTTCAGCTAATGCAATCAAGCAGTTTCTCAAATCGCCAGGAGCAATCATTTTAAAATCTTGACGCAAGCGACCAGAAGAACCGCCATCATCAGCTACAGTTACAATAGCTGACAAATTTGACGTATGAGACTTCAAGCCACGCAATAAGTTTGATAACCCCGTGCCACCGCCGATAACGACAATTTTTGGGCCCTTATCAAGGCGAATATTCTGGAAAATAATATCTGATACTTTGCTATCAGGATTTGGTAATACAGCACGAATAATCGTTTTAATAACCTTACTCGTACCGATGAGCATCAGTATAGCACCGATGGATAATAGTACAAATCCTACAGCAATGAGAACATTATAATTGTAAAAGCCCGTTAAATCATAAGAAAAGGCTAGTACAATATCTTCAAGTACGGCAAGCCATTGATAGTTAAACATCAATGAAATACCAATAATTAATAGACCTACACCACAACTAAAAAGGGCAAGCCAACGTTTTATATTTAGGCCCGGACTTAGCCACCGGAACCATCTTTTTCGCAACATAAGAACCCCTATCTAGTTACCAAGTGTTTTAATTTCATGAGGATTAAAGTCTTCTTCCACATTATTTTTCATCATATCTCGATGTTCAACGGATACACGGTAGCCTTTTTCTAACAAGTGAGAATATAATGATTCTGCCATAGCAACAGATCGATGCATACCCCCAGTACAGCCTACAGCTACGATAAATTGAGATTTGCCTTCTTGTTCATAATTTGGCACAAGAAAATCTACCGTATCAAAGAAGCGTTTTTTAAACTCATCTGTCACTTCGAAAGAGTGAATATATTCATTAACGGCCTTCACGCGACCTGTTTTATGTCGGAATTCAGGAATATAAAACGGATTTGGTAAGAAGCGTACATCCCATACCATGTCTGCATCGAGAGGAATACCATATTTAAAACCAAAACTAACTACCGTAATAGCCATGCCATGACCTTCATCCACTTGAGTAAAGCGAGTTTTTAAATACTCTTTAAGACTAGCTGTTTTCATATTTGTAGTATCAATGATGAAGTCTGCTTTATGGCGTACAGAATTAAGAATTTGACGCTCTTTTTTGAGACCAGTCGTAATCAACCCATCTGGAGCCAATGGATGGCTCCGACGACTTTCTTTATAGCGACGAATTAATGTTTCATCAGTAGCGTCCATGAATACGATTTCAAAATCTACCTTCATATCTTTTAATGTATCAAGAGATGAAGAGAGAGCTTCAAAGAACTCACCACCACGAATATCTACCACTAAAGCTACCCGATTTGTACGCTCCCCACCTTGACGGCAAATTTCACTCAATTTTGGAATCAGCACAGGTGGAATATTGTCGATACATAAATACCCCATATCCTCTAAGGCCTGTAATACTTGAGTTTTACCAGCACCAGACATGCCAGTAACGATTAATAAACGAAAGGCTTCCATAGTTTTACTCCATTATAAAAGATTCTCTTCAATCCAGCGGGCCACACCATCTTCATTATGGTGCCCGCAAATTGCATGAGCTACAGATTTCACATGATCAGTAGCATTTTCAACAGCTACTGAATAACCGGTTTCACTGAGCATTGAAATATCATTCTCTGCATTGCCAAAGGATATAATATTCTCTAAACCGATGTGATTATCAAAAGCTAACTGTGCCAAAGCACGCCCTTTAGATACATTCGAAGCAATGATTTCTAAAAAGTCACGTTGACTGCGAACTAATGTAACTACATCTCCCACCAAAGGCGTTAAGGTATCAATAATTCTATCAATACCATCTACAGTATCGATAGCAATTAATTTATTAGGCTCAGCTGTTAAGCTATATAAATCATCCCCTAAAAACTCCGCTTTAGCACCTGTTTGGGTTTCATAGAGATCGGACTGCCATGTTTTATGGTGGCATAATAAGTGATCATCCACATAGGATTGAATGTGCCAATTGTATTGTTTAGCTAAATCAAAAATACGACGTACAGCTTGAATAGAAACAGTCTGCTCAAAAAGCTTGTGCCCAGTCTCTAATTCTTGAATAAGGCCCCCTGAAAACAAAATCATCGGTACATTACCAAGCTCTAGAGCCAAGCCAATAGGCTTAGCCGTCTGGTACATGCGCCCCGTAGCTATAGTGATGACAATCCCTTTTTTATGCAGCCTTTGTAATACATCTACAGTATAGTCAGAAACAGTATTATCGCTGCGTACCAAGGTTTCGTCACAATCGATAGCCACCATTTTAATATGAGAAAAAGAAGGGTTCATATTTGCATCCTTTATGGGAAAATCTAATACTCTTTATTATACCATTTATAGCACTTATATACATAGAAATAACCTTGTTTCACGCTAACAAACTTAATATGTATCTATTATTTAACCTTACTAATAAATAAACCCCAAAATTATTTTACGTACATCATGAGTATTAAAAGGTTAAACTTAAATAGCACAATAAAAAGTCTTATATATCAATTTCACATAGACCTATATATGTTACACACAAAAAAGAGACTCCCGAAGGAGTCTCTTTTGTATTGATAACTATCAAATTAGAATTTGTAGTTAAGGTCTGCACGGTAGAAGTCAGCTTTGTCGTTACCGTTTTGGTCTTTCCAGTCGAAACCGTAGTTAGCGGACAAACCAACATTGTTTTGCAATGCATAGTCAACGGAAGCCATCCAACCTTTAGCATTTGTAGTGTACAAGTGGTTGTAAGTAGTGTCAACGATAGGAGCATTAACTTTTGCATCGAAGTATTGACCTTTTACACCCCAAGTACCTTGTTTTTTGATGTTGTAGTTACCGAAACCAACGCCTGCAGTCCAAGCAGTGGAGTCGTCAACATGGGAGTCTTTCAACCATTCGCCGCCTACCCAAACTTTGTCGAAGTTAGCGTCAGCGTTGAAACCGTAGATGTTTTTGTAACCATTAGAGCTATCTTGGTTTACACGATTGTAGAAACCACCAACTGTAGTGTGTTTACCTAATTTACCATTTAAACCTACATATGTATGAGTTACATTGTCAGATTTAGATAAGGAATTATCCCAAACAACAGTGCCATTAGGATCAATTTGAGGATTACCATTAGAATCAAGTTTTGGAGTACCAGTAATCAAGCCGATATCACCAGATACCATGTAACCGTATGCAGCTTGTAAGTTTACTTTATCGTTACCAGCGTTGAATTGAGCACCGTCGAATGTACCGTCAAATGCTAAACCGCCACCAAGAACTTGGTTGAAACGACCAGCTTTCAAGGATACGCGTTCGCCGAATTTGTGGTTAACATAAGCGCGGTCAACTTTTACACCAACATCTTTTGTATCACCCAATTCAAAGTTATCAGAAGCTACACGAACTACTGCGTCTGTACGATCGTTAACTTTTGCGTTGAATTGCAAACGTGCACGAGCGTCGAATTTGGAGTTATCATGTTCAGCATCACGGTAACGAAGACGAGCATCACCAGTAACTTTTACGTTACC
>ERZ773196.1517-NODE-1517-length-12918-cov-8.690197_pt1 | contig 12918 bp, 9 predicted proteins | sample MGYA00581009_ERZ773196 | MGnify/ENA primary metagenome ERZ773196 (study PRJEB29015, sample SAMEA2738162) | human oral metagenome | biome: human oral; feature: human-associated habitat; material: saliva | place: China | collected 2243 ...
TCCCCACGCTCGTCATGGAGACCGCCAAGGCCGCGAAGTTCCCGCAGACGGTGGCCGAGGCGCTCGGGAGCGAACCGGAGACCCCCGACGTCGTCGCCGACCTGCTCGCCCGGCCCCAGAAGGTCGAGACGATCGACAATGAGGAGGCTCCCCTGCGCGCCCTCATCGAGGAGCGGGCCCTGAACCGCTGACCGAGATCGGCCCGCAAGGGTCCAGATTCTCACCGCGCCGCGCATCGTACCCACGATGCGCGGCGCGCACTTGTCCGGCGCGCGCCGTCACGACGATGAGGCGATGAACGTGTTTCACGTGAAACACCGCCGAATACTCCTGCCCACGACGACTGCTGAGCACAGCTGGGTCCGTGGCAGACTTAGGTCCACAGACGCATCAGTGGCGACCAAGGAAGGACCGCAGGTGAGTGAGAGCAGTAACCAGGTGAAGGGCAACCGACTCGACCCGTGGCTGGACAGCTATGCGGCACGAGCCCACGGACTGCGTGCCTCGGAGACACGGTCCCTGTTCGCCGTCGCCTCCCGACCCGAGGTCGTCTCCCTGGCCGGCGGCATGCCCAACCTCAAGGACCTCCCGCTGGAGCGTCTGGCGGAAGCCACGGCACGCATGATCCGCGAGGACGGCGGCCGGGCGCTGCAGTACGGGAACGGGCAGGGACTGCCGCGGCTGCGCGAGCAGATCACCGAGGTCATGGCCCTGGAAGGGATCAGGGCCGATCCGGAGGACGTCATCGTCACCACCGGCTCTCAGCAGGCCGTCGACATCGTCACCGAGCTCTTCGTCGACCCCGGCGACGTCGTGCTGACCGAGGCGCCCACCTACGTCGGCTCACTATCGATCTTCGCGACCTACCAGGCCGATGTGCAGCAGGTGCCCATTGATGCCGGGGGCGTCGTCCCGGAGGCTCTGGAGGAGACGATCGTCCGCCTCGAACGAGAAGGCCGCCGTATCAAGTTCTTCTACTGCCTCCCCAACTTCCATAACCCCGCCGGAGTGACACTCACCGAGGAGCGTCGCCGGCAGGTCGTTGAGATCTGCCGACGCCACCACATCCTCATCGTGGAGGACAACCCCTACGGTCTTCTGGGCTTCGAGGGGCAGACCTACACCGCGCTCAAGACCCTCGCGCCCGACGACGTCGTCTATCTGGGTTCCTTCTCCAAGATCTTCGCTCCGGGTTACCGCGTGGGCTGGGCGGTGGCTCCGCCGGCCGTGCGGGAGAAGATGAAGCTGGCCTCTGAGGCGGCGATCCTGTGCCCGTCGTCGGTGGGTCAGTTCTCAATCTCCATGTACCTGGAGCAGTTCGACTGGAAGCAGCAGATTGTGGACTTCCGGGCCATGTACCAGGAGCGGCGCGACGCCATGGTCGCGGCGCTGGAGGAGTTCCTGCCCATGTGCCACTGGAACGTGCCCGACGGCGGCTTCTACGTGTGGGTCGGGCTTCCTGAGGGACTCGACGCCAAGGACATGCTGCCACGCGCGGTCACGAACCTGGTCGCCTACGTCTCCGGGACAGCCTTCTACGCCGGCGGCAGGGCGGGGCAGGACCACCTGCGACTGTCCTTCTGCTATCCCGAGCCCGCCGATATCCGTGAAGGGGTGCGCCGGCTGTCCGGTGTCGTGACCCGCGATCTCGAGCTGCTGAGCCTGTTCGGGCCCACCCACAGTCCCCATCCGTCCGAGGGCGTCCACGCGCCCGCACCCGACCAGATCTGAGGTTGACGATGAACCAGTCTCCACTCCGTATCGCTGTCCTCGCCGGCGGATTGAGCCATGAGCGCGACATCTCCTTGCGCTCGGGGCATCGCGTCGCCCAGGTACTCAAGCACCTCGGGCACACCGTCCTCGTCCTGGATATCGACGCACGCACCATTGGATCACTCAAGACCTTCGGGCCCGACGTCGTGTGGCCCTTGGTTCACGGCGGCCCCGGGGAGGACGGGGGGCTTCAGAACGTCCTCATCTCCCTGGGACTGCCGTATGTCGGCACGCACTCCGACGGCTGCCAGCGGGCCTCCTTCAAACCAACGGCCAAGGCGAGTGTTCGCACCGGAGGAGTGATTACTCCTGATTCGTTGACGCTTCCACAGTCCTATTTCAGTCAACTAGGGGCCCAGGACGTTCTCACCGTCGTGGCAGGTCATCTGGGGCTGCCAGTGGTGGTGAAACCGCATCAGGGAGGCTCCGGCCTTGGTGTCTCTTACGCATCGACGGCGGACGAGCTGCGCTCCGCGATGGTGGCGTGCTTCGCCTACGACGAGCGCGCCCTGATCGAGCGTTACGTCGCCGGGACGGAGCTGGCGGTCTCTGTCGTCGACACAGGAGAGGGGCCACGCGCACTTCCCCCTGTTGAGGTCGTCACCGACGGGCAGTATGACTTTGATGCACGGTACAACCCGGGCCGTTCGGAGTACTTCGTGCCTGCTCGGCTGGATGAGGCGGTCATCGAGAAGGTGAAGACGACGGCTATCACGGTTCACACCACTCTCGGGCTGGGCAACCTCTCGCGCACCGACCTCATTCTCGATGACGAGGGGACTCCCTGGTTCATCGACGTCAACGTCATTCCGGGAATGACGGAGACCTCCCTGCTGCCCATTGCCGCAGAGGCCGAGGGCTCCTTGGATGACCTGTATGACGCGTTGGTGAGGAACCCGCTGGTTCATCCGTAACGCCGGCTCGGTTTCACGTGAAACGGTGGCTCCACTCGATATGAGTGGAGCCACCGTTGTTTTCACGTGACGTTCCGCAGGGCGTCGAGCGGATACCCCCATCGACGTCTTCTTCTCAACGACGCTCCATTACGAGCAACCGGAGAGCCTGCGGTTTCACGTGAAACCGGATGCGGTGTGCGTGCGTCATTGCCCTGGTGAAACACGTCTGCAGCACAATCGTCGAGGCAGGCTGCTCTCGGAACGGGGTAGGGATTGGCGTCACTCGGACCTGCCTCGATATCCCGCCAGAACGATCGGTGCTGGTATCGCACCGGAAGGACAGAGTGTCGGGACATACGGAATCCCGGCCGTTTCACGTGAAACCTGCGTATGAGCCTTTCGCATCCCGCGCCGAGGGATGGGCTTCTACAGATCCTTCGCTTGGGGAGCGGCGTGCTTTGAAAGCAAGGCGCCGCAACCCTCGTTGATGTGCTTCGAGTGCAAAGCACGGTAGACAATGCTGCCCAAAGGGTCACAGGTATGGACGTCATCGCGCAGACAGGGGCGCCAGCAAATCGGGAAACGGAGCACGCAAGCTCAACGCAGCGCGATCATGTTTCACGTGAAACCAGGCGTCTGCTGCGCCCAACGACCAGTTAGCGTGCCTCAGTCACGTCCACTGAGGACGCACCCTTCTCCCATTCACCAGTTCATCGTGTGCCGCGAGAGAGCCCGGGGAGGACCTGAAGCGCGGTGACGCAGCTGGTCTGCCCAGCGTTGCGATGATGAGGGCCGCGCAGCTGTTACAAGGCGACACAGGAGAGCTGGCGTCAGGAGGGCCGGACGCGAATCGGCTCTCATCGTCGGCACGGGGCAATGTCAACGGCGCGGTCGACGCATGGACTACTCGGATACACACCACCACCCACCACCAAGTTCCAATTGCTTCCCTTGGTTTCACGTGAAACTTGCCAGCGGCCGCAGCCTTGCTCGATTCCTGCGCATACGGGCCTCAGCGTCATGACGGGAGAGGGGCCCGGTGCCAACTGAAATGGTGGCCGCTTATCCGGCTACGGCCCGGCTCGGTCTGACACCCGACGGTTCTCATCAGGGGCAGTCATCCCCGGAGTAGGGGTACTCCAAGCCAACAGGTGCCGTCACCATAGATCGGATTCGGATGGATCGCGCTCATGTTCATTCCAGCCCCGGTCCTGCTCCCCAGCGCTACGCACCATACCGAGCGGCGCGTTGCTAGTGCACGATGGCGATCACCGTCCTCTGTTCCTCCTACCCCGAGAGCGGGTGGGCGAACCCCGGTGACGACCCCTTTCGGAACAGTTGGGGAAGGGCTCCAAAGGCCCCAGAGGTTCCAGTGCCTGCCTACGAAGCCTGACGAACGAGATCAACACCGATGGCCTCCGGTATCTGGAGCATCCACTCCGATCTCCCGCGCGTCCGGTCGATCAGCGAGCCCGCGATACCGTTCGTAGTTCCGATTGATCTGTATGCGTTCCAGGCTGCCGTCTTGAATCGAAACGCTCGGCGTGCCACCTATCCTGTTCATCTCGTGGTTTCACGTGAAACGTGCTCCGAGCCATTGCGTTGGTATAGCGTCGGCACGGTCAGGACTCCGCTATAGCGTCCACGGCGGGGTCGACCTCATGCGCCGATGCGGAGGCGGCGCATTCACAATCCAAGTGAAGGAGTCGAGCCACCTGCTGCATGGCTCCGCGCCGAGCACCGGCACTCGGCGCATGCGACTAGGCGCACGGCAGACTTCTGTTCCTCAAGTCGGAGCGTGTGTGGGACCCTCTCGCCGTATTCGTTGCTCGGGGACGAGCGATACCTCCCCCGGGGGACACCTGAGCATCCCGTCATCGCACGCCAGTATGAACTCCCGTGTGTACTGCCGTGACGTCCGCTGGCCGAATCCGGACGAAAGCGACTCTTCAGTGAATCGCCGAGGTTTCACGTGAAACATGCCCGGCACAAGTGAAGCACTCATGTACATGCTCGGTTCGGCCGGAGGAGCCCAGCGGCTTGCTCCTGTCCTCAGGACCAAGCGGCAACGCTCGGCACAACCCCCGCGCCTCGCACTGAGCTCCTGAACGTCACGCCACTAAGAATGGCGAGTAACGCGTCATCCTCGTCCCTGGCGAGAGACCGGCGTTATCCCCTTCCCCGGTAAGAGGCTGGTAGGCCGGCTGTCACTCGCGCGCTGCAAACCACATGTGTACTGACATCATGCGGACAAGGAAGATGATGAGCGAGAGCAGGCCTCAGCCGGTTCTCTTCCGGTTTCACGTGAAACCGGCCCAGCCCCCGGGGAACGCCACCATACCGTCCACGTCAGTCCGGAGGCACACATTGTCGCAATCAGATTCGCCGTGTATCTCCAACGCGCAGCACTCGGTCCGCCCCGACCAAAGCCGATGCATCTACCACGTTCTTCCACGGCAGCAGGACGTCTTCCACCCCACCGGGCACGACCTACTCAACGGAAGACCGCTACCGGGCACAGAGAATCGGCATCAGGTTGGTCCTCACGTGCTACGGCATATGCCCTACCTGCCTCCGAGAAGGGAGAGGCCATCACGTCTCAGCCAGCAGCTTGGAATCACGCCTTCAGCGTCTCGGAGACGTCTGCAGACGTCTCACGAAACATTGCCGTCGGATGCTTCACCATTGGTTTCACGTGAAACCGACTCACGAGCATGGTGTGGGCGTCATGGCAGAGCGCCGACGTCACCCCCGCGGCCTGCACTCTCAGGATAGGTAGGCACGGTGCCGCTCTTGTCGTTGAGTGGCACGCCCGGTAAGGCTGTGAGTAGCAAGGAGCCCCATCCACGCCTCAGCACTGCCCACCATGCAGAACTCCACCCTCGACGCCGCGCCTGGTGCACCAACCAAAGCACTACAGGGGACGTAGGAGACACAAGCAGTCCTTCACCGTTGGAAAGCGAACCAACGCCTCCCCCGGGGAAGGGGCTGAGATGCCATGACCGACACCTCATCGGCTACGTGCGCGCAGCACGTCGATTAGAGGAACCTCGACGAGAACTATCCTCCATCATCTCCCGGCCGGCTTCACGTGAAACCGGCGATCCCGAGTAATCCGTATGAGTTCCCTTGTGCGCCCTCATCTGCCGTTCATGGCTGACGAATCGAGGGCACTATCTCGCCGCGGTTGTGAGTCCCACTGAGAAGCGGCAATCTCCTGCCGCCGATCTGTCGGACCGCGATGAAGCTGCGATGCCCTGCAGAGCACCACCCCTACCCCACGGGGAGGGGAAGAACGTCGACCCTCGGTTTCACGTGAAACCAAGGAAATCCGCAGGCTCCGCATGAGCCTCGGAACCGAAGTGCCGGAGCAATCAACGATGCATCGGCTCATGACGACGTGCCCGGCACTTCAGGACCCAACGACCCCGTTCTTGAGCCGTTGACGAGGCCGACATTGACCGTATCCGTGAATCCATGCGAGCGACCCACGCCGGTTCCGAGCGGACCTGGCAACGACTCTGAAGAGCGCATACGCGTATAGCCTCATCCGAGCCGTCGCCTATACAACGCCGCGCGGGAGGCGTCGTGACTCTGCTCCTTGTCATACGCGCTCCTCTAGTGACACCTGAGAACCGCGTCGACCAACACCGCTACACCTCGATACGGACGCGCAACACAGTCTCCGTGGTATCGCGACAACCCCTTCCCGTGTTTCACGTGAAACCTTGGGAGTGCTAGGACCTGTCCATTCCTGGTCTCCTCACTTCTCAGACGCTCCTCGGATAGGAGCGTGGGGTGGTTGTTCATCATCTGGGGCTGAGCCAACGACAGCATCTGACGAAGCATTGACGTTCACGGAGCTCACACCGATACCGTTTCTACGCCGCGAACCAGTGGCCAACGCTGGTTTCACGTGAAACAGAGCTCGTATTCCAGCGACGCTCCCTTCTCACTATGACGGCAGGACCGTTGTGGTCAGCGCTGCAGACGCCGAGCCGCGTACTTGATCGACGTTGCCGGTTCATGGAGGTGAGGCCCTGCGTTCTCGGCCCGAGTCGACAGCGCTCATCTACTTGGCCTCTTCGGCATCCCCGCAGCGGCCCAAGGAGATAGGCCGACACCGGCGCCGCCCCCTCCCCAGGTCGACCCACTCTGCGAGTGGCGGGAGGCATGGGTCAGGGCTCATGCACGCTTCACGAAAGCGGCAAGCACCATTCTCAGCAACGTCTCAGATGCGATGACCTCCCAAGCTCTCAGACGTCATGAGAGGACGCATCACTCCCACCTCGGCCAGCCAACCGTTCGCGGGTGTCCATGTGTCTCAGCAATGACGTATCACTCGGTGTCCACATGTTTCACGTGAAACCCTGGACCGACGAAATCAACGTTCAGCACCGTGGGTGAAGCCCTGAGTTCACCCCACATTATTGGATCACCGATGAGTACCGCTCTGTTTCACGTGAAACACAGCCGTCGTCCATCCATGTCTCCCCATCAATGGTGATTCAGCGAAGACGACGGTGGGGCCGAGACACTGAGTGTCTCGGCCCCACCATGCTCGAAGGATCAGCGCAGGCTACTCCTCGTCAAGAGACGTTCCCGGAGCCAGCGCGTCGACCAGACGAGCGAGGTCCTCATCGCCCGCGAACTCAATGGTGATGCGCCCCTTCTTCGCTCCACGGGTCACCTTGACGCGAGTATCGAAGGCATCGGACAGCCGGGTCGAAAGCGCCGGGAGAGGGGTGCTCCGAGCACGCAAGACCCTCGGCTGGTCCGTTCCCGGCTCGGGCTCCTCATGCAGCGCAACCAGCTCCTCCGTAGCACGCACCGACAGCCCCTCGGCCACCACGCGCTGAGCGAGTCGCTCCATCTCCGCCGCATTGGGAAGGCCCAGAAGCGCACGAGCATGTCCGGCTGAAATGACATTCGCAGCGAGCCGACGCTGCACCAGCGGCGGCAGCTTCATGAGGCGCAGGGTATTGGAGATCTGAGACCGAGAACGGGCAATCCGCTCGGAAAGCTCCGCGTGGGTGCACTGGAAGTCCTCCAGCAGCTGCTGGTAGGCCGCGGCCTCTTCCAGGGGATTGAGCTGAACGCGGTGCAGGTTCTCCAGCAGTGCGTCACGCAGCAGGTCGACGTCGTCGGTGTCCCGAACAACCGCCGGAATAGTCTCCAGTCCGGCTTCCTTGGAAGCGCGAAGACGCCGCTCACCCATAATGAGCTCATACCGAAGCTCCTCTCCCGGAGCAGTCGGCACCTGGCGCACCACGATCGGCTGCAGCAGACCCACTTCAGCGATCGAGGCCGCCAGCTCGGCGATGTCCTCTTCGTCGAAGACCTGACGGGGCTGACGGGGATTCGGGTGGATCAGCCCCACCGGGATCTCAGCGAAGCGGGCACCGGGGACAGGAACGAGATCATCGGCGCCTGTATCCGCCGTCTCCTCCTCGGCATCGGTCCCTTCGGACGCCTCAGTTCCAGCGTCAGCCGAGGCCGCCGCCAGATCCTCCTTGGTCCTCTCCTTCTCAGCATCGGAGTTCCCATGATCGGCAACCACAGGCTGCTCCTCCTCCGTTTCACGTGAAACATCGGGGACCACTGGCGTCGGCGTTGATTCCGCTTGAGGAACCGACGTCGAAGCACTCTCCTCCTGGACGTCTTCAACCGTCGAGGCCTCATGTGAAGGCTTCTCCACCGCTACGGGCGTTGCCTTCGTCGCCTTCTTGGTGGCTCGCTTCGGTGCGGCCGATGTACTCCGCTTCGGGGAGCCGGCGGAAGACAACTTCTTCGCGGTCTTCTTCTCCGTCACCTTCGCATCGGTCGTCGAATCCAGCGTGGTTTCACGTGAAACCGGCTTCGTCTGCTTGTTCTGAGCACCTGTCTTGGATGCGGTCGTTGAACGAGTCGAGCGACTCTTGAATCCACGCTTTCGCTGAGACGGTGCCAGGAGAGTGGCGGCCAGATCGCGAGTACTGCGCGCCTCGGAGGCCGGCTCGGGCTCTGGAGCGTCATGCTTGGCCTGGGAGGCCGCATCCTCATCACGCGACTCGTCCTTCCGCGAGTCGGGGAAGAACACATCGGAAGGACGAGACGCAGCAGGCACTTTCTCCTTCTGCGCCTCGGGAATCAGCGCCTGCAGACCTCGTCCCAGTCCGCGCCGTTTCTGAGCCATCAGGCTTCCTCGCCTTCAATTCGGGGAGCGCCCCGCAGAGCGACCTCACGAGCCATTTTCTTATACGCAATTGCGCCGGTGGACCGGGGATCCCAGAACACCACAGGAGCACCGAAGGAGGGGGCCTCGGCAACACGGATGGAACGTGGCACCTTGGTGTCCAGCGTCGCATCAGGGAAATAGGAACGAACTTCGGACTCCACCTCACGGGCCAGGGTGGTTCGTCCGTCAAACATGGTGAGCACAATCATGGAGACTCCCAGTCCCGGATTGTGAATCCGCGCGATCCTGTCAATGGAGCGCGTCAGCAGGGCGAGACCTTCGAGAGCGTAGTACTCGGCCTGCATCGGAATAAGAACCTCGTCAGCAGCGACGAAGGCATTGATCGTCATAATGCCGAGGCTCGGCGGGCAGTCAATGATGACGTAGTCGAGGGGCTCCAGACCATCCGTTTCACGTGAAACCAGGTAGTCCACCAACGCACGCCGCAAACGTGACTCACGCTCAGCAGTGGAGATGAGCTCAATCTCAACCGCAGCCACGTCAATAGTCGCAGGCACACACCACAGGGACTCACAGAATCGCGTCTTGGCGACGACATCCTTGATCGGCATGGCGTCAACGAGGACGTCGTAAATGGAGGCGCTGTCCTCATCATGCTCCACCCCCAGTGCAGTGGAGGCATTACCTTGAGAGTCAGCATCGATGAGTAGAACGTGCAACCCACCTTCAGCTAAAGCCGCCGCAAGATTCACCGCGGTCGACGTCTTTCCAACGCCGCCTTTCTGATTGGCGACTGCGATGACACGAGTCCGCTCGGGATGTGGGAACTCTCCACCCGCTACCTCGTCTAACGCGAGGTGCTCGGCCTGGAGCTGATCGAAGATAGACGATCCGGACAAACCTGCTTCTCCTCGGACGGCGACCCAACAGCCCGAGCCAGTCGGGCAGTTACGAGTCTACGCGAGCAGGTCGATCCTTACGCGTTACACCGAACGCGCGCCGTATCTCAACGGCTCTTCGGGCGGCGAATCTCCACCACAGCCGTCGTTTCGTCACCGGCAGTGACTACTTCATGAACGGCCGCGACTGATAATTTCGCCTTCTTAATGACATACTTGGCGTCGTCGACCTCATCCTGCGCCCGCATCCCCTTGAGAGCCAGCAGGGCGCCCCCCGGTCGGAGCAAGGGCGCCGTCAGCCGCACGAGCTTGGACAGGTTCGCCACCGCGCGAGCCGTCACCACGTCATAGCGGTCCTTGACCTCCTCAGCCCGGGCCCGCCGGATGGTCACATTGTCCAGATCCAGCTCCTCGACGACGTCGGAGAGCCACTGAGTACGTCGCTCCATCGTCTCAATGAGCGTCACGTCTAGGTCGGGGCGCAGCAGCGCGACGACGATACCGGGAAAGCCGGCCCCGGAACCCACGTCGGCCACGCTTCCCCGGGCCGGCAGGAAGGGAACCACAGCCGCCGAGTTGACGATATGCCGGCTCCACAGGCGGGGAAGCTCGCGCGGCCCCACGAGACCGCGCAGCTCACCCTCCTCAGCGAGCATCTGCGCGAAGTGCTCCGCGGCGGAGAAGGAGACCCCGAAGATCTCCCGCATCTCCGCCGTCGGCTCCTCCACCTGGGCCCGCTGCTCCTCACTCATGCTCAGGCCTGCTCCGAAGCGGAGTCGTCGGCCGCGTCCTCGGCGGCGTCGTCCACGCCCTCCTCGTCAGCGGGTAGGACCACGACGTAGCGGTGCGGCTCGGCACCCTCGGACTCGGAGACCAGCCCGGCGCCGGCGACGACGTCGTGGCACACCTTGCGCTCGAAGGGGTTCATCGGCTCAAGACTGACGGCCTCTCCCGAGGTGAGGACCTTGGTGACCGCCTCCTGGGCGACCTTGGTCAGCTCGGTGCGTCGGTCCGCGCGGTAGCCGTTGATGTCGAGCATGAGCCGGGAGCGGTTGCCGGTACGCGCCTGGACGGCGAGACGGGTCAGCTCCTGAACGGCCTCGAGAACCTCACCGTCGCGTCCAACGAGGTCGGCGAGCTCGCGCTCGTCACCCTCCTCGGAGGCGACCACGGCAATCGAGGCGCGCCCGTGGTCGATGTCGATGTCGATGTCACCGCCCAGGTCGGCGATGTCGAGAAGCTCCTCGAGGTAGTCGGCACCGATCTCGCCCTCCTCCTCGAGGCGCGAGACGGTGTTGCTCACGGGGCTGCTCACGGCCTCCTCCGCTGTCTGCTGGGAGGAGTCGTTACTGTGCTGCTCACTCATCATGTCATCCGTATCTGTGATGGGAACCGGGTTATCTGGCCGCTGAACACGTATCAGCGGTTGCGCTTCTTCTTGGCCTGGGCCTTGCGTCGGGCCGCCGCCTCGCGACGCTGACGGGCTCGGCGCTCATAACGACGTCGAGCGATCTCCTCATCGCTGAGGCCACCACTCTTGGACGAGGTCGAGTCCTTGTCCTCATCGGTGTCCTCGAGCTGCTCGACATCGGAGTCGTCGGCGACGTCCTCACTGCGGGACTCACCTTGACCGCCGGACTTCTTCTGCCGGTTCTTGCGCACCGGCTGCACCCGCTGACCTCCGGTGCGCCCCTCGGCCTCGGCCTTGGCGATCGCCTCGGCTCGCTCCTCCTCCTCCAGGGAGGGCAGTCCCTTGCGGGCCCGCTTGGCGTTGATGCGGGCGCGGTACTTCTTCTCGGCCTCGCTGCCGGGGGCGGGCATGTTGCGGATGGTGAAGAACTGCTGGCCCATGGTCCACAGGTTGGAGACGACCCAGTAGACGAGCACACCGATCTGGAAGTTGACGCCGGAGACGGCGAAGATCACCGGCATCACGTACAGCATCATCCGCTGGGAACGGATCATGGGGTTGTCGGAGTTGAGGGAATCCGTCGACATGTTCTTCATCGACAGCTGCGCCATGGTGTACCACTGCGTCACCGACATGATGACGATCATGGCGACCGTGACGATCTTGACCTGTGTGTCGGAGCTGCTCATGAAGGAGGAGGACAGGCTGGCGCCGAAGACGCTGGAGGCCTGGACCTGCTCGGCCAGCTGCTGCGTGAGCGGACCGATCGAGGGACGTCCGTAGGTGCCGCCGGCGACGGCGCCCAGGGAGGCCAGGACCCGGAACAGGGCGAAGAAGATGGGCATCTGCACCAGGATCGGCAGGCAGGAGGCCATGGGGTTGGTCCCGTGCTTGCGATAGAGCGCCATCATCTCTTCGTTCATGCGCTGGCGCGACTCGGGATCCTTCTTGCCCTTGTACTTGGCCTGAAGGGCCTGCAGCTCGGGCTGGAGGAGCTGCATCCCGCGGGAGGCTCGGATCTGCTTGACGAACAGCGGCATGATGAGCAGCCGCACCACGATCGTCAGACCGATGATGGACAGCACCCAGGCAATACCCGGTCCGTCGGGGAACCCGATGAGGACCAGGGCCTTGTGGATCGTGACCATGACCCAGGCCACGGCCACCTTGAGCGGCCACAGCAACGTGTCCATCCGTACTCCTTGTATGAGGGTTCTCGTGCGAGAGGTATCAGTGTGGGCTCAGAGCTTGAGCCGGCGTCGTGTCCGCCGGTTCAGCGGCTTCGGTCAGGGGTCCTCGACCTTGAACCTTGGGACGTCACGGGGATGGTGGTATCGCCACTGACCCTTGTCCGGGACGTGGTCAACTCCACCGCGGGTCAACGGGTTGCATCGCAGCAGACGCCACAGGGCCAGCAGCAGGCCCTTGAGCGGACCGTGCACCTTGAGCGCCGTGACGGCGTAGGCCGAGCACGTGGGGTAGTAGCGGCAGGAGGCCGGCAGGGCGGGCGAGATGAAGCGCTGGTAGAAACGCACGGGAGCCACGAGGACTCGCGTCAGCCATCCGCTCATCGCTACGCCCGCAACCGGCCGACTCACCGCCGGCGCCCTTCGGCTTGACGCTCCCGGCACCGGCTCAGAAGCCGATCCAGGTCCCGTCCCAGGGTGCTGCTGTCGGCGCCGTCGGCACCTGCCAGTCCGCGCACGACGACGCGAGCTCCCGGTTCCAGGGAACCGACCCGCTGCGCCATGAGGGCTCGCA
>ERZ773196.1522-NODE-1522-length-12900-cov-4.077696_pt1 | contig 12900 bp, 12 predicted proteins | sample MGYA00581009_ERZ773196 | MGnify/ENA primary metagenome ERZ773196 (study PRJEB29015, sample SAMEA2738162) | human oral metagenome | biome: human oral; feature: human-associated habitat; material: saliva | place: China | collected 2243 ...
GTATGTGCTACATACCAGCGGGCTTCTGTGTTTTTCTCTGCCATCTTCCCACCTTTACTTTACAAGAACAAATCCCAGACCCCACTTCATCGCAATATCCAAGCCGGTAATTAAAGCACCGATTAAGATACTCACGGCAATCGTGGCGATAGACTCCCTGATGACGTCCTCCTTTGTCGGGAAGACAATCTTCTTGTATTCCGTTTTCAGACCTGCCAAAAAGGAACTCAGCCCGGACTTTTTCTCCTCTTGCATTATTTTGTCTCCTTGTGCAATGTGTGCTTTTTGCAGAACTTACAATACTTCGTCACTTCCATACGCTCAGGATGCAATTTCTTCTCCTTCGTGATGAAGTAATTTCTTTGCTTACATTCTGTACATGCTAATATAATCTTTGTACGCACGGCTTTCACCTCCAATGATTTTTAACTTCGCATGACTACGAAATTAGTGCATAAAAAATAGGGCATTGCCCCAAGTACCATGCAAGTCTAGCATGGAAGGGGTGCCCCGTCAAGCAGTATTTTCAGGTATGCCGCAAGATATGATGCAAGAAATTATCAAGCATGCCGCAAGATATGATGCAAGATATTATCAAGCATGTTACAAGATATTTTTCAGGCCTATGGAAGATATTTTCAGACATACAGAGGAGCACTTTCCGTGAAAGTCCGAACTCTTTACTCCGCTCTTTCCGCACCGGGAAGACTAAGGAGCTCTTCTCCGACCTCCACAATATTTCCGGCCCCCATGGTAATCAGAAGATCTCCCTCTTCCACATGAGAAAGGACAAATTCCTTAATAGAGGGAAAATCCGGAATGTAGTAAACATTGGTATTCTGGGAAAGCATCAACTTCCGAAGGTCATTCGAACTGACCCCTACCGTATTTTTCTCTCTTGCCGCATAAATATCCGCCAGGATTATTTCATCCGCCTGAGACAATGCTCCCGCAAAGTCATCCATAAGTGCCAAGGTTCGAGAGTAGGTATGCGGCTGGAAGAGAACCCAAAGCTTCTTATGAGGATATTTCTTTGCCGTCGCAATCGTTGCCGCAATTTCCTGCGGATGATGAGCATAATCGTCAATAATGGTAAATCCGTTTACCTTTCCCTTCAACTGGAAACGGCGATCCGTTCCCGCGAACTCCAAAAGCCCCTTTTTAATAGTCTCAAAAGGAATGCCGATGGCTCTGGAAACAGCAATAGCGGAAAGAGAATTATAAATGTTATGCTCACCGCTAACCCCCAAGGTAACCTTTCCTTTATCCTCTCCTCGTTCAAAAAGGGTATACGTAGGACGGGCATAATGGTCATAAGAGATAAAATTCGCCGTATAGTCCGCATCGTTATGACCGAAAGTAATAATCTTTCGACCGGGAAGATTTTGCAAAAAATACTCTGCGTGAGGAATATCCTTATTAAAAATCAAAATTCCGTTTTCCGGTAACTTTTCAATAAATTTCCGAAAAGAAGCACGAATATCATTGATATCCTTAAAGAAATCCAGATGATCCGCCTCAATATTCAGCACCACTTCCATAGTCGGAAAGAAAGAAAGAAAAGAATTGGTATATTCGCAGGCTTCCGCTAAAAAGACACCCGACTTTCCCACACGCAAATTACCGCCGATGTCCTTCATCATGCCCCCCACCGTTATGGTAGGATCCATTTGGGCCTCCATAAGGATTTCTCCGATCATGGATGTGGTCGTTGTCTTTCCGTGCGTTCCGGAAACATTAATCGCTTCCTTGTAGTTCTTCATAATGAGTCCCAAGAGTTCCGCCCTGGTCATCATGGGAATATTCCGCCTTTTTGCCTCCTGAAACTCCGGGTTATCTTCGGAAATTGCAGCGGTATACACACAAAGTTCAATTCCCGGCACAATATTTTCCTTACATTGCGGAACCCGCACCGAAATACCGAGTGATTCGAGGTGCATTGTCAGAGGAGAAGCCACCCTATCGGAGCCGGAAATAGTAAATCCGCGTTCGTGCAGAATCTCCGCAAGCCCGCTCATGGATATTCCTCCTATACCGATAAAATGAACCCAGATAGGTTTATCAAAATGAATATCGTACATACGCCCTCCTATGAAAATGGAGATATCACTTAGAAAAGCAACATTCCCTAGATTTACTCTTTCAGCTTCTTTTAGCTCATACCTTTATTCTGTCCGAAAAATAAGTTCTTTCTTCCCCTCCAAAGCCAGTAATAAAACATTTCCTAAAACGCCGACTGCCAAAATCTCTCCTATCCCTACGGTAGCAAAAAGGAAAAAATATCCGTCCGTTACTCCATACGCATACTGCAAAACAAAAGGTACAATAATGGCGTTCGCTAAAATCGGCGGCAGGCAAACGAGCCATTTACTTACAGTCCGAAGTTTATAGCTTAAAATAGCCGCAAGAAGCGTCGCAAAAGTTCCGAAAATCACATCCGGCATTGCCGCTCCGGAAAAGAAATTTCCTAACAGGCAACCGAGGGCCAGTCCCGGAACCGCGGACAGACTGAAAAAAGGAAGAACACAAAGCGCCTCCGCAATACGAAACTGTATTGCACCGAAGCTGATCGGCTTAAACAGAAGCACCAGCGCCACATAAACAGCCGCAATCAAAGCGGATTCCGTCATTAATCTTGTTTTTTTCCCTTGCATATGCATTTTTTCTCCTTTAGTTTTGTTTTACGTGTGGAAGGTCTCGAACACACAGGATAAAAAAACGGGAAGACGGAAAATCCGCCATTTCCTGTTTTGATAACGACGAAAGTTTAGCATAAATCAAAAGAAGAGTAAATATCGGAGCGAATCGAAAGACACCCCGATATTTACTCTAATCCGTTTTAAGATAATCCCTTTGGAATAATCTCTATAGGATTAATCCCTTTATAAAACTGCTTCTATTTTTTGTGCCTTGATTCCGTGCTTTTCCGCATAGCCTGTAAGTATAAGAGTCAGTGCACCGTCTCCGGTTACATTGCAAGCCGTTCCGAAGGAATCCTGCAAAGCGAAGATGGTCAACATAAGGGCCGTTCCCGTTTCATCAAATCCCAAAACACCGGTAATCAAGCCGAGAGATGCCATAACCGTTCCGCCGGGAACACCGGGAGCACCGATAGCAAAAACGCCCAAAAGCAAGCAGAAGAGAATCATCTTTTCAATAGAGGGGAATTCGCCGTAAAGCATCTTGGAAACAGCCATAACGAAGAAAGTTTCCGTCATTACGGAACCGCAAAGATGAATGTTGGCAAAAAGCGGAATGCCGAAATCCACCATATCATCTCGAAGAGTCGGTACGGACTTCTTGGCACATTCCAAGGCAACGGAAAGTGTCGCTGCGGATGACATGGTACCCACCGCAGTCATGTAAGCCGGGCCATAGTGCTTCAAAATATTCATCGGGTTTCTTCCGGAATAGGCTCCCGCAATAGAATAAAGTAAAGCCATCCAGATATAGTGTCCGACCATGACAATCACAATGATAATCAGGAAGATCGGAAGCTGTTTTGTGATAGTTCCTTCATATGCCAAAGTACAGAAAGTGGTACCGATGAGAATCGGAAGCGCCGGAATGACAAAACGGGTAACAATAGAAAGAACAATCTGCTGGAACTCCTCTAAAATTCCCGTGACAAGCTTGGACCTGTTCCACGCTGCGGCCAGCCCGATTAAAACCGAGAAGAAAAGGGCGGACATAACCGGCATGATTTGCGGAATGGTCAACTCAAAAACAACCTTCGGCAGTTCCTTTAAGCCGTCTACATCCGGGTTAATATTTAAATGCGGTAAAATACTGTAGCCTGCTCCGGTTGCAAAAAATGCAGCGCCGATGGAGGAAATATAAGCAATAATCAGTGCCACAATCAGCATACGGGAGGCATTTGTTCCGAGGCGCGTAATAGAGGGCGCAATAAAACCGATGATGATGAGCGGTACACAGAAACTGATAAACTGCCCCACGATAAACTTCACCGTGACCACAATGTTTAAAAGTGCTTTTCCTAATGCGGACTGATCCATGGAATTCAGCCACAGACCGAAGCATATACCGAAAAGAAGCGCAACAAGCAATTTAAAAGGTAAACTGTGAATAAAGCCTTTCTTTTCCATAAACTTCTCCTTCAAAATATTTTTTACAAGCTTCAAAATGTTTTTTATGAACTTTAAAATGTTTTATGAAGCGTGGCCGAAAAGTTCGACCATTTGGTAAGCAGGTAGTGCTATCGAGAAAGTACTTCCCAATATTGTATTATAAGCAAGAATTCACATCCACCTGATCCGTCATCACATTGAGAATCTCTCTATCGGTAGACTGCATGCCGACCTTTCCGATATAGCCAATATTCTTAATGGTATTTTCAATATCCTCTCCGACGATACCCTCTCCACTTTTAAAGCCCTGATCCTTCATACTCATGGAGTGTGCTAAAATCGCCGCATGAACGGAAGACGCAATCTTTGCCGCACAACTTGGCTTTGCCCCGTCACATACAATCCCGCCTACGTTACCGAGAGTATTTCCGATGGTTTTTCCAATCTTATCGTAATCTCCTCCGCAGAGATAGGTAATCCCCGCTCCGGCACCGCAAGATGCACTGACCGCTCCGCAGAAAGCGGAAAGAGCACCGATATAATGTTTGATATATACGGAAACCAGATTACTTACGATAAGCGCACGATAGAGTTTCTCCTTGGAAACCTCCAAAGACTTTGCATATTCCACTACCGGCATGCTCACGGTAATTCCCTGATTACCCGAGCCGGAATTGATTACCACAGGCAATGGGCAACCGCTCATCCTGGCATCCGATCCTGCTGCCGCTCTTGCGCAGGCACAGGACTTAACGTCATGTCCCCAGGTCTCCAAAATGGTCTTTCCCACACTGGCTCCCCAAGCATTGTCCAAACCTTCCTGAGAAATGGCAAGATTCATCTCAATCTGTCTTTGCAAAAGGGGCTTAACCGTGTCCAAATCCACCGTATTCGCATATTCCAAAATTCCCTTTAAAGACATCAAACTGCGATCTCCTCCGGTGGAGAGAATATCCTGCTTATCCTCTTCCCCTTCCTTATATAGCACCTCTCCGTCTTTTTCCATAAGGACAATGTTGGAATGCTGATTGGCAATATCCAAGCGAACTTTGTGTTTTTCTCCGCTTGCCACGATACGAATGTACAGCTTCGGAACTCCCTCTTCAAAGCTCACCTTGCAAAATCCGGTATTGACTAAAGACCGGCATTTTTCCCTATCCGCATCCGTTACTGTACTCAGCACTTCCAGTTTCTTCTCCGGATCACCGCCAAGAGCTCCTAAAATCGCGGCTGCCTGCATTCCCTTCTGCCCGCCGGAATTCGGGACGGTTACCGCCTTCACGTTTTTGACAATATTCCCCGAACAGCATAAATCAATATGCTTAACTTCTTCGGAAAGCAGCTTTCTCGCCGACGCCGCCGCATAGGCAATGGCAATCGGCTCCGTACAACCCATTGCAGGAACCAGCTCATTTTCCAAGATTTCGGTATAATTCTTCAATAAGCTTTCTTCCATAACGAACCTCTCTTTCTTCTTCATTTTTATTAATCATAGCAGTATTAGAAGAATTAGTCACTATGCTATATTTCTCTTGATAATTAAAAACATTTTTGTTCATCTTATATCGTATTTATCCTCCTTTTCGATATGGCCTCGGCTTTTTACACTGTCTCGCTTTTTTCCCGTTTCTCTGCTATGGTTATACTATAGTTCAATGAGACCGTGTATGTTTCATGAGCAATACTCTTTCCTAAGCCGATACCGCATGCTTCACCGGAGCGCCGCTTAAGAACGGGATACGCACAGATGCAGAGAATAAATACATACGGAAAGGACGGAAATATGAATCTTCACGAACGCTATATTTTCCGCAGTGCAGTTATAGCTGATTGCAAAGAACTGGCGGAAATGGAAAAAATCTGTTTTTCGGAAAATGAGGTCTGCTCCTATGAGAATGTAAAAGACCGCGTAGAAAAAGCAGCCGAGGACTTTTTGATTGCCTTTGATCAAGTGAATCAAAAAATCGCCGGCTACTTGAGCGGCATTCACTCTGACTCCGAAAGCTTTTCGGACAAGTTTTTCACGGACGCCTCTCTACAGAAGAAAGGGGGAAAGAACTGCTTTCTCTTAAGCCTTGAAGTGCGCCCTGAATACCGAGGAAAAGGTATTGCAAGCCGACTTATGGAGCGCTATCAAAAAAGAGAGAAGGAGCGCGGTACGGAAAAAATCTATCTTACCTGCCATAAGCATTTACTCTCCTTCTATGAAGACTTTGACTATGTACATCTCGGCACCTCCCCCTCTGCCTGGGGCGGCGGGGAATGGGAAGACATGGTTTATACTATTGAAAGGGCATAAATGGATACTGTGTGCATCGAAATCGATATTTTTTGCTTTTTAGCCTTTTCTCTTTTTTCCTTCGTCTTTTCCTTCTTTTTTTGCCATATCATCCACAATTTTTTCCATGAGCTGCTTTTTCAAATACACATCAAAGGCTAAAAGGCTCAAGAAAAAGAACTGTCTGAGCTCCTCTCTTTCTTCTTCGGAAAGTTCCTGAAAACCGGGATCCTTTTCGGAGAAGGAGCTCTGCGCCTTTTCATAGCGCGCTTTTACATCCTCCATCACATTTTGCATTTCCACATTGGCATAGGAGAATATCTCTTCATAAATATCCTTTAATCGCGGCTTTTTTCTGCTGTGAAAATAGTTTTCATTCAGCGGACGAAGAATCGTGGCAATATCGGAAAGGCTTAGCATACTTTTATAATAATAAATAAACAGCAGAACCAACATATGATTCTTTGTATAGCGCTTCCCTGCAGGGGCAGGCAGAATCTTATTTTTGGCATAATTATTAATCATGGTCTTGGTCAATGCCTTGTCCTCTGCATACCGTCTCATAGGAGCAAGATGCTCCTCCATAAAGCCGGTCACCTGGTCCATATACAAATCCAAGGAGGGAAGCTGTGACGCATGTACATGATGTAGATTTTTTAAGTATTCGATTAATTCATTTAAAAACTGTTCGTCCATGTTGAAAATTATAGCATAGAATAGCACTCTTCAAAGCCAAAAATACAAATTTTCGACAAAATGCTTCTCGACAAAATAGAATTGCGGATTCTTTTCTATCTGTATAAGCCCTTCTCCTCTCAAGCTATATTTTTCTCTAGCTAAGCTATGTTTTTCTCCGACTAAGCTTTGATTTTCTATTCACTGAAAAAATGGTACAATAGTGAGCCGACTATAGGAAAGCATAGAATCTTTTAATCTTATGAAATAGCTACACTTTCATTCCTATTTTTCCTATACTCCATAAACTTTCAAGGAGGTCCCATGGACTTAGATGCAATTTTAAATAAAGAACAAGCTGAAGCTGTAAGAAGAACGGAAGGCCCTCTTTTGGTCCTTGCCGGTGCAGGATCGGGAAAAACCCGCGTCTTAACACACAGAATCGCTTATCTGATACAGGAAAAGGGAGTTTTCCCCTCTCATATTTTGGCAATCACCTTCACCAATAAAGCCGCAGCCGAAATGCGGGAAAGGGTGGAAAAGCTCCTTCCGGGAGAAGGAAACAGCGTGTGGGTCTCCACCTTCCACAGTATGTGCCTCCGCATTCTCCGTAGAGAAATTGAGCATTTAGGCTTTAATCGGGATTTTTCCATTTATGATACGGACGACCAGAGAACCCTGATGCGACAGATTTTAAAAGAGCTGAACATCGATAGCAAGACACTTCGGGAGCGGGCGGTTCTCTCTCAGATATCCCAAACAAAAAACCGAGGCGGAAACGCGGAGGACTACCTTTCCGAATCGGACGGAGATTATCTGAGCAAACTCATTTTCCAATGTTTCAAGCGTTATGAGGAGAAGCTGAAAGAGAACAATGCGCTGGACTTTGATGATCTTTTGTTAAAGACCTTAGCGCTTTTCGAACAGTTTCCCGAGGTACTTTTACAGTATCAGGAGCGTTTTCGCTATATTCTCGTGGACGAGTATCAAGACACCAATGATGTGCAGTTTCGCCTGATTTATGCGCTTGCCAAAAAGTACAGAAATATCTGTGTGGTGGGAGATGACGATCAGAGCATTTACCGCTTTAGAGGCGCAAATCTCGAAAATATTCTGTCCTTTGAAGCGGAATTTCCGGGATGCCACACGATAAAGCTGGAGCAAAATTATCGTTCCACCTCGCCGATTCTGCATCTTGCGAACACGGTCATCGCGGAAAATAGGCGTAGAAAATCAAAAAAACTCTGGACGGAAAAAACGGAGGGAAAGGAAGTCCTCTTTCAGGAATATGAGACTGCAGAGGAAGAAGCAAGAGAAGTCATCCGCCATATCCGAGGCGAAAACCGCTTCTATAAGGACTTTGCTATCCTCTACCGTACGAACGCCCAGTCTCGTCTTTTCGAGGAGCAGTGCATTGCATGGAACATTCCCTACCAGATTGTGGGTGGAGTGAACTTCTATCAGCGAAGGGAAATTAAGGATCTCCTCGCTTATATGAAGATTATGGTAAACCCAAAGGACGATATCTCCTTCGAACGAATCATCAATGTACCGAAGCGCGGAATCGGAAATGCCAGCATAGAAAAACTTCGGCAGTATGGTCTTCAGTTCGGCGGATTCTCTCTTATAGAAACAATCCCCTTTGCTAAGGCAGCCGGCCTCTCCGGAAAAGCTCTCTCGGAAATCGAGAAGTTCAGTCAAATGACGGAAGGCTGGAAGCAAGAAGAACTCGGAAAGCTTATCGAGCGAATCCTTGACGACACCGCCTATGAGACGGAGCTTCTTTCGGAAGGAGCCATCGAAGCCGAAAGCCGTATGGAAAACATCCGAGAGCTGGAAGGAAAGCTTCTTTCCTATATTCAGGAAAATGGAGAAGACGCGAGTCTTGCCGCTTTCCTCGAAGAAGTCTCCCTCCTTTCCGACCTCGATAGAAGTGACCTTACAGAAGATAAAATCACGCTCATGACTCTGCACGGGGCAAAGGGCTTGGAATTTCCGGTCGTGTTTTTGGTGGGCCTTAGTGACGGCCTCTTCCCAAGCGCCTTAAGCCTTGGAGACGAGGAAGAAATCGAGGAAGAAAGACGACTTTGCTATGTCGGAATCACCCGTGCGGAGGAAGAACTCTACCTAAGCTCCGCGAAAAATAGAATGGTAAACGGACAAACACAGTATTTTAAAATCAGTCGCTTCTTTGAGGATATTCCCGACGAACTTTTGAAAAAGAATCTGCTCTACCGGCCAAAACGCTCCGAGGAAGAGCTTTTCTTGGAAAATAGCGGAAAATCCTACTATAACAGTTATTTAAAAAATGCCGAAAGTTCCATTTCGTCCTACCTTGGAAGGAGCGGAGAAGGCGGTCACGGAGCAAAAGGCTACAGCGGAGGCTCTTACGAAAGACAAGGAAGAGGCTTCGGAGAGCCTTACGGAAGGCAAGGAATAGGATTCGGAAAAGGTCAAAGCACAGATGCCCCGAAATACGGAAGCCTGGACACACTAAAGCAGTCCGGTCTCCTCCAAAAAGGCTTTTCTTCCTCCGGAAAGACGAAGCCCGCCTATCAGGAAGGCGATAAGGTAAAGCACACAAAGTTTGGCGAAGGAAGCGTTTTAAAGATCGAAGAAGATGTAAAGGACTATCTGGTAACCGTACTGTTCGACAGTGCAGGGCAGAAAAAAATGATGGCAGGCTTTGCAAAGCTCGAAAAGCTTTGATGCATAATGATTGCCATTTGCAATGCCCGAAAAGCCTTGATGCATTGCGAGTATGCTTTGTAAGTTCGTGCTATCTTATCTGTAGAGGGAGCTTTTTATAAATCTCTCCCCTTACGCAGAAAGGAAATAAGAAATGAATATCCCAAAAGATCCGATGATTTTACTGAGCTTTGTAAACACGAAGCTTCGGGACGAATACAGTAGTTTAGAAGAGTTTTGCAAGGGGCACGATCTGGATGTCGAAGCCCTGAAAAAGAAGCTGGAAGATATCGGCTTTCAATACAATGCAAAGCTGAAACAATTCAAATAAAGCATAAGTTAAATAAAGCAAATGTTCAGCAGAACAAAACAATTGAAAGAGCAAAAGTAGTTTATTGCTTTTGCTCTTTCACTAAACTGTCACCGATAAACGAGATACCGCACGCTTTGCGAGCGATACTCGTTATGAATAAAAGTAAAATAGGAAAGGAGAAATTATGCGTTGTTTAGTACAAAGAGTGCTTTCCGCCTCGGTTTCCGTGGCGGGAGAGTTAATAGGAAGTATAGATAGGGGCTATCTTGTCCTTCTTGGTGTAAAAAATACGGATACGGAAGCAGTTAGCGATAAAATGTTGAAAAAAATTTTGGATGCTAGGCTTTTTGAAGATGATAACGGAAAAACGAATCTTTCCATACGGGATATTTCCGGCTCCCTTCTTGTGGTCAGTCAGTTTACCCTCTATGCCGACACCAAAAAAGGGAATCGCCCAAGCTTTATCCAAGCCGGAGATCCCGCACATGCCAATGCACTCTACGAATATTTTCTAAAGAAGGCGGAAGAAGCCGGGATTCCGACATCGCACGGACAGTTCGGAGCCGATATGAAGGTGAGTCTTGTGAATGACGGTCCCTTCACCATCATGTATGATAGTGACGCAACATAGTACATTGTAAAAGCGAGGGTTTTTTTCTTGTCCAAGATAAAAATCCCTGTCATTTACAAGCAAGATTGGTTCTTAACCAAAAGGAGGCAGCGAGATTGTTCGCTGCCTCCTTCTTTATATTCTTACTCTGCAACTTTAATGCTTTCCGCAAGGGAAACTCTGGCCTTTAAAGAGGTGCTGTAGCTTACCTCCACGGTCTTCCCCTTATCCGCTTCCACTTCCTTCGTTAAATCATTGTTTCCGTCCGTAGTAAAACGGAAGCTGTGCGTGTCGTCCGCCTTCAGGGTGAAGACATCACCGTCAACACTTTCGATACTGCCCTTAATCTTTAAAGTATCCGCACCGTCTTCATCTAAGGCATCTTCGGTAACGGTGTAGAAGGCTACCGGATTATTGTTTAAGTCACCCAAGTAGTATACACTGATTTCGCTTCCTACCTTAAGTCCACCCTGAGTCAGGTCGATTTCAAAGCTCGGTCTTTGGAAGGTCACGGTTTCCCCGTATTTCTTTCCTTCCGTATTCTCCCCTTCCAGTGCTGCTTCACGGAAGTCCGGAATCTCCTTTACGGAAATGCTGCTGTCGGTAATGGCTGTAATCTCGCCGTACAGGTTCTGCTCATCGTTAAATTCTTCCGTTGTAAACTCATAGGGTACGGAAACCGTAACGGCCTTAACCGTCATGCCGTCCTGCGGCTCCGTTCCTGCATAGCTGATTTCCACCTCATCGCCCGGCTTAAGCTCCCAAGTCTTATCCAAGGTCGCGCCCTTCACATCGAAGTTCATCGCCTTTCCGTCACCGGTTTCTACACTAAGCTTATCTCCTTCCAACTTCTGCACGGTAGCACTTAAACTGTTCTCCGTTAAAGCCTCGGAGCTGGGTTCTTCCTGTGCCGCCTGACTGCTTACCTTCGTGTCGTTCTTCTTTCCGCATGATACGGTAAAAAGCATAAGACCGGCGAGGCACAAGTATATCGCTTTTTTCATAAATTCAATCCTCCTTACTTTACTTGTCCTCTATCCTAACACGAAGTCTATAAAATAAATTTGCCTTTTTCTGTATTATTTCTTAAAGAATAGCATATATTTTGCGTATGGGTATCCTCACTTTTCCTTCTACGAAAGCTAAATTTCTGTAGTATCTAGCTCTCTTCCTCATAAAAAAGGTAATCCTTTATTTCCTCCGGCAAATATTGCTGTTCAACGAAGTGCCCCGGATAGTCATGAGGATACTTATAGCCTACGCCTCTTCCGAGCATTTCATGCCCGCTGTAATGTGCGTCTCTAAGATAAGAAGGAATCTCCAAGTTCCCCTTCTTTCTGACTACTTCATTTGCCGCAAAAATCGCCTTCACCGCGGCATTGGACTTCTTTGCCGTTGCAATATAGCATGCCGCCTGGGTCAGAATAATCTGTGCCTCCGGCATGCCTACCCGCTCCACCGCAAGGGAAGCGTTCACGGCAAGAATAAGAGCCTGCGGGTCCGCATTTCCCACATCCTCCGAAGCGCAAATCATAATTCTTCTTGCGATAAAACGAATGTCCTCGCCGGACTCAAGCATCTTCGCAAGATAATACACAGTAGCATCGGGGTCACTTCCCCGCATGGACTTAATAAAGGCGGAAATCGTGTCGTAATGCTCCGAACTGTCATCATAGCGAAGAATCTTCTTTTGCATACATTCTCCGATATTTTCTTTGCTTAGGCGGATAATGCCGTCGGAATCAGGATTCGTACTGAGAACGGCAAGCTCCAGCGTGTTTAAAAGCACTCTGGCATCGCCCGATGCATTTTCCAGTAAAAATTCCTTCCCTTCCTCCGAAAGGCTCGTCCGAAAATTCCCGAGCCCCCTCTTCTTATCCGACAAAGCCTCGTCCGTAAGACGCGACAAAGCCTCCTTCGATAAAGGTTTTAGTTCAAAAAGGCGGGAGCGGGAAAGCAAGGCGGAATTCACCTCAAAATAAGGATTCTCGGTTGTCGCCCCAATGAGAATCACGGTTCCGTCTTCCACATAGGGAAGCAAATAATCCTGCTGTGCCTTATTAAAGCGATGAATCTCATCCACAAAGAGTATGGTTTTTCTGCCGTAGCCTCCCAGATTCTCCTTTGCACGACTCACCGCTTCCTCCATATCCTTTTTCCCGGCGGTAGTCGCGTTGATCTGGATAAATTCCGCCTTCGTATGGTTGGCAATGAGCTTCGCAAGAGAGGTTTTCCCCGTTCCCGGCGG
>ERZ773196.1525-NODE-1525-length-12887-cov-3.040368_pt1 | contig 12887 bp, 6 predicted proteins | sample MGYA00581009_ERZ773196 | MGnify/ENA primary metagenome ERZ773196 (study PRJEB29015, sample SAMEA2738162) | human oral metagenome | biome: human oral; feature: human-associated habitat; material: saliva | place: China | collected 2243 ...
TATACTGATTAAATCCGATTGCCGCCTCTTGCCCAAGAAAATTCATATGCCAATATGCTTCCATCCTATCGGAACTGATTCCGTTCTTTCCTTTGTTCAGTCCCATTTGAGCTAGGAATATATTGTCCACAAACATTTCCCTGAATCGTATAGATAGCTGAGCCAGTTCTCTAAAGCTGTTTCGTATATCATTTAAGGAATTCGTATCGATGACAAAGCTTTCCACTTTCGCTTTGATTTGTTTTGCTTCTTCAGAATGATAGCTGTATAGATTTAAATTGTTCCTCCACCAATACAAGTGAGAATGCGGTCCCCACGCAATGTAAAAATTTTTCAACTCTGTGACTAACTTTTTGTTCGCTTTCATCCCGAAAAGAAGATCATAAAACATTTCAAAATCATGGATGGAATCTGTACCTTGACGACTGTTCAGCATCTGCCATGCATGATCCATATACCCCATTGCAAAGAGGAAGCCGTAGAAGTATGGATCCTGTAAAATCTCTTCCAAAAGTGCAAAAGGATTTTTCTTATACTTCATAAGATAGCTTGCGAGCTCTTCCAAATTGGAACAGTCTTTATACTTAACCGCGCTTTCGTCTCGGGCAAACAAGTAATATGCGCTTGTATAGGCAACTTTTTTCATCATTTCTTGATTGGATGATGCTAATTCACGAAGGCTTTGGATTGCCTTAGCCATCCCCTTGTCATATTGGTCAGCCTTTAAAGCCATATCCTTATACCAAAGCTCCGGAGCCTCGGAAGACAGGAGGGAAAGAAAGTCTTTATCGAATCTAAACCCGCCGTTTTTCTTTATGCTCTCCGCTACAAAATCGGAAAAATCGGAAAAGCTCTGATACTCCTTATTTCGCCACACCATGGTATTTGCTGAATTGAGAAGCATCAAAAATTTACAAAGCCCCACATCATTCCTGATTTCAAGGGTTTCCGACTTGGCGTCAGCTTTTCCGCCTTTTTTAGGCTTTGAATATTCCTTTACAATCTTATCCAGCTCTGAAGCAATACCGAAATCATAAGAGACAAAGAAATTCTTTAGCATACCGGAATAAAGCAGCTCCTTTGCCGTCTCACAATCTTCTGCCAGCGCAGAATGAACTTCTTCATTATCCCAGTAGTCTTTCCCTTTAAACTTAAATGGATTTTTATAAATAGACTTGTTATCATACTTTGCTATTTCAAGCGCTACTGACCGGTCATCCTTTAGCCAGCGATTAACCTTTTCATAATCAAAACGACCGGTCGGATCATATTGCAAAAGCCCCCGAATCAGGACTTCAAAAAACGCATCTTCTTTACTGATTTCATCCAGCCCGTAGTATACATTGCTTAGCATGGCGAAATTAACCTGGTTACGCTGCTCCTCAATACCATAGTCCCTGTATCTTCTAAGGATATTTCTGTACATCATTTCGCCACTGTAAAGCGTCCAAAGTGTCTGTCCGAAGGAATAATAATCCGATGCTTGAATTGCAGCTTGCGACATCAGCTCAGGAGCATAATAGCCCAAAGTTCCTGTCTTGAATTTATCCGTTGCAAAGCCGTCTTCTCTTAGATCACAGGAGATTCCAAAGTCGCCAATCACTATTTTGCCTTTGTACCAGTATAGATTATCCGGCTTAATATCTCGATGCACGAGGCCTGCAGAATGGAATAAATGTAAAGCTTCATTAATTGCGGGAACTATCTCCGTTTTTATTTCCTGATAACTAAACTTTCCGCTTTTTTTCCCTAAGTCTCCGTCTTCACAGTAGGGATAAATCTCAACAAAATATTCCGCACCCTTTATCTTGATGCTTCCGTAATCCAGTAGGGGCAAAATATGTGAATCCTCATTTCTACTGACACTGTCTAAAAAACGAATAACCTTTTCTCTTGTTTGCAGTTTTTCAACGGCATCGGTAGGTTTTACGGAGAGAAGTATTCTGGCAACCAGCTTTTCACTCCTGTCCGAAGAAGTACAAGCATAAATCTGTGATTCTCCACTGTCTGTATTGATCACTTCGGAAGAGTGAATCATAAAATGCCCACCCTTATCTCCCGTAAATTCCATATCCGAACTCAGCAATATATTTCCACGCCTGCTGCCTCTTAGACTATCTTGCGGTATAGTCGCAAGTCTTCCGTTTTCTCCCGCCACCTGTTGCGGCATAGTGGCAATCCTGCCTTCTCCCGCCTGTGGCATAGTGGGAATCCGCTCTTCTGTCTGCGGCATAGTGGCAATTCTTTCATTATCCATAGCTTTATTCCTTCCTTAGCAATATGACACTCATGTTATCTTGCGTCCCGTTTTGAAGCGCTTTCTCTACGATTTTCTCGCAGCATGTATTTAAATTCTCTTCTTCCCCGTATTCAAACAATATTTCCTTCAATTCCGTCTCGCAGAGGACATCACTGATTCCATCCGAGCATATCAGGATGATATCGCCTTCCGTATACTCCTCATCCTCTATGATGCGAGCATTTACGACTTCCTCGAGGCCTATACATTTGTTAATTACATTCTTTTTCTCATGATGTCTTGCCTCTTCCGGAGTGATTTCTCCCATATCCATCATGTCCTGCACTAAAGAATGATCCTTGGATAATTGCATAAGGTATTTGTAGCGAAAGCGATATACACGGCTGTCTCCCGCATTAAAGACGAAAAATTTTTCCGCATTGGCATAGATTCCCGCCACTGTCGTCATCATGCCCCTGTGCAGCTTCTCCATACTTTGCATATTTCGAATCCGAATATTGGCCTCTTCCATCGCCTCATGAATTTCCTCTTTAGTGATATCGGCTTTATTAAGATGACTTATTCTTTCCAAACAACACATCGCAGCCCGATAACCTTCTGCAAGTCCCCCGACTCCGTCACAGACTGCTGCAATAACCGAATCCTTTTCGAGCTTTCCGGATAAACCGGAGCCCATAAGTAAAATATCGGACACAAGCGCTCTGTCATCATTCTGCTTTTCCGACACGCCTATATCCACTTTCATCGCATAGCTATACATACTAAACTTCCTTTACAAAGCTAATCTTGTTTTCTTCCACTACAGGCTTTATTCTGTCTCCCTCTTTACAGTCCATTTCAAAAATAAACTCCGCTAAAGGATTGATATATTTTTCTTCCATCAGGTTCCCTATTCCTCGACCTCCCATCTCGAGGACCTCATTACGGTTTGCGAGTTCATAGTAAAATGCAAGTACCTCCTCACTTACTTCGATACTTATTTTGTTCTGTTTTTCAACTCTTGCATTAATCTTCGAAATTTGCCCCTTTACAATCGCCTTAGAGGCTTCCGGTCGTATAAAATCATAGACTATAATATTATTTCCGATTCTGTTTAATACCTCCGGTTTGAAATGATCCTTTATGGCATGAATTACCTTCGGTTCAATTTCTTCATAGGATTCACTCGGAAATACCAGCTGCTCTCTTCTTTCTCTCCCATTTGCATCCACATATTGAGATGTAATTCCTAAATTACTGGTGAAAATAATCAGCGTTTCCGAAAAATAGACTGTGTTTCCCTGACCGTCCGTCATCCTTCCGTCTTCCAGAATCTGAAGAAATTTATCCATAATAGACGGGTGTGCCTTTTCAATTTCATCAAAAAGCAAGATGGAAAACGGCTTTTCTTTTATGGCATTGGTCAACTGTCCTCCCGCCTCGTAACCCACATATCCCGGAGGGGCACCAAAAAGCTTTTGATCGGCATGAGACTCCGAAAACTCACTCATATCAAAGCGAATACAATTGTTTTCATCCCCAAACATTTGCTCTGCAAGTGCCTTTGTCAGCTCCGTCTTACCTGTTCCGGTCGGCCCCGCAAAAAAGAGAACCCCTCGGGGTTTATTCTGCCCGGAGGAATGCTGCAAACCGGACAAGCCTGACACCGCACGCTTCACGATATTAACCGTTCGACTGATAGCCTGATCCTGTCCCATAACGCGCTTCTTAAGAAGCTCTTCCAAATTGGCAATTTTTTCCTTGTCTATGGAGTGCCACATATTTTCAACGATTCCATACTTATAGATGGAAACGGCATCCAATAAATCCGTGTCCGGCTTTTTTAAAACCAAGCGCTGATACAGGCTTCTTAATTCCTTAAGCTCTCTATGTTTCAGGCCATCCGTCACATCGATAAATTTTTCCTTTATCTTCGCAAGATTCTCATTGTCCTGAAATTCCGTATATTCCTTATCGATAAAGATAGTTCTTAAATCCTTGTCCGGATTTGGTAAAGAGATCGTTCTGACATTCGGATTGTTATAAAAAAACCAGGCCGGTAAATCATTGAACTTCTCCACCACCATAATCAAGGTGTTAAATTGATCTCTTATTTTCGCGGAATTCAAAGAAGCAAATAGGAGGTTCAAAAACATTTTATTTTCTGTGGATTCAAGCGTAGTCGGCGAAGAAATATAGCGAGACGCAAAATTCATGACCACCACCAAAGGCTTTTCACGATCCGTATCCACAACAGCATTTCGAATAGTAGAGGACAGGCGTTCTATATCATCGATTTTACATGACTTTTTAAAAAGTCTGTCAATGCCGAAAGAGAACTGCTCCTCTTCCGATGAAGAAGCATACTGTCTCATCATGTCTTCGATATTCCCGAATTTATCTCCAAACTTGTTATATATTCCTGTTGCCGGATCGCAAAACATAAAGTCAAAACTACTTTCCGCCATGCTCTCATTAAAAAGCTTAAACAAGGTCATATTGAGATCCACAAAAGCTTTGGGAGTCTGCTCTTCCGCATTCTCCTCATAAATCGGATAAAAATCGTTGATATTTCCTTCGATGATAAATGTACTTTTTATCCCTTTAAAACTGCTGATTTCCTGCTGCCACTTTGGAACACTGTGTTTTTTCACGCTAAGCTTCTCCTTATCTGTTGTGAATTCCGACGGAAACTAAGTTTTCTCCCATATATACATTTTGAATCTTTCTTCCGCCTTTCATATATTCTTCATACAATGCTTCGTATTCAGCCTTAAAAAAATATATTTTTTGATTTGCCGAGCCTCTCAGAGCAGACATACTGTCGTTTTTCTCATCCATATAGGGACCGTCAATCAGGACAGTGATATTCTTCTTTAACAAAGCCATTTCTTCTTCGGAATATATTTGTTCAAGCTCCTCCAAACTATAGCCTGTATAAAGCAGAATATCCTTTGTTATCTGTCCCAGCTCTTCGAGTAAGCTTAGAATTTCCTCCCTCTGTTCAAGCGGGTCACCTCCGCTAATCGTAATTCCCGAAAGCTCTTCCGATTCCATAAGATTTTTGATGATTTGTATTATATCTTTTACTTTTTGGTTTTTTGCCCCTTTCGTGCTCCACAGCTCCGGATTGGCACAATTTTTACAATGCTTACTGCACCCCCTTGTCCAAAGCACAAGGCGTTTTCCCGGCCCCAAGCTCGTTATCGGAGCAATGATTCTATCGATATACATTTAGCCGATCCTTACAATAAAGGAAACAATATTGGCAAGCGTCAATATCTTTCCATCCTCCAATAAATTGGGTTCATTCGCTTCCAGAATTTTATTGTCATACTTGGTCTGATTTGTTTTACTGACATGCCGTATTACCCAATTCCCGAATTCATTGGTAATCACACAGTGTTCACCGGATACCATTAAAAGTGAACGGGACTGAAAGAACTCAGCTCCGTATTTACCATATCGCCCTAAGCTTCCTCCAAGTTCATCTATGTCGATTCTGTAGTGAGAATTTATTTCCTCCAGCCACAAACGATTCCCTTTTGTTCCCTGTTGCGTATTAGGAAGAGATACTCCTCCCGCCTCACTTCCTCTTTTTTCCTTTCGGTCAATGGTCCACAAAAAGTTATCTATTTCGTGTTCCTTTTTACAGCCCTCGCAATAAAACTTTTTGACATTTCCATTGAAAAGAATCGTCTTGGTATGCGACTCCGGACAGGTAACGGAATATTCATATCCATCGTCCTGAAGCTCCTCCTGACGGACTGTTGGTTCTTCACGGAAAAAGCTTGATGCTTCCTGCGCTCTTGCCCCTCCATGATGCGCTGTTTCCTCTTTAGTCCCGGAATCACCGGTTTTCCCCGCATCACTTTCGACAGTCAAGTCTTCCGTGCACATTTCACATATCCTTGCACCATCAGGATTTTCATATCCGCATTGCTTACATATAATAGACATTTTTACTCCTTATGCAGTGTTTTTAACTCTTGCTTTTTTAATTCTTTTTTTGCTCTGCTCGTGCTTTGTGCTATATTTTTGCTCTTCGTTACCAATTTTTTGTTGAATTTCCTGTCAGGCGGCAAATGTTTTTTACTGCGCAAAATTATCCCTCGCATCTCCAGTTCTTTTGTGATTTGCGGGTGAAGACTACAGAATGCACACTGCTCTCGGTATAATTTTTCATTTTCCTCTTCACTGATTTCCGAATCGAAACCGACTCCCACCACTCTCATGGTAAGTTGATTTTCATCGGAGACAAATACACTGATAGCCGTACTGTCATCCACGCCATAAAGCACTTGCCCTGCATCGGAAGATTCTTTAAGTAAGTCGGACTGAATCACATTGTATCCGTGCTTCTGCATAAGATCATCCATTTGTCTCCTAATGTAGTCTTTCGCTAATCGCGCTTCCGCTTTCTCTTTTATATTCTTAATTGCTTCTTTGATTTCTTTTCCGTCCGAAAAATCATTTAATTTCAGAATCGGAGTATCCAAATCAAAACATTCCCTCTTGTATTCTTCGTAGATTTCCGTTATGCCTTCCATCTCGTGCTTAATCAAGGCTTTCAGCTTTTCATACTCTTCAAACAGTCTCTTAACTCGTTTGCTTTTTTTTGCACTGTCAATATCACTCTTCTCCAATTCCTGCAGATCCTGATGCAAATACAGCACCGAATTCTTGTGCTTATTCGTCATGGGAAGAGAAATAAACTCTTTTATTTCATCCTGAAAAGCATTGCATTGTTCTCGTATTTCTTCCGTGCTTACCGCTTCTTTCTCCACATCTTTTCCTTCCGTCTTGAGCGAAGAAATGCGCATAATCGTCTGTCTTTTCGCCTCAGCAAGCTTCTTTCCTTCTTCTTCTATTTTTTGAAATTGCCTAGTGCTGGAAGAAAACTTTTTTTCCAAATTTTTTATTTCCCAAATCTCATCACTCGTGTCTCGTTCTAACTGTAAAACTCTTTCCCTTGCCTGTCTTTCTATTTCCTGTAAATCAAGTTGCTCATTTCCTCTTTTTACTATCTCTAAAAACTTGTTCAGCTCATTCCTGCACGCTTGCTCTTTCTTCATAATTGCATCGTATTTCTCTTTTAACTGAAAATCCTCTTTCGATACATTTTCACTGTTTCCTTGCAGTTTTCCCAGTCCGTCTATCATCTGTTGAATTCCGGATGCAAGCCTAAGGCGTTTTCTTCTCTCTTCCTCAAGTCTTGCCCTTTCCATCTCCATTAGCTCAAATTCATCTACCTTAGGTCCGCTCATTTTTTATACTCGCTTTCTGAAATCATTTCTTTTTATTTCAATTTTATTAACAAAATGAAATTTTTATTAAATTCATAGTCTCTATTGTAAAGTTTTTTCTATGGCAATACAAGCTTAAGTTCCGCTGCTCCGAGATTCTTCTGCTGCTCCGGAATTCTTCTGCTGCTCCGGAATTCCTTACTTTATGTCGGCATTTCTCCAATAAATATATCCGAAAAAGTAGTTTTTCCTTTCAGGCAAAGTTTACATCGGTAAAAAAACAAGGACCATACATGAACTGTATAGTCCTTATCCAAAACAAAATTCTGTTTTCTTTAAAACTTCAAAACAAGTTCCCCATAGATTCTTTTCGGTATTACTTCGTGCTGATTCCGATCTGTTCTTTCTCTTCCTCCGTTAAGACTCTTCCGGCAAGAATCTTCTCTATTTCCGACTCCACCTCTTCTTCGCTAAGAACATGGTAGACCGCCGAGCTGAAATAGTCCTTTTCCATAGAGCTGTCATAATAATTTTTCGCATCATAATTCTGATCTATCATTATCGTTTTTCCGTCAGGAGAAATGTTCCCGTTTACATTGTAGTTCTTTACCGCAGGCGTGAAGCTCATCCTAAGCTGTCCGGAGTTAAAATCCACAACATAGGCCTTTCTCTCGGTATCATTATTCCGAATCATAAGAAGAAGCCCGGACTTTTCATTGTAAATGTTCACGTCATCAAAGCTGAGCGGAGTCTGTGCACATGCTTCATCCATGGCAACCGTCTTTAACTCCTTCTTATTACTCCAGGTAAATGCCGTGTTATTCTGTATCCCTTTTAAGATGATTTCTTCTCCGTCTCTTTTTATACTGAGCACCTGTCCCGGTATACTGCCAATCTCTTTCCCGCTTTTCAGATTGTACAGGGTCGCCGTGCCGGAAAAAAGATTGAATACGGCATATTCTTCATCTTCCGTAAGTAAGAAGTCCGTCGTAGCATCCGTAAACTCGGGATAGCTTTTCTCTTCCGTTAAATCCTCATTGCGGTAAACCCTTAATCCGTCCTTTTCATTCAAGAGGTAAACATGCTTTCCGTCATCCGAAAAACGAAGCAGCTCGTTTACCGTACTCAGCAAAAGCTCTTTTTTTTCTCCCGTTTCAAGGTCATAAAGCGCTAAAAACGGCTCTCCGGATTCGTTTTTCACCCATATAGAGGCAAAGTATCTTCCCTCGTTCGAAAGAATATAGCTTTTCCCGCTTTTCATAAGGCCATAAACCTGAGCACCTTGCAAGTCAATCTTCTTACTTGTCTTCCCGCAGTCTCCGGAAACGGAAAAATCGCTGCCGTCAAAGAGGAGCATCTTGGAATAGTCGTTCGAGTTCGATACAATTCTCGCCCGGATCGGTTCCGAGGAAATGCGGGATTGCATATCTATGATTTTTATCGCCTGACTGTCATGCGAGTTCACGATAAGCTTTTTCCCATTCTGTAAAAAAACTGATTCGGAAGGAACAGACGAGCCGAAGGGGAGATCGGACTCCACGATAATCTTATCTTTCCAAATCGCATATTTTCCGCCTTCACCAAAACCTACAAGCGTGTTATCGGAAGGATTATAAGAAAAATACTTCGCATCCAAATCGGGAAAATAGATTTCCTCCGTAGTATCACCGCTTTTTCCATCTAAGATATACATTTTGGAATAAGACTGAATAGCCAGCTTATCTCCGTTTTCACTCTCTACCATATATGCGCGTTTTGCGCTGTCGATATTCATCTTTTGCTGAAATACCACTGTTTTATCCGTTTGGGAAATCTTACTTATTCCATTTATAGTTAAAGCAAGGATATTTTCCCGGTCCTTGGAATATTTAGCGGAAAGGAAGGGCACGGGAGAAGTATTTCCGCTGATGTCCTGACTCATCTCCCTCGGAAAACTGTCTAAAACTTCACCATTCGTAAGGCTTACTCTTTGCAGTTGATTTTCCGTATTGGAAAAGAGGACAAGGAGTGCCTCGCTGCCATCCTCCTTAATGTCCACTGAGCGTAGTGAATCTTCTATGGTAAACTTCGTTTTCACTTCCCAGTCTGCGGTATCAAAAACATAGAAATCCGCTACGTTATTTTGGTATGTGATCATAAAACATTGCGAATCATCCTCTGAAAACATGCAGAGCATAGGTATGCCGGGAACCTCCAACTTTTTCTTCTCTTCCCCGCTTTCCACATCATAAATGATACAAGTTCCGTCAAAGGACGCACTGGCAAGCAAAGTATCATCATGGGAAAATCGCACGAGCTTCACCTGCTGCGTATGCCCTGAAAATTTCTTTAGGATTTCCCCGTTTTCCGTACTCGCAATAGCCGTTTCGTTATTATCCAAACCGAAAGCCAGATATTTTTCATTATGACTTAAATCCATAAAGCTGAGCTTGTTCCCGGTGGAGATCGAAGTCAAGACGGAAGACCCGCTCTGATAGATGGCATCATTAAAGACGGAAATCTCTTCGCCTCTTAAGCTCTTATACCTCGCCATTTTTTCCCGAATCGACTTCATCGCCTCTTTTGCGATTAAGACGGCTTTTAAGTGATCCCCGTCTTTTCCCGTATCTTTCGCCGTTTTCAGTAAGATGCCGGCATTGGACTCCACCGCCTCCTGTCTCGCCTGCTCCGCCCTTTGGTAGGCATTCGTCATGAAGATACCGAAGATAAGAAAAATCACGCCGAGCGCGGAAGAAACCATGAGAATCCGTCGGTTTTTCCTCTCCTTATCTCTCTGCTTCAAGTCTCCGAAATTGCATCCGAGAATCGCCGCTATAATTCGGTATTTTTCCGTCTTAAGGATCTTCAGCTCCTCCTTGGTTAATTCCGAAAGCTTTCCCTTGTCCGATTGTTGTAACACTTCATAGCCCGGGAAATCTTTTTTCAACACCTCTGCCGGACGAATGTCCGCCGCAAGAACATCCAGAAAACTTTCCTCTTTTCCTCCTTTTAACTGTTTTAGAGGCGCGGGAAAAGATTCACTCGGCTCTCCTTCAATCAGGAGAGGAATGATACGGGAATCTCCGTGCAAGGCTCTAAAGGTTCGAATTTCCTTTTCACACCACTCGGAAAGCGGTGTTCTCTTCGAACAAATGACAATAAGAAAATGGCTTTCCATCAGTGCTTCTTCTATCGAGGTGCTTAAGTCCTTTGCCGCAAGCTCCTCTCTGTCTCGAAATATACGAAAGCTCGTCCTGTTCCCGTTTTGATAAAGTTCCTTGGGCGGTTTAAAGTTCTCTATCATTCTGTGGATTTCTTTAGCAATTGTCTGATCCGGCTCTACATGACGATAGCTGATAAAAGCATCATACTTATATTCTTTTTCCATACCGTTATCCATTTCTTCATGCAAACTTTTCTCCATGCTGTTCTCCGTACCCTTATTCAAACTATTCTCCATCGTTAAGATTCCTCCTGAAACAGGCAAAACACGGAGAGTAAATCATACTCCGGGTGACATAGCGCAAATTTCTCCCCGATTACTTCTCCCCAATCCTCGATAAGGCAGGGGTGCGTTTTTCTGTTTTCGTCTTTCTTCTCTCCGTATCGAAAACCCATTGCATAGTAGCTGTTACACCATCTTTTATGCTCGAGCCGGGAGAGGAAATCCAGCAGCGGATTTTCCTCTAAAAAGCGACAAAAACACTGATGGAATTCTTCCGGATGCTCTTTTTGTCCCTTTTGCAGTTCCCTGAATTCCGAAAGTTTTTCCTTGCAATAGTCCTGAATATCCGCATCTTTTTTTCCCGGAAAAACTCTTCTTAAAATCTCTTCTTTTACCACTTGATGGGTCGCCGAAAGACGCGAGGAATTCTTCTTCACATAGCTGAGTGCGTTCCAATCGGTTCCCTCTCCCATTCCGCTTAAGCTTGCCGCTTTATTGTAGGACTCGTTAAAGGCCTTTGCTCTTCTGTCCAGCGATTCACGAATGAGCACATTTTCCGTAAGTATCTCCGAAATATCTCCAAAGCTCCGAATTGCTCCGCCCTTTTTCGGAAGGAGCTCAGTTAAATCAACCCGGGTGACATTGCGAATAATCTTTGCCGACTGATTAAAATAGAGATTGATAAGATGCAAGGTTTTCAGGTTTTTCACGATATCCTTATCCATCAGAAAGAAAAGATCCGGCGTATCGCGCTTCGCCAATTCTCTTAGATAATTATCCAGATGTTCCTTTTGTACCGCTTCCTTTGAAGAGTCGCCCAGTGCAAACCATTCGATATCGAGCGCCATGGTAAGACCGGAAGAAGGCGTCTTTCGTTTGGAAAAATCTTCTACAGCGGTTTCGCCATAGATAGAAAGAATCTCCGCAACTTTCTTCTCCGCATCTTCATCCAAAATCGTGATTTTCGTCTTTTTCGTTAAGGAAAATGTGGCATCATTGGCAAGCTGCTTGCAAAGCGGAAGGCTCAGTTCATTTACCCCGAAAAGGAGGATATGAGGCGGATGAATCCTCTCTTCCATATTGTCCACAGAAAGAACTTCCTCTTTAATCGAGTCCTTCTCCCTTCTTTCCCCTTCCCGGCTCTCCAAATCCCCGTTTTGACTTCCGGATTCCCCTTCTCGGTTCTCCGGCCCCTCGTTTTCGGGCGCAGAGAGCGTTAAAAGCCCGTTCAGACTTTGGAAAAGACTGTCCCGAACAAGCTTTTCCTGAAGCAGCATCCTGATACTTAAGTCTCTTTCGTTAAAATGCACCGTATCAAGCTTTTGTAAACTCTCTTCTTTGTTTCGCTCCTCCGATAAAAGCTCCTCCATATAGGCCGCTACCGTACCGGACTCGGAATGAACATAGGCGGTCATCGCCCTTGCCGGCTTTATTCTTTCTATCACACCGGCATAAAGGGAGAAATTTTCCAAGTCACTTTCCGCGGTAAAGAAAAGATACTTTGCGTTTTTTATCTTAAGAGTCGTAAAAAGTTCACGGATTTCATTCTTATCGCACTTTCCAAAGTCCAAGCGGTAACAGGCGATTCCCTTTCTCTCATATTGATTTTTTAATCGTTCATCCAAAAAATCCCCGGAAATGAGAGAGAGTCTATACTTCTTTTTCGATTTTTTTAAATTCCCGATGAGAAGCTCCGTCATTTTCCCGCTTCCAAAAAGCACGATATGATTTCCGCTCAATCGGTTCAAAATCACATTTTTAGAGTGAAGTAAGATATTCGAGATTTGCGTGAAAATAAAAGCGGAGGTGAGAATCGGCGCCATCCACTTGGCAAACTCGTACATGATGCCGGCATTTGCCTCCGCAGAAAGAGGAGCGGCAAAGAGAAAGAGTTTAATGGTTCCGTAAAGCACTGCTGAAAGAAGTTGAAAGGGATTGGTTATTTTCCCCCTATAATACTGATATAGACTGAACACGC
>ERZ773196.1528-NODE-1528-length-12878-cov-8.128909_pt1 | contig 12878 bp, 12 predicted proteins | sample MGYA00581009_ERZ773196 | MGnify/ENA primary metagenome ERZ773196 (study PRJEB29015, sample SAMEA2738162) | human oral metagenome | biome: human oral; feature: human-associated habitat; material: saliva | place: China | collected 2243 ...
GGCCCAGCTCGGTAAGCGAGTACTCCACGCGCGGCGGGACCTCGGCGAAAACCTCACGGTGAACAATGCCCGCGTCCTCCATGGTGCGCAGATTCGTCGTCAAGACCTTCTGCGAAATCGATCCGATCGAGCGCTGGAGTTCTTTGAAACGCATGGTTCCCTTATCGCTCAGATCTCGCAAGATCAGCACCTGCCATTTGTTCCCGATCAGTGTCAAAGTCGTCTCAACTGGGCATGGCGGCAAGTTTTCAAGCTGTGAATTCATTTTCTTTCCCTTTGATCTTCGCAGGTCAGCGACAATAGTTACTTTTAGGTACCTATAGCACAAAATAGTGCCTACTTCCGAATTGCTTGCATTAATTCTACGCTGTCACACGTACAAAAACAGAGCGATTTACTCGCACAAATAATCGAAGGAAAACTCATGGCTCAGTCAATCGCAGTCGTCGCAGCAAACGGAAAAGCCGGACAGCTCATCGTCAAGGAAGCACTGGAACGCGGACACGATGTGACCGTCTTTGTCCGCTCTGAAAACAGGACTCCCGCCCAGAATGCCGTCATCAAGGACATCATGGACCTCACCGCTCAGGACCTTGAGGGCTTTGACGCGGTTGTTGACGCTTTCGGCGCCTGGACACCGGAAACCCTCCCTCAGCATTCAACGACTCTGGCTCACCTGAGCGATATCCTCTCAGGCACCAACACTCGCCTGTTGGTCGTCGGCGGAGCGGGCAGCCTCTACGTGGACCCCGAGCACACGCTGACGGTCGCTCAGACCCCTGACTTCCCCGACGCCTTTAAGCCACTTGCCCTTGCGATGGCCGAGGCCCTCGCCGAGCTTCGCGAGCGCAAGGACGTCCGCTGGACCTACATTTCCCCCGCTTGCGATTTCCAGGCCGATGGCGAGCGCACCGGCGAGTACATTCTTGGCGGAGAGGAACTCACGCTCAACGAGCGCGGAGAATCAATCATTTCCTACGCTGACTTCGCCGTGGCCATGCTCGATGAAATCGAATCCGGCAACCACGTAGGCCAGCGCATCAGCGTTGTCCGTAAGTAAGGTGTGCATCTAGCACTCACAATCGGGCACGCATTTGAAGCAGTCCCCCCCCCAATCCATTACACGATCGGAAAACCCGTAGGAGTTCCAATGAACCAGACAATGAACGCCGAGATTTCGCGCCTTGTGGATGCGATCAGCGCAGCGGATGCTGTCATGGTCGGTGCGGGCTCAGGTCTGTCAGCCGCTGCAGGTTTCACCTACAGTGGTGAGCGCTTTCAGACCTACTTCGCGGATTTCATTGAGACCTACGGGTTTTCCGACATGTACTCGGCCGGCTTTTATCCATTCAAAACCTTGGAAGAGCAGTGGGCGTATTGGAGTCGCCACATCTGGTACAACCGCTATGTTGAAGCCCCAAAAGACACCTATGACAAGCTCCTTCAAGTGCTCACAGGCAAGGATTTCTTCGTCCTCACAACGAACGTTGACCATCGCTTCCAGCTTGCAGGATTCCCCAAGGACCGTCTGTTCTACACCCAAGGCGACTACGGCCTGTGGCAGTGCAGCGTTCCTTGTCACGACTCGACCTATGACAATTTCAAGGCCGTGGCGCGCATGATTAAGGAGCAGCATGACATGCGAGTCCCCAGCGAGCTTGTCCCTTACTGCCCTAGGTGCGGCGAGCCCATGAGCATGAATCTGCGCGCTGACGCGACTTTCGTTGAGGACGCGGGATGGCATCAGGCTGCCCACCGGTACCAAGATTTTCTCGAGGCCCACGCGGGTAGCAGGATTGTCTTCCTTGAGCTTGGTGTTGGTGCGAATACCCCGGGAATTATCAAGTACCCGTTCTGGAAGCATACCTACACCAACGCCTCGGCAACTTACGCCTGCGTGAACTTTGACTACGCGCAGGCCCCCGCCGAGATCCGCGATCGCTCGATCCTCATCGATGGGGATATCCACGAGGCGCTCACCCTGGCCTTGCAGTCAGGGGAGGGCTAGGCCCACCCTCGTAGCGCTACAACTCCAGCCTCATGTACACGAGCTCCTGATATCCCGCAGACGCGGACCGGTAGCCCCGGGGGTTGCGCCCGTACTCCTCGAAGCCCGCGCGACGGTAAAGAGACACCGCCCGTTCGTTATCCGCCACCACTTCGAGTTCAAGCTGGGTGTAACCCGCCTGCCGAGCACAGTCAATGCTCGCATCCATCAGCACCCGGCCGATCCCCATCCCCCAGTACTCCTTGAGGATGCTGATCCCAAAACGCGCCCGGTGCGCGACCTTGCGCCTACTGCGCACAGCTGAGACTCCTGCACTTCCAACAATCTGCTCATCGATCACGGCAACGAGTTCAACCTCGTTGCTGCTGCGCTCTGTCTCTTCTAGGGAACGGGCCTCTTGTTCATCGTCGGCGCTCTGCTCATCCGGGTAAGACAGCAGGTAGTCGGTCTCCGCATGGGTGAGTTGCGTGGTCTCACGCAGCGCGCGGGCGTCCGAGGCGACGGCGTTCCTCACGAGAAGCTCCACTCCGCCCTTCAAGACCACCGTCTTGGCGTACCTCATTGTCTGGCTCCTTATTTCCCTAGAAATTAGCCAAATTATCATCAACCTGGACAATCCACAAACCCGCCCGGGGACTCCCTTGGCGTTCGAGCAGGCCTTCATCTTTCAGCTGCGCAACCAAGCGTTCAGCACTTCGCTTCGAACTTCCGAGGTGCTCCGCGAGTTGAGCAACGGTTGACCGCGAATTGTCACGGAGGAATGCAAGAGCGAGGGCGCGATTCATGTCCTCCGCGCCCGCAGGCTTCGCATACGGAAGAATCGATTCGCGGATCGCCTCGAGCATGAACTCCACGAAACTCTCGCAGGAACCGAGCGCACCTGAGCGCGCCAAGGCCTCGTAATAGTCTGCTTGCCGCCGCCTGATTGCGGACTCAACGGGCAGCCAGGCAAGAACCGGACGCCACCGCGAGAGGAGCAAGGTCTGCCAGAGCCTCCCCGTCCGGCCATTCCCATCAGAGAAGGGATGGCAAAACTCGAACTCGAAGTGGAAGACACACGAGGCGAGCAGCGGGTGCATGCGCGTTGTGCGCAGCCACTCGAAGAGGCCGCCCATGACCTCGGGGACGTACGCGGCCGGAGTTCCGGCATGGATCAGAGTATCCCCATTGAAGACACCGACATTGCCTGAGCGAAAGCGACCGGCGTCAGGGACGAGGCCATCCATCATCACGTGGTGGACTCGCAGCAATTCCTCCACCGAGTAGGGGTCAAGGCTGGGAATGAGGTCGTAGGCTGCACGCGCGTTCTCTACTTCGAGAATGTCACGCCGGTCGCCGAGCACTCGTTTTCCGTCGATAATCGCGCTCACCGCATGTTTATCGAGCTTGTTCCCTTCGATAACAAGCGAGGAGTATATCGTCTGGATCCGCAACTCCCTACGCAGCGTGGGATTGGTTGACAGAGAAGCTTGAGGAGAGAGGGTACCGACAAGTTCCGCGATCTCTATACAGAGCGCGTCGATTACGTCGCTGCGCTTGAACGATGGTTCGTAAGCCATAAGCCCTCCTATTACCGCCAAATTATACCGCCACTGGCGGTAATCAGATGGCGCTTAAGGGCAATCACACCAGGTTCATGTACATGCGACTGAAACAGCGTTAGCCTATCACCGACGCGGATTTACACTGTTGTCACCCCTCGTCTTTTGGGAAAGGAATGCTTATGTGGCCCAGCCGGAAGCTTGAGCTGTTAACCCCACTGATTGCGGGTCTGTGCGAGGAGCGCGGTATCCCTGTGCCCGAGCCAACCAGTGTCGACGAGATGTGGGGGCAGTTCCGCGCGCTGGTCAATACGCGCCCGCCTATGCCCGCCTCGCCGCAGTGGCTGGCTTTGCAGGATCAGTTCTTGAGTGAGTTGATTGCCGGGGATGGCGTTGTTTCCATTGACGAGGCCGAGGTCGCGCCCCTGCATCCGAACATTCGCCTGTGGCGAGGTGACATTACGAGGCTCGCGGCGGATGCGATTGTCAACGCGGCGAACTCGAAGATGCTGGGGTGCTGGGAGCCCGGACACTCGTGTATTGATAACGCGATTCATACTTTCGCGGGCGTCCAGTTGCGCTTGGAGTGCGCGCAGCTCATGGAGGAGCAGGGCCACGAGGAGCCGACGGGGAGGGCGAAGATTACGGGGGCGTATAACTTGCCTTCGCAGCGCGTGATTCACACGGTCGGGCCGATTGTGCCCGCCGGCGAGAGCGCTGACATGTACCGTTTCGAGCTGATGAGCTCGTACCTGAATTGCCTGGATTTGGCTCAAGAGAGCGGGATGGGCTCGCTTGCCTTCTGCTGTATTTCGACGGGCGTTTTCGGATACCCGAAGCAGGCCGCCGCCGAGGTCGCGGTAGACGTGGTCAATCAGTGGCTCACTGCAACCCAGTCCCCCATGGTCGTTGTCTTTGATGTGTTCTCTGATGAGGATGCGGCGATTTATCGAAGGCTGCTGGGGTTCTAGGGTTCTAGCGCTCCGGGTACTGCAAAGGGCAGGCAATTGTGGATAAGAAGGCTGTTCAGATTCTGAATCGTTTGATGGACGATCGGAAGAAGCATTCGGTGAGTGCTGAGGAGCTTGCTTATGCCCGGAAGATGGGCGTGGTTGTTGAGGATCGGCCAATTACTCACGACCAAGCGCTTGATTTCTTGGAGTGTTGCTTCGAGGCCGTGTCTTTAGAGGACGCGGCGCAGGCGTTTTTATATAGCTTGTCCTCGCGCGACGTGGATTACCGCTATATTTTGGCCTCCTATGTGTATGCGCGCAGTTGGTTTTCCTTTGATCGAGGACGGACTCAGGAGATTCCGGAGAAGCTGACGGGCACCTTCTTTAACTGGGTGAAGCACAAAGGTGGCGGTATTTGGGGAACGATCGGGAAGCCGATCTTTTACTTGGAGCAGTTTGCGTCGATGGAGAGGCGGGCTATGAGTGATGGCGATGTGGAGGTCTTGAGGTCGATCTTGCAGCTGGCTGATTCCATGGAAGACGAGGCCAGCGGCACTGCCTTGGCGGCCGCTATCCGCACTTCGAAGTTACTTCCCTGCAACCAGGCCGAGGCCGTTGGAATCGTTGAGACTCTGGGAATCTGCGGGATTCTCGAGGCGCCCGGGCACCCCGGTTTTCTGCACTCATTCACTCCCCCACTGGAACGCGACACCGGTGACCTCAGGCAGAGCCTGTCATATCCCTTGAACTGGTGGCACGGGGCTAATGGGGTGAATTGGGGGAATGTGGCGGAGGTGTTTGGGGTTATTTTCGATCAACACTGAAGGTTTTAGCAGCGAAGTTGTCACAGTGCGACGCCAGCTGAGTGTAAACTGACGAAGGGCTATGCTTTCACATAGTGTTTTCGACGCAGAAAGCACCATGAAATGCCTGCAGGCCAAAGGGCAGCCATCTGTTTAGTCTCTTAGAGCAAAGAGGAATTCCATGGACAAGACACCTGCAGATTCAGTCGCGAAACCCTACAGGCCCGCGGAAGACAGACACAGGAACCCTCTACAACCAATCCGCATTTTTATCAGTTCAAAATGCGACAATGATGGCCCTTATACCAAACTCCGACGAGAGCTCGAATCGAAGATTGATGAGACACCATTCTTCTCAGCATATACGTGGGAGCGTGGAGGCGCGTCCACTTCTTCGGCCAAAGAAACGTATTGTTGGCAGCTAGATGAGAGCAATCTTTGCGTATTCATCATCGATGATTCACTTGACCTTCCAGAAGGAGTCAAGAACGAGATTCATGAGGCGCTCGAACAACGTAAGAAGAGTCTCTACTATTTTCGAACTGATGAAGGGAAACCCCCTTCAGACCTTCGCGCTTCTTTTAACGGCCCTGAGGGACCGACTTATAAAACCGTCTCAACACTAGACGAACTCCCGATGCAAATTCTTGACGACCTCCATGAGGATGTCATTACAACCTATCGAAAGTGGTGCGCATCTTACTTCGCAAACTCTTCAAACAGCGCGCCTCTCTCTATGGAAGAAATTCAAAACCTACCGCAAATTCACCTACCTTCTGCAGCCCTCCGCCCACTAAATAAGACAGCGTCAGCGTTCATCAACATACTCTTCGGCTATGCCCAAGACTCGGAAGCGTCTAACGCGCTCGACGAAGCACTTTCAGCCTTGACGAGGGCACTCTACATCGACTTTAAAATCGGCGACTTCGACACACTAAAACTAATTGACAGTCTCGACCCACTCTTTCCACCAGAATATATTGAAATAATTAAAGTACGATGGTCTGCAAACAAAGCGTACTTCGCCGGAAAGACAGCAGATGCTATTGACGAATTAGAGAAAGGGCTAGCAACTGCCAAAAAGCAAAATCTCGAGCACTGGTTAATTAGCGATATCCTAATTGACCTACGAAACCTCAAGTATGAGCTTAATAGCCCTCTTCTTCCGAACAGCGCTCAAGAGGAACTCAACAAAGATCCATTACCTGTCATCTTCCCACAGATTGATCGCTATCGAACAAGCTTTTATGAAAAGGTAAGCAAAGCCAGCTTTGAGGATCTAACTTCCTCAATGGAATCAATAGTTCTTGGAGAAGATCTAACAAGATTCATCGACGACATCTTTCTCGTTTTTTCAGTAGCAGCGTGCTTCGGATCGCTTACACACTTGTCGCGAACAATACTGCTTATGCGCGACTTAACACGCTACCTGATCATCAAAACGCCGACATCAAATATTGGAATAAACCTAATTAAGTTTTCCATCGCTACCGGAAAATATAGGGACGGAAAAACCCTGGCATCTAAGCTAACGGCCGATAGATTCTTTGCCGACCCAGATAACGCCATGCAACTCTTTCAATTTTGCACCAATTACCGCGGTTTAAATCAGAATAAACTGGCAACAGTCGAGGCGTTCGAGCTAGCAGGACCATACATGGACGACGCAGACTTTACTAAAGCGTCCGCAATCTTCATTTCAAATGCCGAAAACCTTCTCGGCGATAAGAATTTTTCTCTGAATAAAATAAAGGCAATCCTCATCGCAATCCATTCCAATTCCTCACGACTGAATCCGCCTTGGGTTATAGATTTTTTTACAAGAGCACTTCAATCAAGCACCGAATCATCTACCAGAGAAATAGTCAATTTTCTCGCTTCATACAGACTATTCAGAAAGTACCCACTTCAAGAAACTGGACGCTTAATCGAGGAGCTATCAAGACTACTCAGCGACAATACTTTCCATAGCTTAACATCGGAATTTTTCGATGCCCTCGCCGCACTATACATCTTTAACGACGGCGATATTTCACTCGAACACTTCGAGAGGGCAGTAAGTCTTCTTCCCAAGGACTTACAAGAGCGCATGACATTCGTAAAGAAAGGTTTTCTTCCCGACACACTTCTACTCGAACGCGCAAACAAGGAGATAATTCTTCTTGAATCAGAGTTAAAGAGGCAAGAAGAAGATGGATGCTACTCTTTGGGCACAGATCATGCAAGGTTATTTGCGCGATATATTACTCAAGCTAAAGGACCGGATCCAGAAATTCTCCACAAAGGTGTTGACCTTCTTTTTAAAGTGCTTTCTTCAAATAAGCTCCATGCGTATTCACCAAAAGTGAACGCTGCGAAAGCCTTAGAACTTCTACTGAAGAACTTCGCAGCCGATGAGATCGACCCGTCACGTTCTCTATTAAACAGAGTAATGATCAACAACAATGAGCAGCCCCCTCTCTTCTTTGGCGAAAATGAAAGTTTATTTCTCTTTGAAGTACATTTATCAGCGCTGAAAATCGTAATAAACCAAGACTCGGGCGAAAGGCTTATCGAGCTCCTTTCGAGTGCCTATTCACAAGATATATTCACGCGAGCGCATATATCTGACGCACTCCATGTTCTTCTCCACTCTCAAAATATCGGACTGGTGCCGCGTCCGGTGTTATCCTCAGTATTCGCATACGCTTCCTACATGTCATTTTCTGACGACTCTCAGTTGAGCGTACGTGGCACACAATTACTTATAGAGCTTTTGGCCGACAGTGACCTTGCACGGATAGTCTGCAGGTTATTATCTGACTATTTCCCGCGTCAGCCTCTGCGCTGCAAGTTGATTATCGTTGACAATTTCGCCGCTATCCAACGCATCAGTCCTGAAATCTCCGCACAGATCGTGTCATATGTTCAAAATACTGTCACACCAGGTATCAGGAAACACCTTCAAGACTCTTTAGCCCAAACTGCACAAGCAACACAAGACCATGGTTATTAATTGCGGCTCTACACACAAAAACAGCAATACTCACTCTCCGACCCTTCGAGCATGGAAAGTCCAGCCTTCACCAAACGCCCTGTGCAGCAGGAAGCTGGCCCCCGCCAAGGCCAGAGCACACCCCAGTCCCGTGTAGAAGAATGCGAAGAACCAGTTGGGGACGAGGCCGCTTAAACGCAGCCCAAAACCGAAGGACATCATGAATGCCATGATCAAGTAGCCCTTGAGGTCCAAGAATCGTAAGAAGTTCAAGCGATCTGCGTCTAGACCTCGGATCCTCTGAGCGTTCTTCAGGACGATCTTGCCGAACATTGCGTGGAAGGCAAAGAAAGCAGCGAGCGCACCGACAACAAGAGCAACGACAACACCGACAGCTGCACCACTCATTTCAACGGCCGAACGCACACCGATCAGAGCGACATTCGCACCCGCAAGTAGCCAAACCACTCCGGCCACGGTAATCAGGTTTTCTTTCTTCATTTTGAGTAGTGCCATCAGCAATCTTTCTTTTCAATCGTGGCCGCAGCGACGCTTCCAGAAACGACACTGTCAGCCACGGCCTCGTACAAGCTGGTATCAAGAAGGGCGAAAAGGGGCTCACAATCAGAGCCCTCCACAAGCGAGGTAAAAATAGTTCCCAGAACAAAAGCACATAGTTTTTCGGGGCTCAGCGCACCAACTAACCTTGAGCGTACGACCGCGGGATCCGCATCCAACACATATTGGAGCCCTTGTTCCATGTGCGCCAGCATCGGGCCGCGCGCAGCCTCCAAGGCCTCGTGCTCACTACGGGGAAGGCGGCGCATCTCGGCGAACCAATCAACATCCATCTCCGCCAAAGCCGCACTCAAAGCACCACGCAGTTTCCGCACGTAGTCAGTGAAACTCTCACGCCCATCAACTCGGCAGCACTCCTCGAAGAGCGCCTGACCAAAGAATCTCGTGAATACTGCAGCCGTCAGGTCCGCTTTTGTGGGGAAGTACATGTAGACCGAGCCGACGGCGATTCCGCACGCAGCGGCCAGTTTTCGCACGGAGAGTGCGGAGATTCCTTCGCGTGCGGCAATCGAATACGCCTGGTCGACGAGTTTGTCTTTGTCAATGACCTGCTTGGGCACGGAAACCCTCCTCTTGCCGGTTTCGCTCGATAATGAACAGTGTTCAGTATAGCCACGTCCTCCACACATACGCATGTGGCTACACGTTGGATGGCTACTCCTTACGGGCTACTGCCGCTTAGGAAATTTCGACACTCGAACTCGAGACAGACATGTTGGCCGCTGGCGAGATCGCACGTATATGCAGAAGACCGGACTATTTGTCGAGCTTCGTACATAAAAGTTCACCAATTGGAGAAGAACACAAACTAGCATTAGACCCAGGTTTACAAGCGCGTTCAAGGAAGGCCGCTATAGACATGGGTCAATTCACCTCCAACATGACACCCATCGAAAACTCCCTCGGTGACGCCGATGTTGAAACGACTCACTACTGGCTCTATGCCCCAGGGAAGGGCGCGTGCATGTGGGAGGACTTCTACAGCCAGGGAGTGATGGGACTTGCCTGGGGAGAAGCTGGCGACCTTTCCGCGTACGCAAGCAAAGAAGAGATCCACCTTGCCTTGGTTGACTCAAGCAGAGGAACGACCAACCCTCGCAACGATGCCTACGCGCTCTGGCAGTTCGTCAACGATCTCAAGCCCGGTGACATCGTTTTCGTAAAGGGAGGTCGAGGGAAGATCCTCGGACGCGGCCTCGTCACCGGAGACTACGAATACGACGAGGCCCAGGGACACTTCCCCAACCTCCGCAGCGTTGAGTGGACACACAAGGGCGAGTGGGCAATTGATCGCATACTTCCGTTGAAAACACTGACTGACATCACGGATGACACCACGCTTGTCGCAGCTATCGAGACTCTTTTCGAGGTCGAAACTGATGAGCTCATCGACGACCAGCCTGCGATCGAATACCCCGCATATGACAAGGAAGATTTCCTCTCGGAAGTTTTCATGTCCGAACAGCAATACGACACTCTCACCGGGCTACTTCGCGCGAAAAAGAACGTCATCTTGCAGGGCGCACCCGGTGTCGGCAAGACCTTCGCAGCAAAACGACTCGCGTATTCGATCATGGGCACGAAAGACGCCAAACGCGTCATGATGGTGCAATTCCACCAAAGCTATTCCTACGAGGACTTCATCGAGGGCTACCGCCCCTGCACGGACGGTTTCGAGCTTTCCAAAGGCGCGTTCTACACCTTCTGCAAGGAGGCAGCCGACGACAATGAGCGCGATTATTTCTTCATCATTGACGAGATCAACCGTGGAAACCTTTCAAAGATTTTCGGCGAGCTCTTCATGCTTATCGAGAACGATAAGCGCGGTGAGAAGAATAAACTCCAACTGCTTTATTCGCGCGAGCGTTTCTGCGTACCAAGCAATGTGTACCTGATTGGCTTGATGAACACGGCGGACCGTTCCCTTGCTCTGCTGGACTATGCACTGCGTCGCCGATTTGCTTTCTTTACCCTCAAGCCGGGCTTTTCTTCCGCTGGTTTCACGCGCTATCGCGAGGCCGTGGGCAGTACCGCTTTCGACAATTTAGTTTCGTGCATGGCCCGGCTGAACACCGAGATCGCGAGCGATGAGTCTCTTGGTGAAGGCTTCATGATCGGGCACAGCTACTTCTGCGGATTCGTCGGAGGAACAGTCAATCACGCCAGCCTTTCAGCGATCGTTGAATACGAACTCATCCCCATGCTCGGCGAGTACTGGTTCGATGATCAGGAGAAGGTCCGCGTCTGGTCCGAGGCACTTCGCCGCTCGATTCAATGATTCCGATTCGTAACACCTATTACATGCTTGCGTACGCCTTCCAGGTGCTACGCCAGCAGGGGTACCGCGATATAGCGACCGAGGAATTTGCTTCCACTGCGGAGCTCTTGGCTGAGATCCTTATCCGCGGCGTGCGCTCCCAACTCAAGCGAGGCCTCGGGCGTTCCTATGTCGACGTTACGGAGCCGGTGTCGTCTCTGCGCGGGAAAATCGAGGTTACGGAGTCCCTCAAGACGCGCTCAATTCTGCGCCGGCAGTTGGTGTGCAGTTACGATGAGTTTTCGCTTGACACGCAGATGAACCAGATCGTCAAGGCGACGTGCACTGCCTTGCTGCGTTCAAGGATCTCGAGGCCTCGGAAGAAAGAATTGCACAGGCTGCTCCCCTTCTTCGCGGAGGTTTCGGATATCAAGCTCGGTGCGGCCAACTGGCGTATGCGTTTTGACCGCAATAATCAGACCTATCGCATGCTGATCAACGTCTGTTGGCTGATTTACTCGGGACTTTTGCACACCAACGAAGGCGGGGAAACTCGGCTCGCGGAGTTTTTGGACGAGCAGAACATGTGTCGCTTGTACGAGAAATTTATTTTGGAGTACTACCGCCAGGAGCATCCAGAGATTCAGGCGAGCGCGCCGCATATTGCGTGGGCGCTCGATGATGGTTTCGATGACATGCTGCCGACGATGCGTTCGGATGTGACTCTGAGGCACGGGGACACGGTGCTCATTATTGACGCGAAGTACTATGCGCATGCGACGCAGGAGCGTTTTGGTACGCGAAGCCTGCATTCGGGGAACCTCTATCAGATCTTCACGTATGTGAAGAATATGGAGGCCGCGCATAGCGGCGAGGCACACAGGGTGTCAGGAATGCTCTTGTATGCGAAGACCGATGAAGAGGTCTACCCCGATGGCGTGTATCAGATGAGCGGGAATGCGATAACTGTGAGGACGCTCGATCTCAACAGACCATTTGAAGAGATCCGCGCCCAACTCGACGGGATTGTAGAGGCGCACTTTTCACGGTGATATCCTCGCCAGTAGTGCAAGTTTTCACCGGAAAGAAGGCTCGCCGTGTACAAAGTCGTGCGCACCGCTTTGCCGCTCCTTTTCATCGTTGCGGTCTACAGCGGCGGGCCCTTTTATGACGTCTTCGGCTGGGGAACAGACTGGCCCACGTGGGGCACTCTCCTATTGATTACAGGGATCGCGAATATCCTCTGCGTTTGCTTCGACCGAGCAGAGGGCAGCCCGAGCAGGCTGGCGTTTTGGGATCTAGTCCTCAAGCTCTGCATGATCCCCTTCTACACACTGATATTCCTCTACGCGACTGGCATTGCAACGATCATGTTTGTCATCCCCGGGCTTTTTCTTGCAGCGCCTTTCGTTGTGGTTCCCTTGCTCGCAATGTCCTACCTCCTCATGCTCGCGACGTCCTCCTACGGTTTCGCGGCCTCGCTTCGCGCTGCAAAACGCGGTCTACTCCCCAGCTCCCTCGCGGCGATCCACATAGCACTGCACTTCTTCGCCGTCGCAGACTTCTTTTCCGCCGCTGTCCTCTACCTGCAGCTGCGCAGAGCGGACAAGGCGCGCATAGCCAGCGCCGAGGCCTCGGCAAGCACCCCCACCCCAGCATCCCGCCGACGTACAATGACGAAATGACTGAAACAAGCAGGCGAGCGCAATGGTTTTCCGATAACGAACGCAACTGGGACGACCGCGCCGAGCTGCACATGGCTG
>ERZ773196.1529-NODE-1529-length-12870-cov-9.042450_pt1 | contig 12870 bp, 8 predicted proteins | sample MGYA00581009_ERZ773196 | MGnify/ENA primary metagenome ERZ773196 (study PRJEB29015, sample SAMEA2738162) | human oral metagenome | biome: human oral; feature: human-associated habitat; material: saliva | place: China | collected 2243 ...
GGACGACGAAATCGAATTCTAACGAATTACCGATTTCTGTCCCACTCTCTTTTTAGTTGTCTTTCTTTGCTTCTTTTTGTTTTGCATGTTTTTCGTAGGCCTTCAGCTGGCGATCAAGTTCTTTTTTGATGGCTGGTTCTGGAGCGTATTTTTCTTCCCAATCATCTGGCTTCAGAATTTTGTGGGTTACTGGATCAAAGTGCGCCTTTCCATCTGGGAAAATCTTGCCCATATTGGCCCGGTGAACAATCTCAAAGACCTCTTCAGGATCGACCCCCATTAGAACAAAGCTACCATAAGTCAGATAGAGGGTATCAATCAAGGCATCAACCTGCCCTACCATGGAGATCTCAGCTGGATGCTTGCTACGAACCTTATCTGCAGCCTTATCCAAAGCTTCGTGAAGAGCTGCTACCGAGCGGTCAAATTCTTCCTCATTACGGCTAGCTGCTCGGACAAATTCTACCAACTCCTCTTGCTTGAACATGGTCCGATAAAGGGCATCTTGAGGCTGCCAGACAACAGGTTTTTCTTGAGTTTCTCCATCCATCACGCCATGGAAGGTTTTGACCTTATTGAAGTGATCATCCTTAGAAAGAAAGAGTTCTTTCTCTGAGAGAATACCAAAGTGTTGCAGGGCCTTTTGGATGCCATCCTTGCCATTACTAGTCGTTGTATGCTTGGCAATCGCCTTGACACTGGTCGTTCCATTTCCCATCGCAATGGACAAGCCAACACCTGAAAGCATCTCTAAGTCATTATCAGAATCTCCAAAAGCCATCACCTCATCAATGTCAAAGCCAAATTCCTGACCAACGATGCGAATCCCTTCTAACTTGGAAATCCCCGGGTTGAGGACATCTGCCGCAAAAGGACTGGAACGTGTGAATTTCAGATGTGGAAACTCTTTTTCAATTTTTGCAGTCTCTTCTGGACTCGATAAGATCAACACTTGGTAGATCGGTTCTTGCGCTAGTGCATAGAGGGTGTCCTGATCTTGTGGGACGACCTTGCTGACCACTTTGTTAAATCCACGACTGACTGTACGGGCCATTTTGCGGGGCACAAAGCGACTGGACCAGGTTGAAATAGGGCTCATCCCAAAACTCATAATCCGAGAACCAAATACCCCATCCTTGCTACCGAGAGCAATTTCCTTACGGTGTTCTCGAGCATAGTCAATTAGTTGGTGCAGACTCTTTTTATCGATTGGGCTGGTAAACAGCACACGGTCCTTGGTCAAAATATACTGACCATTATAGGTCACTGCAAAATCAAAACCATAGCGTTCCATAAACGGTTTGACAAAGGCCGGTCCCCGCCCTGTCGCAAGGCCTACATAGATCCCTTCTTCCTTTAAAGACTGAATGGCTTTTTCTGTTGACTTTAGGACCGCTCGACTATCATTAACCAAGGTTCCATCGATATCAAAAAAGACTGCTTTTATTTCCATGTCTACTGTTTCTTTCTTTTTATGATAAAATAAATTATATCACATATTCCAAGGAGCTTCACATGTTTAAGAAAATTTTAGCACTACATACCGGTGGGACCATTTCGATGGCAGCAGATGACTCTGGGGCAGTGATTACCAACGAAGTCAATCCCATGACCCAAGTCACTTCACCAATTGAAGGGATTGCAGTCACCTCGGAGGACTTCTTCAACCTTCCCAGCCCTCAAATGACCCCCCGTCACATGTTAGCCCTATATCAAAAAATCAAAGAGGAAGCCCACAACTACGACGGCATCGTCATCACTCATGGGACAGATACGCTGGAAGAAACGGCTTATTTCTTGGATACCATGGAGTTACCAGAGATCGCTGTGGTCATTACAGGAGCTATGCGAAGCTCCAACGAGCTCGGAAGCGACGGTGTCTACAATTTTCTGACAGCCCTTCGAGTAGCTGCCGATCCTAAAGCACGCGATAAAGGTGTCTTAGTCGTCATGAACGATGAAATTCATGCGGCTAAGTACGTCACCAAAACCCATACCACCAATGTAAGCACCTTTCAGACACCAACCCACGGCCCACTGGGGTTGGTCATGAAAAAGGAAATCCTCTTCTTTAAAACAGCCGAGCCTAGGGTGCGCTTTGATCTCGATACCATCGATGGTTTCATTCCGATCATTGCTACCTATGCAGGGATGAAAACCGATCTGCTGGATATGCTGGATCTTTCAAAGCTCGACGGTCTCATTATCGAAGCCTTTGGAGCTGGAAACATCCCTAAAGAAACGGCACTCAAACTCCAAGAGTTTATGGATGCAGGCCTTCCAATCGCTTTAGTGTCACGCTGCTTCAACGGGATCGCTGAACCCGTCTACGCATATGAAGGAGGAGGCGTCCAACTCCATCAAGCAGGTGTCTTTTTCATCAAAGAATTAAATGCCCCCAAAGCGCGCATCAAACTTCTCATCGCCCTCAATGCTGGCCTGAAAGGACAAGAACTCAAAGACTATATCGAAGGGTAAAATAAGATACAAAGGGCATAGCGGATACAGTCAAAATAGGGAATACGACGAAGAATCCAAAAGATTCTAGGAGGATTCATCTTTTTGACACAATCCGCAGCCCGTGTTCAGTTAATAAGATACAAAGCCCGTAAAATGCCAAGTGAAAATAGGGAGTAGGACAGAAGCGATACTTTAGCGAACGCTTCGTCGTCCTACCCCCACAAGGCTGATTAGGATTCTTCCGAGCTGATAAGCGAGAGAAGAATTCAATCAGATACTGTGTCTTGGACTTAGTACTAGTCTAATTGGCGTTTTTTCACACAGCATTTAGCCCGTGTTCAATTCGTGTAACGAGGCTGGGCAAAAATTGTCAGCCTTCGATGTTTGATAGAAATAACAGTATGACGCAGTGGTTGATTGGCATCTTTGTTCGCTTTTTAAGCTCCAAAGCTGACCTAATGAGGGAAACAAAATTTCCTTTATCCACAACCTTCAACAGCCTCCCAGACTGTTGAAGCTATGCAGGGGTGGGAAAATTGAAAAGGTTTGGGGAACCTTTTCAACCTTTTTTAATTCCTAGGAGTTCTTTCCCACTCCCTACACGACTCACTAACTCCTCAGGTGGATGATATCGATCCACCTTCGTCCTGTCGCATTTCATCAAGATACAAAGCCCGTAAAATACAATCTTAAAGGGAGTAGACTGGAATCCAAAGAATTTCCTCTCTACTCCCTTTTTATATTTTAGTCTAAATGTTCTTTCTTTTCTAAATAAAGCGAGAGCAAATGCCAATCGGGGTGTTCGCGCCAATCTGGCGTGGCTACGATCTGGCTGGCAACTTTCCTTGCTTCTTCCAGAATGGGATAATCTTCTACCAAATCCGCCACTTGAAATTCTGGAATCCCAGATTGACGGGTTCCAAAGATTTCACCTGAGCCTCTCATTTTCAAATCTTCCTCTGCCAGCACAAACCCATTGGTCGTCTCTGTCATGATTTTCATGCGCTGTTTACCACTATCTGTTTTAGGATTGGCCACTAGAATAGCATAGGATTGCTTATTTCCCCGACCAACCCGGCCTCGAAGCTGGTGAAGTTGGCTAAGACCAAACCGATCTGCATCCATAATAACCATAACGGTTGCGTTGGGTACGTTGACTCCTACTTCAATGACGGTCGTAGACACTAAAACATCGACTTGCTGCTCTTTAAAGGCCTGCATAATGGTCTCTTTCTCTTCACTTTTCATCTTCCCGTGAAGAAGAGAAACGCGTGCTCGCTGTCCAAAGAAGGCCTCTAGCTCTTCTTGGAGGGCAAGGGCATTTTTCAAATCTAGCGCCTCTGACTCCTCAATCAATGGGGAAATAAAATAAGCTTGAGAACCTTTGCCAAGTTCTTTCACTAACCAGTCGAGGACCACTTCCAACTGCTCATGCTTGACCCAGCGCGTCATGATTTCCTTTCGTCCAGCAGGCATCTGATCAATGATGGACACATCCATATCTCCAAAGGCTGTAATAGCCAAGGTCCGGGGAATAGGGGTTGCCGTCATCATCAGGACGTCTGGATTTTGTCCCTTTTCTCGAAGAATACGACGTTGGGAAACCCCAAAACGGTGTTGCTCATCAATAATGACCAAGCCTAGATCTTGGTAGTGAACTCCCTCTTGAATCAAGGCATGTGTCCCCACAATCAGTTGAGCTGTTCCTGAGGCGATCTCTTCTAAGATTTCTCGTTTCTCAGCCGCCTTTAATCCTCCTGTTAGAAGGGCAATTGGCAAATCTGGAAAAAGATTTTGTAAGCTTTCCTTGTGTTGCTCTGCCAAAATCTCCGTTGGAACCATCAAGGCTGCTTGCTTACCAGCACTTAAGGCTGCATACATAGCAAGACCGGCCACGACTGTCTTCCCGCTTCCCACATCTCCTTGCAAGAGGCGGTTCATATGATAGGGAGAGGCCATATCTGTCAAGATTTCATTCAAGCTGTTTTCTTGAGCTTGCGTTAGCTCAAAAGGAAGCTGTTTTTTTCGTTCTGCTAATTTTTCTGGATCCCAGGCCAAGGAAATCCCTTGGCTGGCATCGTGGTTTTCTTCTTTTAACACTTGGAGTTGCAGCTGGAAAAAGAGGAGCTCTTCAAATTTTACCCGGCGAAGAGCTTGCTTGTACTCTGCCAGATCCTTGGGAAAATGCATAGCTTGCACTGCTTGAGAGCGTGACAAGAGTTGATAACGCTCCCGCAAAACTTGGGGCAAATTCTCTTCTAAAAGCTGATCCAAGCCCTGGTCGAATGCTATTTTGATCATTTTCACCAGGCTGTTTTGGCTAACTCCTTGCGTCACTCGATAGACCGGCTGCAAATCATCTTCCACCTGAGCCAGGAGCTTCATCCCCGTCAAACTGCCTTTTGCCTTGTCCCATTTCCCAAAAATAGCTACTGTCTGCTGAACCTCGATTTTGTCTGCTAAATAGGGTTGGTTGAAAAAATTAACCGCAATCACTTGGTCTCCTTGTTTGATTGAAAAGCGCAAGCGATTTCGTTTGTAGCCATAATATTGGACATTGGCTGGAGTTGCTACCACCCCAGAGATGACGGCTTTTTCCCCATCTTCCAGCTCTAAAACATTGCGGGTTTTGAAGTCTTCATACCGAAATGGAAAATACAAGAGTAGATCTTCTAAGGTTTCAATCCCTAACTTTTTAAATTTTTCCGCCGATTTTGGACCGACGCCAGGCAGTACGGATAAGGGTTGGTGTAAATTCATTGTTCCTCCTTTCTTTTATAAAAAAGCAGGTCCTTCAGGGAAAACCCACCTGCTTTTTTTATTCTTCACCTGCATAGTCACGAGGAATCCGATCACTCAAGAGACAGACTACTTCATAATTAATGGTACCACGGTAGTCCGCAATCTCTGTTGCCGTAATTACTTTCTCGCCGTCTCGGCCAATCAGGGTAACCTTGGTCCCCAGAGGTAATTCTTCTGGAAGGCGAACAGTAATCTGGTCCATCGAAACTCGACCAACAATGGGACAATACTCACCCTTAATCAGCACATGGAAATTTTGCATCTCTCGGATCCAACCATCCGCATAGCCAATGGGAATCGTTCCAATCCATTGGGCATCTTCCGTCGTATAGGTTGCCCCGTAGCCAATATCTTGACCAGCTTCTAACTGTTTCACATGAACTAATTCGCTCACCAAACTCAAAGCTGGCTTGATTTCATAAGGCAAGTCTAGCACAGAACCACTCGGATTCAAACCGTACATGACATCTCCCAAGCGCACAGCTGTGAAAATCGTATCCGCATGCCACAAAGAGGTAGCAGAATTACTAGCATGGACAATGGGAGGAAGGGTTTCAAGAGCAGCCAATACTTCTTTGAAAAAGTGGTATTGCGCTTGGAATTTTCGATCATCTGCTTCATCTGCTGTCGCAAAATGAGTAAAGATTCCTTCAATTTTAGCTCCAGCTGCTAAGAGAAGGCGTTCAGCTTCTTGAATATCCTCGATTCTACGAAATCCAATCCGCCCCATTCCTGAATCCACCTTAATATGGACCTTCAATCCTGAAAGATCTGCTTCTTCTCCAAGCAATTGATCCAACCAAGCAAGACTAGCCACCGTTAAGCGGATGTCATGCTCTTTGGCTAGATTCACTGTTTCACTTGGCACAACTCCCAAAATCAAAATAGTGTGTTGCAAGCCTTCTTCACGGATTTCGAGGGCTTCATCCATATTGGAAACACAAAAACCATCTACCTGAGACGCCAATTTTTTGGTTACTGCAACAACCCCATGACCATAGGCGTTGGCCTTGACGACTGCATATTTCAAAGCTTGACTCGGAATATGCTCACTGACTTGTTGCACATTAAAGGCAATGGCATCCAAATCGACTCTAGCAACAGTTGGTCTATGTTTACTTGCTTTCATTTTCTTCCTCCAAAATGACACTGGTCGACACTAGGTCTCCCTTGTGACTGATCGAAATCCATACCTTCCCAGAAAAAGGAGACTTGGAAAAATAGGGAGCTCCGTGGGCGTCATTTAAAATTTCTAAATCTTGAAAACCAACCGGTCCAATCCCTGTCCCCATTGCCTTCGAAAAGGCTTCTTTAGCGGACCATCGGCCCGTTAAATATTCCATTTTCCGTTTTCCAGACAATTCCTCAAAGCGCTCTCGCTCAGCCTCGGTTAAGACTTTTTCAGCGAATCGAGTATTCTTCTGATAGGCTTTTTCAATCGCAGCGATCGATTCGATATCGATGCCATGTCCTTTGATCATCTTGTTTTATCCTTATTTATCGTTTTACTGACGAAAGAGAAGGGGCTAAAGAATCACTCCTTCCGCCCCTGCCTTTTACTTATTCATCGTTGCAATTTCTTTGACCAAGGCCTGTGTTTTTTCCCAACCTAGGCAAGGGTCTGTGATGGATTGACCATAAACCACTGGTTCATTTTGACGGCCATCTTCTAGATAGGATTCAATCATGAAACCACGAACTAAAGTTGCCAAGTCCTTGTTCCAAGCACGATTCATCATGGTTTCTCTCACGATGCGTACTTGCTCTTCAAATTGTTTGCCAGAATTGTCATGGTTGGTATCCACCAGGATGAAGGGATGTTGCAAGCCCATTTCGCTGTAGCGTTTTGCTGCAGCTAGCAAATCTTCATAATGGTAGTTTGGAACATTCTTACCACTTGCATCCAAGCCTCCACGAAGGATCGCATGGGCTAAAGGATTTCCTGATGTTTCCACTGCTTGAGCATTGAACAAGAAGTTTTGGGGATGTTGGGCTGCATAAATCGCATTAAACATGACAGAAAGATTTCCAGAGGTTGGATTCTTCATGCCTGTCGGAGCAGAGATCCCACTAGATACAAAGCGGTGCTCCTGGTCTTCAACTGATCGCGCTCCAATGGCATGATAGGAAATCAAATCTTCAACATAAGGAAGACTTGCTGGATAAAGCAACTCATCCGCAGTTGTCAAACCAGTTTCTGTAATTACACGGTAGTGGAGATGTCGGACTGCTTTCAAACCGTCCACAAAGCTTGGTGCTGCATGAGTATCTGGTTGGTGCATCAAGCCTTTATAGCCATCCCCGTTGGTCCGAGGCTTAGCCGTATAGACTCGCATCACAATGAAAATCTGATCTTCCACTTGCTCTTGCAAGTCTGCCAAACGACGGGCATACTCCATCACAGCTTCTTCATTATCAGAAGAGCAAGGCCCGATCACAAGAAGGATCCGTTGGTCTTCTCCTTTGATAATAGCTTCCAATTCTCGATCACGCGCTTCTTTGCGCTCCAAGACTGGACCTTCCAAGCGATAAAGCGAAGTGATCTCTTGCTCATCAATCTTATTGCTCTTCGTAATGAATACCATACGGCCTCCTTATGCTACCTAGACCCATCCTCTTTCTATTTTAGAGGAACTCTTAAAATTTACGTCCGTGACAGTTTTTAAATTTCTTACCTGAACCACAAGGACACAAATCGTTACGTTTCACTTGTGACAAATCAATGCCTGATGGAATATCTTGTTGCGCTGCAATATTTCGTGTCGCAGTTGTTGAAATACTATGTTCTGTACGCGGACGTTCTTGCTCGTGAATTTGGGCTTTCATCATAAGACGAGTGACATCAAATTCTATCGATCCAATCATGTCGTTAAACATACGGAAACTTTCTGATTGGTATTCCACTACTGGGTTATTTTGCGCATAGCCACGGAGTCCAACAGCATTTCGCAATTGATCCAAGGCATCAATATGGTCTGTCCACTTGCTGTCCACCACGCGAAGGATCAAGACTTTTTGGAATTCTTGCACAGACTCTTCGTCACGCAATTTCGCTACTTGACTAGCATAGATTTCTTCTGCCCGTTCATACAAGTAATCGATGACTTCCTTGTCAGATTTTCCTTCAATATCGCTTTCAGAAATGGTATCTTCAGGAACCAAATTATATTTGGCAAAGTTCAGAATCGCTTCAACACGTTCTTCCTTACTTGAGTGGCTGGCCCCTTCAACAATCCGTTTGATAGTCCGTTTGATCATGGCTTTGATTTCAGGAGCCAAGTCACGGTTAGCAGTGATGACATCATAGCGTTCAGCGTAGATAATTTCCCGTTGTTCCCGCATCACGTCATCGTATTGGAGGACTTGTTTACGGGTATCGTAGTTGTTCCCTTCAACCCGTTTTTGTGCCCCCTCTACCTGACGAGTGAACATGTTTGAACGAATCACCGATTCTTCTTCGCTCAACTTGAAACGATCAAGGACTGCTTTGATCCGTTCGGAACCGAAACGACGCATCAACTCATCTTCAAGAGACAAGTAGAATTGAGATTCACCTGGGTCTCCTTGACGTCCTGAACGTCCACGAAGCTGGTTATCGATCCGACGGCTTTCGTGACGTTCTGTCCCGATGACACACAGTCCACCGAGTTCGCGAACACCTTCACCAAGCTTGATATCGGTACCACGCCCGGCCATGTTGGTCGCAATCGTAACAGCACCACGTTGACCAGCGTTCATGATGATTTGTGCTTCTTTGTAGTGGTTTTTCGCATTCAAAACTTCGTGAGGAACACCTGCTTGAACCAACAATTGAGAAAGGTAATCACTGGTTTCAACGGCAACTGTACCTACTAGGACTGGTTGACCTTTTTCATGACGAGACTTCACATCTTCCACAACAGCCTTAAATTTTGATTTCAAGCTTGGGTAGAGAAGGTCAGGATGGTCAATACGGGCAATTGGACGATTAGTTGGAATTGGAATCACGCGAATGTTATAAATTTCACGGAATTCTTCTTCTTCGGTTTTCCCTGTCCCTGTCATCCCTGACAACTTCTTGTACATACGGAAGAGGTTTTGGTAAGTAATCGATGCAGATGTTTTAGTTTCTTCTTGAACTGGAACACCTTCTTTGGCTTCGATGGCTTGGTGAAGCCCATCAGAATAACGACGACCTTCCATGGTCCGACCTGTAAATTGGTCGACAATCAAGATTTCTTGATCTTCGCTGACCACATAGTCAATATCCAAAATCATGATGTAGTTTGCACGAAGGGCGTTGTCGATAAAGTGAGTCAAAGCTACGTTTTCAATATCGTACAAGTTTTCAAGATTAAAGTAGCTTTCTGCCTTATCAATCCCTGAATCAGACAAACCGATGGTTTTAGATGGGACATCGATAATGTAATCATCCTCTGTCAAAGTCTTCACATAAGCATCTGCCATGTGATAGAGCTGACTCGTATCAGAAGCTGTCTGACCAGAAACGATCAACGGTGTACGAGCTTCGTCAATCAAGATCGAGTCTACCTCATCGACCAAGGCATAGTTCAATGGACGTTGAACCATGTTTTCTGCACGAACAACCATGTTGTCACGCAGGTAGTCAAATCCGATCTCTGAGTTGGTTGAGTAAGTAATATCACAGAGGTAAGCTTCTTTTTTCTCAGCTGGAGATTTTGCTGCAAGGTTGATCCCTACTGAAAGGCCCAGCCATGAGTAAAGTTCTCCCATCTCTGTTGCATCCCGCTCTGTCAAGTATTCATTAACGGTGACAACGTGCACTCCTTTGCCAGACAAGGCATTCAAGTATACAGGCATGGTTGCTGTCAGGGTTTTTCCTTCCCCTGTACGCATCTCTGGAACGTCACCATGGTGAAGAACGATCCCCCCCATAACCTGAACCTTGTATGGGAACAAACCAAGGACCCGTTTTGCCCCTTCACGAACAACTGCAAAAGCCTCGTACAAGAGATCATCCAAAGACTCTCCATCTTGGTAGCGTTGCTTAAACTCAACTGTTTTCGCTTTTAATTCGTCATCTGTCAAAGCTGCCATTTGCTCTTCATAAGAAAAGACCTTGTCAGCCATTTTTTCAAGGCGTTTGATTTCACCTCGATCATTTTCAATAATTGTTTTTAATAAATTTGCCATTTTTTTCCTTACTTTGAAACTTCCAAAATCTAAAATGTTCTTTTAATTTTAGCATTTTTCTAACATTTTTTCAAGATTAAGACTATGTCTTACAGGACTTTTGAATGGATACTATTCCTCTCAGATCATTCAAAAAATGCCTGCCGAAGCAGACATCTTATAACGTAGAAAAAAACTATTTTTAAGTAGAATAAGTTAAGTGATTCTGTATTGAAATAATAATGAGCTCTAATTTTTAAAATGAATCAAGAATATACTAAAACTTTTCTCACAGCGAAAAGTTTTTTAGGCAACTTTATTTTTAATCCGAATTGCCTCTCAAACAGATATCTTTTCTTTATGCGATGGTTATTCAGACAAATGGTAAGAATAACTTGCCACAACCACTTCTTCATGCCAACGAAGTGCGTACTTCAATTTCAAACTCATTTGGTTGTGGAGAATATTTTGCCAATGTTTTTTAGGAATGAATTGAGGAACTAAGACTGTGACGGTGTTCCCTTTTTCCTTGGCCTCCTCAGCTACTTTTGAGACAAATTCAACTGTTGGTTGGATAATATCCCGGTAACTCGTCATGACATTTTCAAAGCGAATATGAGGGAAATAATGCTTGAATTCTTCTGCTACCTCGGCATCTTTGACCTTGGTTTCTTCCGTTGAGACGTGCATAGCTACAACATCGTTTCCTAGGCTATTTGCATAACTCATAGCTCCCACACTAACCTGAGTGACATTCCCAACAAGGACAATCACAGTATTGCCCGCATAACTTGTCTTTTCAATCTGACCTCCCAAGCGCAATTGAGCCGCAACTTTATCATAGTGATTACGGATACTCAAGAACATCCAAAGCAAAAGACCAATAATAGGGAAGAAGGGCCAGATCTCACGCAGACGGAACAACAAGAGGATCAAGACAATACCATAACAGATGGCTGCCCCGAGGATATTAGCAAGTGAATACTTGAGAAAGCCTTTTTGATATTGGCGTTTCCAGTGGATAACCATCCCTGTTTGAGAAAGGGCAAAAGGAATGAAGACCCCAATGGTATAAAGCGGAATCAAGCTTTCTGTTTGCCCATCAAAGATCAAGAGCAAGACGATGGCACCAATCGCCAAGGTTAAAATCCCATTGGAATAGCCCAGACGATCCCCTTTTTCCATATACATGTGTGGCATGTATTTGTTTTTAGCCATGTTAAAGGCCAACATTGGAAAGGCTGAGAAACCGGTATTCGCCGCAACTGCCAAGATCAAGGCTGTTGATAATTGGAAGACGTAGAAGAAGGCTTGTCCGACCGGAGAATTTCCTAAGATAGCTTGGGCCATTTGGGCTAGAGTTGTTACCCCTTTTGCTGGTACGACACCCACCCAGTAATTGAGGAAGGTAATCCCTGCAAACATGATCCCCAAAATCAAAGCCATAATGGTCAAGGTAGAGGCTGCATTCTTTGCTTTTGGTTTCTTAAAGAAAGGAACCGAATTGGAGATGGCTTCAACCCCTGTTAGTGAAGCTGATCCACTCGTAAAGGCCCGCAACAAGAGAATGACACTAACCCCTGAAATGGTTTGACCCACATGAGCAGTCGCGTTATAGGCCAATTGACCAGTCAAAATTTGGATCACACCATAGCCGATCAAGGCAATGGTACTGACAATGAACAGGTAGACCGGAATCATCAACGATGTCGCCGATTCGCGCAATCCCCTCAGGTTCATCAGCATCAAGATCAAGACTAACAAAATGGAAATGTGAAGATTATAAGGATGAAGAGATGGAATCGCTGACGTGATGGCATCTGCACCGGAAGAAACAGATACTGCTACCGTCAGCATGTAGTCGACCAAGAGACTGCCACCAGCGATCAACCCCGCTTTCGGAGACAAATTCTCCGTAGTCACCATGTAGGCCCCTCCCCCTTGAGGATAGGCATGAATGACCTGACGATAAGAAATCGTTAAACTGGCTAGGAGAACTAGAACCACAATCCCAATTGGAAGAGACCACCAAATAGCTCCTGCTGATACGGTCATCAAGACCAGGATAACTTGCTCTGGACCATAGGCAATAGAAGAAAGTGCGTCACTAGAGAGCATGGCCAAGGCCTGCATTTTCCCCAGCAATCCTCCTTCACCTTCTGCACCAGATTTCAACGGACGGCCAATAAACCATTTTTTCAATGTTGAAAACATAAAAAACTCCTTGAAAAAAAGATCATGAGGCCGGGAATTCCCTGCCTCTTTTTCATAAAACAGGGGTTATTCTACTCCTTTTTTCCAAGACTGTCAACCGAAATTGTGAAAGTTTCATAAAATTTTTATTCTTTCCTTCCACCTCCCATAGATAGGACAGTTTCTTTTCAATTTTTCCCAAGCAAAAAACGAGGCTGGGACAAAAATCCTAGCCTCTCAATTATTTTTGGATTGTCGAGCAAGACGCAGTGGTTGAGTGGG
>ERZ773196.1530-NODE-1530-length-12865-cov-52.060656_pt1 | contig 12865 bp, 6 predicted proteins | sample MGYA00581009_ERZ773196 | MGnify/ENA primary metagenome ERZ773196 (study PRJEB29015, sample SAMEA2738162) | human oral metagenome | biome: human oral; feature: human-associated habitat; material: saliva | place: China | collected 2243 ...
TGGACGTGCGTGAATACCTGTTTCTGCCACTACGTGGAAATCTTTAGAAGCCATAATTTGACTCTCCTTTAAATGTTTTCTTTTTGAGTTATATCTGATAACCCTTACAATTTGATATTATATCACCTTCATTGATATTTTTCAAGTATTTTATGGACTTTCTTCAATTTCCTTTCAGATAACTTGCTGAAAATCTTCTATAAAATCTAGCAAAACACAGTATGTAGTTTTTGTGGAAACTCTAATCATGGTAACATTGCTCTTTCTGTAGTTGTTTTTTAAATTCTACACTATATATTGTGTTTGATAGTAAAATCAGTAAAACAATTACACAAGATTTAGTTTTAGAAAGTTGACAAAGTTTTTTTTTCTGATATACTAAGAAAGTAATAAATTTTTAAAGAGGAGTTACAGAAATGGTAACCGTATATTCTAAAAACAACTGTGTCCAATGTAAAATGACGAAACGCTTTTTGGACAGTAATAATGTTGAATATAAAGAAATCAATCTTGATGAACAACCTGAATACATTGATCAAGTAAAAGAGCTTGGCTTTAGTGCCGCTCCTATTATTCAGACACCAACTGAAGTTTTCTCTGGTTTCCAACCAGGTAAACTCAAACAACTTGCTTAAGAATCAGGACAAAAGCTTCTATGTCTACCTTAGAAGCCTTTCTTTTGTAATTAGATAAAGGATTTTTTATGGGATTAAAACAACTTGAAGATGTGACTTACTTCCGTCTCAATAACGAAATTAACCGTCCTGTCAATGGACAAATCATGCTTCACAAAGACAAGGAAGCTTTAGAAGCCTTCTTTAAAGAAAATGTTGTACCAAATACAATGGTTTTTAACTCAATTACGGATAAAATCAACTTCCTCATTGAGCATAACTACATTGAGACAGCATTTATCAAGAAATACCGTCCAGAATTTTTGGAAGAACTGCATCAATTTATTAAGGATCAAAACTTCCAATTTAAATCTTTCATGGCTGCCTATAAATTCTATAATCAGTATGCTCTGAAAACGAATGACGGAGAGTACTATCTTGAAAACATGGAAGACCGTGTCTTCTTTAACGCTCTTTACTTTGCGGATGGTGATGAAGCGATTGCCATTGATATTGCTAACGAAATCATCCACCAACGCTACCAACCTGCTACTCCTTCTTTCTTGAATGCAGGTCGTGCGCGTCGTGGTGAGTTGGTATCTTGCTTCTTGATCCAGGTAACAGATGATATGAACTCTATCGGACGTTCTATCAACTCAGCTCTTCAACTTTCACGTATCGGTGGTGGCGTGGGAATTTCCCTCAGCAACCTTCGTGAAGCTGGAGCTCCTATCAAGGGTTATGAAGGAGCAGCTTCTGGGGTCGTTCCAGTTATGAAGCTTTTTGAAGATAGCTTCTCTTACTCAAACCAATTGGGTCAACGTCAAGGTGCTGGGGTTGTTTACCTTAACGTCTTCCACCCAGACATTATTGCTTTCCTTTCTACTAAGAAAGAAAATGCTGATGAAAAAGTTCGTGTCAAAACTCTCTCACTTGGTGTTGTGGTACCAGATAAATTCTACGAATTGGCTCGGAAAAATGAAGAAATGTACCTCTTCAGTCCTTACTCTGTAGAGCTTGAATACGGCGTGCCATTTAACTACATCGACATCACAGAAAAATACGATGAGCTAGTCGCAAATCCAAACATCCGTAAGACAAAAATCAAGGCGCGTGATTTGGAAACTGAAATTTCTAAATTGCAACAAGAATCTGGTTATCCTTATGTCGTCAACATTGATACTGCTAACCGTGCAAATCCAGTTGATGGCAAGATTATCATGAGTAACTTGTGTTCAGAGATTCTCCAAGTGCAAGAACCAAGTCTTATCAACGATGCGCAAGAATTCCTAAAAATGGGTACTGATGTTTCATGTAACCTCGGTTCAACAAACGTGGTAAACATGATGACTTCACCTGACTTTGGTCGTTCTATCCGCGCCATGGTTCGTGCGCTTACTTTCGTTACAGATAGTTCACACATCGTAGCTGTTCCAACTATCGACCATGGAAATAGCCAAGCTCACACATTCGGACTTGGAGCTATGGGACTTCACAGTTACCTTGCCCAACAATTGATCGAATACGGATCTCCTGAGTCTGTTGAATTTACAAGCATCTACTTTATGCTTATGAACTACTGGACCTTGGTAGAATCTAATAACATCGCACGTGAACGTGGTGTTACCTTCCACAACTTTGAAAAATCAGACTATGCTAATGGAAGCTACTTTGATAAGTACACAAGTGGGGAGTTTGTACCAAAATCTGATCGTGTTAAAGAACTCTTTGAAGGTATCTTTATCCCGACTGCTGCTGATTGGGCTGAACTTCGTGATAAAGTTAAAACAGATGGACTTTACCACCAAAACCGCCTTGCTGTAGCGCCGAATGGTTCAATCAGCTACATCAACGATGTTTCTGCTTCTATTCACCCAATTACGCAACGTATCGAAGAACGTCAAGAAAAGAAAATCGGTAAAATCTACTACCCAGCTGCCGGCTTGTCAACAGAAACCATTCCTTACTATACTTCTGCTTACGACATGGATATGCGTAAGGTTATTGATGTTTATGCTGCTGCGACTGAGCACGTGGACCAAGGACTTTCACTCACACTCTTCATGCGTAGTGATATTCCAACAGGCCTTTACGAATGGAAGAAAGAAAACAAACAAACGACACGTGACTTGTCTATCCTTCGTAACTATGCCTATAACAAGGGTATTAAGTCTATCTACTACGTCCGTACCTTTACAGATGATGGTGGAGAAGTCGGTGCTAACCAATGCGAGAGCTGTGTGATTTAATCTTTGCTCGAGAAAACTACTTCTTCTCAGATTAGTATTCATTCACCCTGCTAAACTAAACTCGAATAAGCATCTATACTATGGAAAAACAAAAAAGTCGGGCTTCCGACTTTTTGTGCGATACTCCTCTAGGATTATGATAAAATAGAAATAATTGTGAGTTCGCAATACTACACACAGAAAGAGATTTCAAATGAAAACTTACTACAAAGCCATTAACTGGAATGCCATCGAAGATGTCATCGACAAATCAACCTGGGAAAAACTGACTGAGCAGTTCTGGCTCGATACGCGTATTCCCTTGTCAAATGACCTAGATGACTGGAGAAAGCTTTCTAACAAGGAAAAAGACCTTGTTGGTAAAGTTTTTGGAGGTTTGACTCTTCTTGATACCATGCAATCAGAAACTGGTGTTCAAGCCCTTCGCGCTGATATTCGTACGCCTCACGAGGAAGCTGTTTTTAACAATATCCAATTTATGGAATCTGTTCATGCTAAGTCTTACTCTTCTATCTTTTCTACCTTGAATACCAAGTCAGAAATCGAAGAGATTTTCGAATGGACCAACACCAATCCATATCTTCAGAAAAAAGCTGAAATCATCAATGAAATCTACCTAAACGGAACTCCACTTGAAAAGAAAGTAGCGAGTGTTTTCCTTGAAACCTTCCTTTTCTACTCTGGTTTCTTCACACCACTCTACTATCTTGGAAACAACAAGTTGGCCAACGTGGCAGAAATTATCAAATTGATTATTCGTGATGAATCAGTTCATGGAACCTACATCGGCTACAAATTCCAACTTGGTTTCAATGAATTGCCAGAAGATGAGCAAGAAAAACTCAAAGAATGGATGTACGACCTTCTCTATACTCTTTATGAGAATGAAGAAGGCTACACAGAGAGCCTCTATGACGAAGTCGGATGGACTGAAGAGGTTAAAACCTTCCTTCGCTACAATGCAAATAAAGCCCTTATGAACTTGGGGCAAGATCCTCTCTTCCCTGACTCAGCTGACGATGTCAACCCGATCGTTATGAACGGGATTTCAACTGGTACATCAAACCACGACTTCTTCTCTCAAGTTGGTAATGGCTATCTACTTGGTGAAGTTGAAGCTATGCAGGATGATGACTATAACTATGGACTAAATTAATACCTAACCTAAAAAACATCTAAGTTTAATTACAAACTAGATGTTTTTTTTTGTTTATTTTTGTTTTCTTTAAGTTGCTTAGCTGTTTAAAATATGATAAAATAATATTAGATTTGGGGGTGGTTCAATGCTGAAGCAAGAAAAATTAGATACTATTTTAGAAATTGTAAATACAAAAGGAACTATCACTGTTAAAGAGATTATGAATCGCCTTGATATTTCCGATATGACAGCTAGACGATATTTACAAGAGTTAGCAGATAAGGATTTGCTGGTTCGAGTTCATGGCGGTGCTGAAAAACTTCGAACAGGTTCCTTATTAAATAATGAGCGTTCTAATGTTGAAAAACAAGGACTACAAACAGCAGAAAAACAAGAAATTGCTCGCTTTGCCGGTCACTTGGTTGAAGAAAGAGAAACTATTTTCATTGGTCCAGGTACCACATTAGAATTCTTTGCGCGTGAGCTTGCTATTGATAACATTCGTGTTGTTACCAATAGTTTGCCTGTATTTCTCATTCTAAACGAGCGTAAGCTAACTGATTTAATTTTAATTGGTGGTAATTATCGTTCAATTACAGGAGCTTTTGTAGGTACTCTCACTCTCCAAGATATCGCTAGTTTGCAATTTTCAAAAGCCTTCGTTAGTTGTAATGGTATCAAGGATCATGCTATCGCTACTTTTAGTGAAGACGAAGGTGAAGCACAGAAATTAGCACTGGAAAACGCCAATAAAAAATATCTCCTAGCTGACCATAGCAAATTTGATAAGTTTGATTTCTTTACATTTTACAATATTTCAGATATCGACACTATTATCACTGATTCAAAATTAAGTGACCAAACACTCCAATCCCTGTCTAAACAAACTAAAATTATCAAGTCAAAACCTTAAACTCTACAACTAGTCCTAGAATCTAGTAGCTACTACTAATTCCGTGGCTAGTTTTTTATTTTGCAGAAATTATAAAAAATTCCTGAAATGTTTATAGATATTTACCAATCACAAATATTATAAAGTTGATTGAAATAAGATATGAACAAAGAGGTTAGGAAAGTCAAATTAATTTCTAAAAATGTTTTAGAATCCATGGCGTACTTCTCTAAGTTCAATCTACTATAGAACTAAAAAAGAGGCTGGGACAAAAAGATTTTGATTTTAGGAATTCTTTATTATAAATTTTTAAAATCGATAGATTAGACAAAAAAGCGAACAAGACAGTATTCTGAGTGTCAGATAACTTGTTTTGTTCGCTTTTTATATTTAAGGTTAGGCTTTTGTCCTAGACTCTTTTTGATCGGAATAATCAACTAATAGAATCGTTAGAAGATTTATTCTTCATCATCACGCTTACGACGTTTAGCCACTAAACCTAATCCAGTTAGACCTGCTACAACTCCAAGGAGAGCATTTGTAGCTGAAGCAGTTTCACCTGTATTTGGTAATTGCTTACGGGCCTTAGTAGTATCAGTTTGAGGAGCTAGACTTGTTGAATGAATCATAGATGCGCTTGTGCTTGCTGACTCTGAGGCGCTTGTTGACGCTGACTCTGAAGCTGATGTTGATGCAGATTCAGAGGTGCTTGTACTTGCTGATTCTGACGCACTTGTTGATGCTGATTCAGAAGCGCTTGTGCTTGCTGACTCTGAGGCGCTTGTTGACGCTGATTCAGAAGCTGACGTTGATGCTGACTCTGAGGTAGACGTTGATGCTGACTCTGATGCGCTTGTTGACGCTGATTCTGAAGCTGATGTTGATGCAGATTCAGAGGCGCTTGTACTTGCTGATTCTGACGCACTGGTTGATGCTGATTCTGAAGCGCTTGTGCTTGCTGAAGCTGACGCACTGGTTGAGGCTGACTCTGAGGCAGACGTTGATGCTGACTCTGAGGCAGACGTTGATGCTGACTCTGAGGCAGACGTTGATGCTGACTCAGATGCCGATGTGCTTGCTGAAGCTGACGCACTGGTTGAGGCTGACTCTGAGGCGCTTGTTGACGCTGATTCTGAAGCTGATGTGCTTGCGGATTCTGATGCACTTGTTGATGCTGATTCAGAAGCTGATGTGCTTGCTGACTCTGAGGCAGACGTTGATGCTGACTCAGATGCCGATGTGCTTGTTGATGCTGACTCAGATGAGCTTGTTGACGCTGACTCTGAAGCTGATGTTGATGCTGATTCAGATGCGCTTGTACTTGCTGATTCTGAGGCACTTGTTGATGCTGATTCTGAAGCTGATGTGCTTGCTGATTCAGATGCTGATGTGCTTGCTGACTCTGAGGCAGACGTTGATGCCGATTCTGAAGCTGATGTACTTGCTGATTCTGACGCACTTGTTGACGCTGATTCAGATGCGCTTGTACTTGCTGATTCTGAGGCACTTGTTGATGCTGATTCTGAAGCTGATGTGCTTGCTGACTCTGATGCAGATGTTGATGCAGATTCAGAAGCTGATGTGCTTGATGATTCTGACGCACTTGTTGACGCTGACTCTGAAGCTGATGTTGAGGCTGATTCAGAGGCTGATGTGCTTGCTGACTCTGAGGCAGACGTTGAGGCTGACTCTGAGGCGCTTGTGCTTGATGATTCTGAGGCACTTGTTGACGCTGATTCTGAAGCTGATGTACTTGCTGATTCTGAGGCACTTGTTGACGCTGACTCTGAAGCTGATGTTGACGCTGACTCTGACGCACTTGTTGATGCTGACTCTGATGCGCTTGTTGACGCTGATTCTGACGCACTTGTTGATGCAGATTCAGAGGCGCTTGTACTTGCTGATTCTGACGCACTTGTTGATGCAGATTCTGAAGCTGATGTGCTTGCTGACTCTGACGCACTTGTTGATGCAGACTCAGAGGCGCTTGTTGAGGCTGACTCTGAAGCTGACGTTGATGTTGATTCAGAAGCTGATGTGCTTGCTGACTCTGAGGCAGACGTTGACGCTGATTCTGAAGCGCTTGTGCTTGCTGACTCTGACGCACTTGTTGATGCAGACTCAGATGCGCTTGTTGACGATGATTCTGAAGCTGATGTTGATGCAGATTCAGAGGCGCTTGTACTTGCGGATTCTGACGCACTTGTTGATGCTGATTCTGAAGCGCTTGTGCTTGCTGATTCTGACGCACTTGTTGAGGCTGACTCTGAGGCAGACGTTGATGCTGACTCTGAGGCAGACGTTGATGCTGACTCAGATGCCGATGTGCTTGCTGAAGCTGACGCACTGGTTGAGGCTGACTCTGAGGCAGACGTTGATGCAGACTCAGAGGCGCTTGTGCTTGCTGACTCTGAAGCTGATGTTGATGCTGATTCAGAGGCGCTTGTGCTTGATGATTCAGAAGCCGATGTGCTTTCTGACTCTGAGGCAGACGTTGATGCTGATTCTGAGGCGCTTGTGCTTGATGACTCTGACGCACTTGTTGATGCAGACTCAGAGGCGCTTGTGCTTGCTGACTCTGACGCACTTGTTGATGCAGACTCAGAGGCGCTTGTTGACGCTGATTCTGAAGCTGATGTTGATGCAGATTCAGAGGCGCTTGTACTTGCTGATTCTGACGCACTTGTTGAGGCTGATTCTGAAGCACTTGTTGATGCTGATTCTGACGCACTTGTTGATGCAGACTCAGATGCGCTTGTTGACGCTGATTCTGAAGCTGATGTTGATGCTGATTCTGAGGCGCTTGTGCTTGCTGACTCTGAGGCACTTGTTGATGCTGACTCAGATGCCGATGTGCTTGTTGATGCTGACTCAGATGAGCTTGTTGACGCTGACTCTGACGCACTTGTTGATGCAGACTCAGATGCGCTTGTTGACGATGATTCTGAAGCTGATGTTGATGCAGATTCAGAGGCGCTTGTGCTTGCTGACTCTGATGCGCTTGTTGACGCTGATTCTGACGCACTTGTTGATGCTGATTCAGAAGCCGATGTGCTTGCTGACTCTGACGCACTTGTTGAGGCTGACTCAGAGGCGCTTGTTGATGCTGATTCAGATGCGCTTGTACTTGCTGATTCTGAAGCTGATGTGCTTGCTGATTCAGATGCTGATGTGCTTGCTGACTCTGAGGCAGACGTTGATGCCGATTCTGAAGCTGATGTACTTGCTGATTCTGACGCACTTGTTGACGCTGATTCAGATGCGCTTGTACTTGCTGATTCTGAGGCACTTGTTGATGCTGATTCTGAAGCTGATGTGCTTGCTGACTCTGAGGCAGACGTTGATGCCGATTCAGAAGCCGATGTGCTTGCTGATTCTGACGCACTTGTTGATGCAGACTCAGAGGCACTTGTTGATGCTGATTCTGATGCGCTTGTGCTTGCTGATTCTGATGCACTTGTTGACGCTGACTCTGAAGCTGATGTTGATGCAGACTCAGAAGCCGATGTGCTTGCAGACTCAGATGCACTTGTTGATGCTGATTCTGAAGCTGATGTGCTTGCTGACTCTGACGCACTTGTTGATGCAGATTCAGAAGCCGATGTGCTTGCTGACTCTGACACACTTGTTGATGCCGATTCAGAAGCTGATGTGCTTGCTGACTCTGAGGCAGACGTTGATGCAGACTCTGAGGCGCTTGTGCTTGATGATTCTGAAGCTGATGTTGATGCTGATTCTGAGGCGCTTGTGCTTGCTGACTCTGAGGCAGACGTTGATGCCGATTCAGAAGCCGATGTGCTTGCTGATTCTGAAGCTGATGTGCTTGCTGATTCTGAGGCACTTATTGATGCAGACTCAGATGCACTTGTTGATGCTGACTCAGATGCGCTTGTGCTTGCTGACTCTGAGGCAGACGTTGATGCAGACTCTGATGCGCTTGTTGACGCTGACTCTGAGGCCGATGTGCTTGCTGATTCTGAAGCTGATGTGCTTGCTGATTCTGAGGCGCTTGTTGATGCAGACTCTGAAGCTGATGTTGATGCAGACTCTGAAGCCGATGTGCTTGCAGACTCTGAGGCGCTTGTTGACGCTGATTCAGAAGCTGATGTGCTTGCTGATTCTGAAGCTGACGTTGATGCTGATTCAGAAGCTGATGTGCTTGTTGACTCAGATGCGCTTGTTGACGCTGATTCTGATGCGCTTGTACTTGCTGACTCTGAGGCGCTTGTGCTTGCTGATTCAGAAGCCGATGCGCTTGCAGACTCAGAGGCACTTGTTGATGCTGATTCTGATGCGCTTGTGCTTGCTGATTCTGATGCACTTGTTGACGCTGACTCTGAAGCTGATGTTGATGCAGACTCAGAAGCCGATGTGCTTGCAGACTCAGATGCACTTGTTGATGCTGATTCTGAAGCCGATGTGCTTGCAGACTCAGATGCACTTGTTGATGCTGACTCAGATGCGCTTGTGCTTGCTGACTCTGACGCAGACGTTGACGCTGATTCTGAAGCTGATGTGCTTGCTGATTCTGAGGCAGACGTTGACGCTGATTCAGAAGTGCTTGTGCTTGCTGATTCTGAGGCGCTTGTGCTTACCGATGTGCTTGCTGACTCTGATACAGACGTTGATGCTGATTCTGAGGCGCTTGTGCTTGCTGACTCTGACGCAGACGTTGAGGCGGACTCTGATTCTGATGCACTTGTTGAGGCTGATATACTATCCCTATTAGGGTTAACTGTATAGGTTACCGGTAAGTCATAAGTGGTACTAAGGCCTGTCCCGTCAGGTAAGGTTGTAAATCTAACAGAATAAGTGAATTGTCCAGGAGTACTAATACCTGGTAAGTCTGAGCTGACAAAATTTGCAGATAAGATGGCTGATGCTGAAACAGAATCAGCACTATACCACTCACTTGGCGTATAGCTATTATAATAATCATCATCATCAACATCTTGTTCAAATGTATGAGAAACGCCCGTCACCTCAATAACTTTGTGTTTCAGAGTAGTTGTACTTACTAACAACTCTGAACTATTTGAAGTTGTCCCATAACGACCAACATCATAGGTCCGCGTAATCGTATAGTTAAATTCACCTGCCGTTGCCGTTGACAATGGTAGAGTTGTCGTTGTTGAAGATGTAGAGTTATTGGTCCATTTGGTTGTATAAGATTGGTCTGTCACATCAGATGAGAGATACGCATCTTCATTTGAACCATTGTGAAGATTTTGACCTTTAAAATCATAAATAGGTGTTTTAGCCTCAATCTTAGGTAAAACCTTATAATTCACATTAACGGTTTGCACAGAACCATCTGAATAGGTTACTTTAGCAACAGCTGTTTGATTCCCCGAAGTAGTCGTTGAAATCGGTGTTGACCAAACCAGACTATAACCAGAGGCTGCAGGTGTTGTACTTTCATTTGAAGCGACCGTCACAAATTTACTTACATCAGAAAGATCCGAAGTTGTTTCACCCTGCAACGTGTACACAGTTGTTGCTTTGGCAGAGGCTGTGTAAATCTCGTTTTGTCTGATTTTATGGAAAGCATAGGTAATTCCTTGGTGACCCGTAACAACTTTCACAGTATTACCAAAAACATAGCCCTTAGCCGTAGAAACGTTTGTCGCTTTTAGAGTATAACCACTAATAGAAAGGTATTCTCCCAAATCTACATTCGTTCCAGCAGTTTTCTGAATCAATACTTCATTTTTTCCAGGAATCTCTTCCCCAGTGTCTGCATCGATGAATTTCACTGTAATGTAGGCACCCTGGGCTGAATAATCAAACTTCTCCAATTGGAATTGCTGTAAATTATAACCGGAACCCGTCGATCCAAAGAGCGCAAAGGCCATTTCATCAGGGTATCCCGCATTTTGTAACAGGCTTCTGCTTTTATTCTCGTTTTTTATGACACTTGCATTTGGATGTCCAAGAACTTCCATATCAGCATTAACAGCTATGGAATCATAGTTTAGATTCATAGACCAAGTTTGTCCATTATAGGTGACCGTCATCACCTTGGTATCCCCATCATAGACAACCTTATAGTCCTTCAATGAATTATCTGTTGGGCCTTCCCCATTTAGCTTCTTAATGGTGCGGATAACAGGGTAAACAGAACCTTTGGCATCACTTCTAGATCCATTGTAGTTATAGGTAAAGCCTCCAAAAGCTCCCTTTTGATAACCCGAATACTTAGGATCGGCTGAAGCTTTATTATTCGATGATGGGTTACCCGTATTATGCCAAGTATCTAGTTTGAAACCGAAAGAACCTTTGAGGTTATTTCCTCCCATCCCAAGACTGGCACCTGATCCATTACCGTTGGCATTTCCGATTTCTCCGATAGCACCCGTTGAGAATACCGCAGCGATTCCATCACCACCCGCATGACCGTTTTTAGGGCGCCCTTCATAAGCCTCACCAAGATTGATTTTCCCTGTGAGAGTGAAACTTTCGTTCATATCAATCTTCGTGTTTAGGGTATAAGCACCTGCCTGACCTGGCACACTTGGCGTCAAGGTCAAGGTCCCATTACTTAGAGAAGCCGATCCAGTTGTTTTGAAATAGGTGGATTGGTTCTTATTGGTTACAATCAAATGCGCCTTAGAATCATAACTTGCATTTCCCAGTGAAGCATTCGTATCGTAGGATGCACGTAAGGTATTGGCAGCCGTAATCCGTGCGCCATTCCGGTAATCACGAGCACCAGAACTTGCGCGTAACACTGTATTGACCACGGTATTACGTCTTCTAGTAGCTTCCGAGATAAGAGCGTTGAGGTCAGCGTTTGGATCTGTCAAAGCATTTTGAATTGCTTCAATCGTAGCCTTTCCTTTTAGAAGGGCACTTTCCGCCCCTTCACGATTTCCCAGATGACCGAGATAGGTTCCGATCTCATCTGAAAGACTTTTGAGTTTTTTCTCCTGCTCTGCTCGTTTTTTGTCAGTCTCAGTCGCAGTTACTCCCCCTGTCGCTACTGTTGTTAACATATCAACAGAATTGCCATTGACTTTATCAGAAACACCTGCGCTTACTGAAGCAGTATTCAAGTTAGCCGGAGTTGACTTATAGGTAATTGTAGCACCATCTTTATTCGCTACTACTTCTTCTACCTTAGAAGTTTCACCAGTAGAACCCTTACTTGTTGAGTTTGTGACTACAGAACGAGTAGAACTCGTTTCTGAGAGGCTTTCTGATCTTGTAAGTGACTCAGAGGTACTGGTTGAAGTTGAAGTTGAGGCTGAGGTAGATGCTGAAGTTGACGTAGAGGCAGATGTTGAAGCTGACGCTGACGCAGATGTACTTGCAGACACTGATGAAGACAAAGACTCTGATAGGGATTGACTTTCAGAGACTGAAACACTCTCACTAGTAGACTGAGAAGTCACATCTGAAGCTGGAGTTTCTTGATCATCTTGCCCAACTGTCCCTAGAACTACTTTATCCGTAGTAACGAGTGTACCATCTGTTTCAATGACTTTTTCAACAGCAGTTTGTTCACTAGCATGAACCTGTGTTTGAACGATCGCTCCGCCACCGATAACCGAACTGGCCGCAACTATCCCCTTAAGGACATCGATTCCTGTTAATGGTGTGGAAGAACGCTCTTCAACAACTTCTGTTGACACTTGAGCAGTATCAACACCACCACGAATGACTTTAAACAGACCAAAAAGGGAAGTAGAGGCACGTAACCAGTGCTTACCAGACTTGATTAACTTAAATCTTGTAACACGGTCTGTCTCTCTAAATTGACCTTCATTTCTTTTAAAAAACATGTAAATACCTTCCCGTTTTTCTCTCAATTATTAAAATCGAGTTTCCCTTCATTTTACCATTTTTTAACAAATTTTTCCATTGATTTCACAAAAAAATTATAAAGAGAAACTTCTCAAAGTAACTTCCACTTGTCTGACCAAAGTGGAAATTAGTCTAAAACGGATTTTTATGGTGGAATTAAGTGTGA
>ERZ773196.1533-NODE-1533-length-12863-cov-3.724157_pt1 | contig 12863 bp, 17 predicted proteins | sample MGYA00581009_ERZ773196 | MGnify/ENA primary metagenome ERZ773196 (study PRJEB29015, sample SAMEA2738162) | human oral metagenome | biome: human oral; feature: human-associated habitat; material: saliva | place: China | collected 2243 ...
GCCTGGCAGGTTACACGTATTCTTGCCGTCATTACGGCTTGTCGGGTCGAAAGTAATCGTTCTTACTTGCCTACCATTCTCATTTTTCATTTCGAGATAGCCGAGCAGGTCAAGTTCGGTGACAATAGCATTGTACGATTTTTCCCTAAGTGCAGGGATAAATACAGTATCATCACCCTCTTTTCGGTTATCGCGGTGGGCAACAAACACCACATTTTTATTAAGATTTCCTACAGTTCGTGTGAGCCAAGAAAATTCTTGGTTGATGCCGCCCCAATCTCTGATTTGTGGCTGTCGTGTACCACATTTGTAGGTGATGATAAAGTCCATCATCTTTCCAATCGTATCTATAACGATTGTTTGATACGCGGACAAATCCTCTTGCAATACATCTTTTACGTCTTGCCAAGTTCCTACCTGTACAGTATCAATACCCTCCAAATGAGACATGTTAATGCGTTTCACGCCATTATCGAAGTCAAGGAGCAACGGTTTGGGAGTAGAGAGAGCCAACGTACTCTTGCCCATACCAGCCTGTCCGTAAATCATCATCTTGATAGTGTTCGGAATGCTCAATTCCGATGCTTTCCTGATTAAACTCATAACTTTTCTATTTTATCGTTTACAAAATATCTGTTCACTCTCACAGCTGCAAGGGCTTTCAATATCTCAGCCTTTGAATACACAAATGGAGAGTTTACTTTACTTCCTCGTTTTGCCTTTACCAACCCTCTAGATACAAGCGTATCAAACGTTTTAAGGCTCACTTTGTTAAATTTTAGCCATCGCTTGACCTCGCTTTTACGTATCTCGTCTTGTGTCGGTTCGTAAGCTTTTACAGCTTCACAAAACCCCACTTGTACATAATCTGAGATGATACGGCCGAGTTCGTCAATAGCTAAATCCATATTAGTATCTCCGCATAATAGTCACATATCCGTCACGTTCTCTTGTGGATGTGACATATTTAGGGTTCATATTATCCGCACCATCGTATTTGTTTTGACGAGTGCACTCTGTCCGTACAGCTTGCACGCTAAAGACCTTCAAAGATGCATGCACCTTATCGTTTCTGCCTAGCCTTGTAAATAGGCTAGCAATCGTACAATTTCTTTTATTTACTCTTCTTTCCATTGTAAAAAAATTAGTGGCGGTGGCGGGATTCGAACCCGCAATATATACGATAAACTACAACCTAAACGCCTATACCATTTCGGCCACACCGCCAAATGAGGGGCGCGGCTCTCACGAGTAGCCCCCTCTAACGATTACGCAACTTCAAAAAAGTTCTTCTTCGCTTCCTTTGACAAATTCCAATAGCTCTTTAAGAGAGCCAAAACAATCTTGTTCTAACGCCGAGTTATAGTCTTTGTCAAAGTACGTGATATTTACCACCTCGCGACCGTCTGAAACGAAGCGATGGTATTGAACAGAATTAACATACAAATGTCCTGCTTTGCGGCCACTAAGGAAATATACAACGTCCCCAATGTTGAATTTTGTTTCTATTTTCATATTTCTTATTTTTTAGAAGTTAATGTTTACCATTGTGATAAAGCCTACCACCAAAGAAAGCAGAAAGGCATATATTACTTCTTCGCGTGTAAAGGTTTCCCCCACTAAGTTGGAGAACCTTTTTGCTGGCTGCTTCAGCCATCTTTTTATCTGTGCCATATTTATTCTTCTATTACTTCAATACTTTCCTGTTGCCAGCCGCTACAATGCTGTAACAACTCTTCTAATTTTCTACGCTTGCTCTTACTATGAGATGTGTTTTCAAGGTCTTTTTCGACATATTTTTTCAATTCTGCCAACATATCTAAAATTGTCATGTCGTTTTTGTACTCTTTCTCCCAATCTACATATTGAGTATCGTAGTAGCCATGTCTTACACTTTCGCCATCTTCTCTATCCCAATCCTCCTTTAGTTCGTATGCTGAAGTTGCTACGATTGTAGACTTATATAGATTTTCGTAGACTGTACACCGAAAACCGATTTCCTCGTTGTCGATTTCGTCCCAAGGCGCATTTGAGTATATCATTTTGCTTATTTTTTAGATTAAGTGGGGGCTGTTACACCCCCATATTGATTAAAATCTCACAAGGTTTTGACGCTTAAAGCAGCGCCAAGACTCTTTTTCAGTATCGTAATATGTCTGTACCGTGTCGGACTTTTTGCGACTGTCATTACCACTTAGAGCAGGTACTAAACTCTCTTTGAGAGTGCCGTAAGCCTCGCGCAAAGTGCCGTCTACCTTTTGATAGTAAAACTTTACGATACCTTTACGCATTGCAGCGCGCAACTTAATATTACGCCAAGCTGTTTTTAGAGCCTCACTCATTGTAAATCCATATCTGCGCACAAACTGCCACGCAACTTGCATTACCTCTCTCATCGTACTTTTTGTTGTAGTTGTCATAATCGTATTTTTTTATAGTTAGTAGTTTTGTAGCCGTTGGTCAATTCGATTGCAGCGCCTTTACACGCGCCAACGGCTTAATATAGAGTTAATCATACTCAGCCAGCTTGAGGTCTTGGATTGTCGTCTCGCTCTCGCCGCCTTTCAATTTTTTGTTGTACAATAAAAAAATACCGCTGTAATCTTTGCAACACTTAAAAAACGTCCTTATCTTTGCAACGTTATTTAGTAGCGTTATTTGATTACACTGCAAATGTACTAAAGATTTCTGTACTAACAAATATGTAATACAGATTTATTTATTATTTAATACATTTTTAATAAAACAAAAGGTTTGTTAACAAACATACCTTATTTATATAAAAAAGATGGATTTGAATGAGTTTGTAAGCGAAACCCTGACGCAGATTTGCGAAGGTGTGAAAGGTGCGCAGGAAAGATGCGGAAGCAGTGGTGCGCTAATCAACCCAATGTTGGATGTTAAGGTTTGCAATAAGGAAACCTACCGCCACGACGGGAAAGATTATCCGGCCACCAGCGTGAAATTCAACGTTGGGCTGACCGAGACGGCTTCCAACGGAGGAAAGACGGGGATAGGCGTTTTCTTGGGTAAGCTGTCTGTCGGGCACGAGACATCGAAAGAGATGCAGGCGCAGTCGGTAACATCCGTGGAATTTACCATAACCATTGTGCCTCCATACATAGACAGGCAGGGAAAACATGTGCCGCTTTCAAGGATTGCCGGAATGATATAACACCTTCACAACACCCTCAAACTGTTCTGTTGCATGTGAAAACGCATACGACGGGTCGCTGTCAGGATGATTAAGGATGGAAAAATAGATTTTCAGGAACAAGCGTCTGCGATAACGCTTTCTAAAATAATTTACAATTCGTTTCATAACGGAATATATTTAATCGTTCTTTGAATTACTGATACAACCGACCTTTAACGGTGACATTTAGGGCTATTGATAACAGTGTAAAATGGAATTCCGTATTCTTTCGCAACACGTTCGGTTTCGGAGCTGGCGAGTTCATCTACATACTCATTCCACTCCAACCCGGAATGTCCTTTAACCCACACAAAACGGACTTCTGACAATCTTGATGCAACCGTGTCATACAAACGCACTAAATCGGTATTAGCTTTAGCTTTCCACCGACCTGACAAGACGTTTATTGCATATTTGGAGTCAGAATAAATGGTTACAGAACTATTGGCAGGAATCCAATTTACAGCACTGATGATGGCAAGTAGCTCCATACGATTGTTGCTCGTACCAATACGTCCATATTTCGCTTCGTGAATAAGTACACCATCTTTCAGCACAACATAAGCAGAACCGCCCTCGCCATACGGAGAAAGGTTGTTACAACTCCCGTCAGTCCATGCATCGAAATCAGTTTTTGCCAACTTTTCAACTGTAATTTTCTTGCTTTTTGATTTTTTCATAATTTTTCCAATATAATTATCTAATAATCAATATAATAAATATATATGGTGTGAGGAGGAACTTTCGGATTGAGTGAATAATCCCCTTACCCAAACTAAACTTGCGTTTTTGCTTGGTTTGGGGATTAATTCAATTTATGGCAGCTCGTTATCACCCCCATCAATCGGTCAGCAAGTCGGTGGTTCGATGCTTGACTTTCAGGCTTTACAAAATCCACTTGCGTGCGCGTCCCCTTATTCCAATCGACGCCCCTCTTTCGCACATCCCCTCACGGACTGATTACCGTGATGCCTCGGAGGGTTATTGTTTTACATCGTATTCTGACACGAGCGTTCATTTTAACCGTCAGCATTCCCATCCACACGTGGTATAGGATAATCAGAATCAGATAAAGAGGTCGGTTGTATAAACAACAAATACCTCTGCAAGTGGTCAAGCCTTACAGAGGTATATCTAAACTCCCAAACAAGGGAGGATTTAGCCAATTCGATTGCATTTCTTGACCAAATGCAACGCAAAGATACTACACAACTCTGTACCAACAAAATAAAATCAGGAAAAAATGGAAGAAAAAACTAAACGCTTTTTTGAAGTCCTTGACTTTCTGAAAGTTAGCGGATATAAATTAAGCAAACAAAGTAGTCTTGTTACACAGCAAAAGTTGACAAATGCAAAAAAAGGAAGGAATAACATTAGTACAGATATAGTAATGGAACTGTGTCGTCTATATGAACAAGTTAACCCAGACTATATCCTTACAGGCAAAGGTTCCATGCTTGTCACAGGTGGCAACATATCAAGCCACATAACGAATACTACACAATCAGGTAATATAACCAATATAACAGGAAACAATACCACAATAGCAACTAACGCACAGCCGTTGCAGCTTGAGAACATAGTTTACGCTCCACTTGTTTCACAATACGCGTATGCAGGCTATATATCGGGATATGCAGACGAAGAATATATCGAAAACCTCCCAGTTGTTCCATTCATCGCTGACCACGAAGCCAAGGGGAACTATGTCGCCTTTGAAGTGAGAGGTGACAGTATGGATAATGGGACAGACGAGGGATATATGGAGGGTGATAGACTTCTTGGAAGAGAAATACCTCCAGATTTATGGGCTAACTCAAAACTCCACATCCGCAAGTGGGATTTTATCATTGTACATACAGAAGGTATATTGATAAAACGTATAATTGCACACGATGTAGATAAACACTTGATAACGATACATTCCTTAAATGAGATGTACGAAGATAAGGTGCTTGACCTAAAAGACGTACGAAAAATATTTAATGTGATAGAACTTCAAAGACCAAAAAGAAGATGAATAAAAACGAGAAATCAAATAATAGTGCAAATAACGGAAACCCGACAAGTATCACGGGAGACGGTGCAACAATCTATATGTCCGGGTCTGGTGAAAATTTTTATCATGGGAAAAATCCTAAGCAGATAGATATTATTAAGAGCCAGCGTGCCGTGATAGAGAGGCTTCAAATTCAGATTGATAAGATGCAGGAGCAGGCAAGAATGGACGGCGAAAGGTTCGGCGAAGTACTCCGCGCATCAAGAATAAGCTGATGGACCTCCTTTTGGAAGATAGAAAACTATTACAAAAGAAAGTGGAAGATATTTAATAATTAACTGATAATTGACTGAAATAAAGCAAACTCAAAGTATAAAATCATGATAATCAAAAGAATGCGTATAGAAACACCTCCGTTTGTGGTTCTGAATGTCGTGGGTTCGAATCCCACTGGGCACCCAAAGAAAACAAGCGGAAATCTCTTATAAATAAAGAGTTTCCGCTTTTTATTTATACCTACGAGAATGCACATGCATCGCTAAAAGTACGTTATAAAGTCCACAAGTAGGGTGTAAATATTGACTAAAAATTGACTGAAAGGATATGGCTACATTCAAAGCAATAATAAAGAAAGGAAATAAACGTGCTGATGGTACGTGGAACGTAGTAATACGGTTTACCCATAATTCAAAGGTTCGTTTTATTCCTACTACGATGTATATAACCAAAAAGGATATAACAGCTTCATTCAAGATTAAAAATGCAAATATCATAGACAGGTGCAATGACCTAATAAAGACGTACAGAGAAAGGATAAGTGAACTTAACTTGGAGTTTAACGATATAGATATAGATACAATCGTGTCGTATCTGAAACAGAAAATGGACAAAAGAGGAATATCGTTCACTGATTTTGCAAACAAATGGATATCTTCATCTACTATCAAGGGGATAAAGAATTATAAAACGGCCCTAAATGCTTTTTGTCTCTTTATGGGACGAGAAAACATATTGTGCGAAGATATTAATGTGAGAACGATGAAATCCTTTGAGAACGCATTAAAAGACCGCTCAAGAGCGCAATCTCTATATCCTAACTGCATAAAAACAATGTTCAACGCTGCAAGGGAGTATTATAACGATGAAGATAACGATATTATCCGTATAAAGCACTCACTGGACAGGTATAAAGCAGTAGAACAGAATATCGCAGAGAAACGTGCGCTTGACGTGGAAACGATAAGAAGGATATTTACCATGCCTTATGATAACATCAAAGTGAAAGGGAAAAGTAGCCGCCACGACCTCGCACTTGACTGCTTCAGACTTTCGTTTTGTCTAATGGGAATGAACTCCGCTGACCTTTTTAATGCTACTAAAATAGATGGTGATAAAATCGTGTATAACAGAATGAAAACGAAAGATAGGCGTAGTGATAGAGCAGAGATGCAAGTAGCTATCACAGAGCATATTAAGCCACTTGTCGAGAAATACAGAGGGAAAGAACGTGTATTCAACTTTTCAGAGCGTTTTGCCACGATGGAAAGTTTCAATCGTGCGATTAACTTAGGATTAAAAGAAGTGGGTGTGGAATTAGGTATTGATAAGCTTCAATTCTATGCTGCAAGGCACTCAATGGCAACGATAGCCGTTAATGACGTTAAGATAAGCAAGTACGTAGTTAATGATATGTTATGTCATACAGACCCATCAATGAAGATAACAGAATTGTATATAAAAAAGGATTTTAGCCAAATCAACGAAGCTAATAGCAAAATTTTAGAATATATTTTTAAGACTAACAACCAAGTCAGCAACCAAATAACAACCAAACCAGTAACCAGATAAGAATACTTGTAATACTCTTTATTACAATTTATTATAAGAGATAAAAATAAAGAGCTAACCAAGCCAGCAACCAAATAACAACCAAATCATCAACCAGATAAAAAGTAAAAATAAAAGGCAGATGATAAACTCTGCCTTAATTATAAATAAAAAAGCTATTATATCACACAAAGAATAGTGGTATTTAGTGGTTATCCACCAAATACCACCAAATACCACTAAATTCCACCCAAATGACTACTATATTTTACTACTTCAATCCTTGCCCCAAGTGCAGAAGCAATATTTGTTAACACGTTGATTGAGATGTGCTGCTTCCCATTTTCGATTGCTGATATATACGACCTCGCACAGTCTATCTTTTTTGCTAGGTCTGTTTGAGACAAGCCAGCATCCTTGCGCAGCTCGCTGATGATATGTCCGATGCGCTCGCGCTCATCCTGCTCGTCTGGGATGATAGTGTACAGTGGCGTTGGCATACCTACTTGCGTGTAGGCCTGGTTATTTTTATCAACCCAAACCGCGCGACCGTAGCTACACGCAGGATGCTCGTACGATACCCTAACCTCTACCTCTTTTTTTGTCACGTTGTTTATTAGTCTTGCCATAGCTAAAATATTTGTGGGGCGGTGTTTAGCCGCCCCATATTGTTTTTAGAAGTCTATTACCGTGCTCTCTTCAATTTGGAAACTTGCGTTTTCGTAGCCTTTTGATTGAGCGTAACTTTCAAGTTCTGCCTTTGTTTTTTCGGCTTCTTCGCGTGTCTCAAAGACGAAATTTTCTGGTTCAATATTTACCCAACCATCGTTTTCAACGTCCTCGGGGGTCACTACATAGCCGCTTTTATTACCAGCAGTCATACAGATGTAGTACACGGGGGTTAAATCTTCGGCTAAAGCAAATTTACAGCCGCCTGCTTGATAGATTGTGCGTGTGTAGTTGTCGTTGAGGTTGAGTTGAGCTTTTGCTTGTTCGTAGTCGTCGCCGTCTTCGGGGGTGAGTTCTGCAACCCCGTGTTCTTCGATTTCTTTTAAGATTTCTTGTGCCAGCTCGTCGTACTCTACACAGTAGGCATCAGCGTTAAAAGTTGCTACGGCATTGATGAGGTTCTCGCTTGTAAATTGATTTGTAGTTGTCATAATTGTAATTTTTAGTAGTTGATATTTGTTTTATTTTTATAGTGCAAAGATAGGCAATATTTTTCAAGTGTCCAAATATTTAGACATTTATTTTATATGTTATAAAACATATTTTCAAAAAAAATCTCATACTCATCTATATATAGGACTAAAAAAGGCCGCGCGCATCTCTGCGGACGACCTTAAAAACTAACTAAACTAAAAATATAAACTACAAAAATTACCTATATCTACGCCTAAGCCACACAACAGCAGCCGCCACAGTGGCAAAAACAAGCCCTACAACAGCACCGCGCCATATATAGCGCACTTTATCCCATCGGCTGACTTTTCGCTCCACTGGATAAGGCACGCCAACCGAATCAACGCGCACGGCTTGTACTGTATCAACGCGCCATCTATCGCGCCACCTCAGCCGCTCAATGTACTTTACCCTATAGACAGTATCGCCTCTAACAAACTCGCGCAAAAAGATACTATCGCGCACAGAGTCGCGTCGTGTCTCAACCTGCACGACTCGCAAAGTATCACGGCTCACGCGCGGCACCTCCACATATCTCACGGACCTACAGGAGCAAAGCACACCGCACAGCGCAAAAATCAAAATAATGGCAACGGCACTCCACCATATCAGCACTTGCGCCAAAATTGCTTTTATCAAATCTTTATCAAAATTATCTCTCATTTATTGTATCTTTTTTTGTATCACTCACCCCACAGCTGCGCCTCCCACGCGCGACGCTTTACAAGGCCCGATAAAACTTTGCCATCTGAATGCACCCACTTTTTTATCTCAGCCTGCACCCTCGCGACATCTGCACGCTGATTAACAAGCACCAGCAGCGTAGAGCCACGGAATTTAGCCGCGCCAAGATTAAATACAAAGTCTGTCAGCGCATCGACTTGCCCTTGCGTCAAAGGCACTTTAACAAGTGATCTAACGACCGCGTGCGCTGCATCGAGGTCCTTTATTAAAAGCTTTTCCGCCTCCGCGTTTGTGATCGTCATCTTCGGAGGCGCGCCATAATGGCCGAATCCTATTGTCCAGAGTTTCTCCGTACTGACAGGCTTATAAGAGGTCAGCCTTAACCCCTCAAAAGCCTGCACCTTCAAAAACAATCTATCGCTATACTTTTTCATCGTCTGTTAAATTACTACTCTTTAGATAATCTTTGAGAAACGGAATTTTGTCCACCGCCTTGAGTGTCAGCACATAGTAAACAAAGCCTGCCACACGATACATAGGGGTATTAGGTATCAGCATAATTTTCCAGTTCCTCACAATATTCGTCGAATAAAACCAAATAGCCACACCGCACAAAGCCTTTACTACTCCTAGGGTCTCATCTCCTGCGTGGAGGAAATCGCCTGTGATGAAAATAGAAGCTGACATCACGAAGAATAAACAACAATGTTTAAAAAACACCATCGACTTCTTAAAGTCCCATTTTTCTCCGTGTTTGAGGCCTGCAACAAGGCCGAAAACGTAATTTACTCCAAAAACTACAAGCATAGCATACATAAAGTCCAGTATGGGAAAGAATAAGCTCAACATTCCACTGATGACGCTACACATCATAAATTTAAACTGTTCTAAATAATTCATTTACTTTTTATTTTTATTGGTTCATATTCCTATCATTATACACTTTCCTTGACCATCTAATATACTTATCTGATTTAATCAAACCATTTTTAATATTCACCACTTTTGCGGAACCCATGACTAACGCCCAAGGATAGATAACCCCTCCCTCGCCCTTAAATTGCGGTTCGCTCTCTGTGGCAGTACCTATCATAATATATCGGCCATCTTCGCAAAGAGGAGTATTTGATAGACTCAACTCATTATTGCTATTCGTAAATATCTTACCATCATATTGCTTTGTGAGAGGATTATTCCCAGAACGATACTGATAGTAATTTGTATATTTTACCTTATCAAGTCCATTCGCGGCATAAGATATTAGCTTCTCTTTCACTTGTTCATCACTCCAGTTTACAGGCATATAATTAGACATACCTATAATATCAAAACCGCTTGAGGCCATCATATTACGCGCCCCTTCTGGGCCGAGGTCGTATGTAGGATTCCCATCAGCATCATAAAATCTTAGATGCGCATTGCCATTACCATCTACCCAGCTCTCAATACTTGGTTTTTCGTGATTGCCAAAAATCGCCCACTTCCCTGCTTCTGCGATAAAGCGAGGACCATTCGCCCGAGTTGCAATTCTTCGCACCCCGAGATTGTCGATAAAAGCACTTTCCGCAAGCAATAGATCCGTAGCTACAAACTTCATCTTGTTGGAAATTCCCCAAAATGGAGAATTCACAGAAGGTGTCTGTCCTACATTTGTCTTTTTACAAGAGTAGTACTGGCCGTTGTGGCTCACAACGTCTATATAAAGGCGGTTATTTTCGTAGGTCACATTGCTGCTCCATTGGCCGCAGGGGCGCAGCGTTGAGGCTTTTAGGTCGTTTTCGTTTACCATAAAAGCCGTCGCGGTCTGTCCCTCCTCCAGTTTTGGCATACTGATCGACGACCCATCCCCCCACAGAGTAAATGACAAAAATTTATCTCCAGCTGGCAAAGTTGGCCGTGTCTTAAAGGTCACAGAGTAAAACTTGTAGTCTGTGTTTGGAGATAGTGACAAGAGGTCAAGGTCTGTCGAATTTGGCAAAGGCGCAAAATGCCCTCCCGCGGCGTTGCTCTCGATAAAGCCTCCAGTGGCCAAAACATGGATACCCGCTTTTACTTTAGCATAAAAAGACAAAGTATACCATCTATTGGGCTGTAATCTATCATCTACTTTTTGCGCTACGAGTGCGCCATCGTCACCTATCAATGTCAGAGCATTGCGAGCGTTGCAGATACTCTTATCTATTTTTGTATTTGCGAGGGCTTGCCCTGCCTGCCAATAGTCAATGCGTCCCTCCTCAAAGCCTGATTGATAGAGGATATTAGGACGTGTCTGTTCTGCCGCCAGAGCTGACCACACGTAGTCCATGGGGTTATCAGAGCCATCCTCTTTATTATCAGTGTATATTCCTACGTATAAAAAGGCATCCCCAGTTACGACATCATCACTGATGGTAAAATCAGACACACCATCTGACGAGTTTGCGTATGCGATGTGTACATAAGAGGATTTTCCTGCAGGTCCTTTTATACTGCCTGCGTTGACAAATCCGCGTACCGCGCCATCCGTGTTAGCTCCCGTGTACACCCACAAAAAACCGTCAATGATATACGAGTCTCCTTTTTGTGCAATTGTAGGGAGATTTGCCGAGCTTGTGAGTTGCCCCTTAGGGGTGATGCTTGTGCCATCTTTACCGTCAACACCATTTCTTCCGTCTGCACCTTTTGCACCATCTTTGCCGTTTTCGCCCTTTATTTTTGTCCAAGTATAGTCGGCAAAGTTATTGGATGGAATATTGTTTTCCGATACATATACCCCCATATAGGCCGCTGGTAGTGTGCCTTTTCGCATATCTTTGAGAGGCGGCTCAAAAGGCTTTGCCGCAGGTGTGACGGTAAGCATCGGTTCGGACAGTGTCACAAGAGGATTATCGGCATCATTTGTTTTAATGCGGACATGATGATAGGTGTAAACATATAAAACTACAGACGTTTCGCCTGTGTCCAAATTATCATAGTGTATATAGCCGTCCGCATCGGGGATGCACAACTTAAGACTATTTGGCCACACAAAACCGCCTTTGCGCTTTGTCGTATAAACATCAGCAAAAACACCATATTTTTTTACGACATCAACTCCGTCTACTAATTCCCCCGTCACTTTTGCCGAAAAAGACAGCTTCTGCCCACGCAAATGGGCAGGAATATTAAAAGTCGCAACAGAATAAGATCTATTTGTTTTTGACTCTACATTATCCAATAAATTTAGTGCGTAGGAGTCGTAGATTAACTCTTTGTCTCCTTTATCTATAGGTACGGCCGTAAAAGCTTTATCATTCGCAGAAGTGTAAAATTTACCCTCTACTAAATCGTATAAGCCAGCCACGCCGTCAGAATTGAGACACGGCACAAAGTCGCGCGCCATGCTGATAAAAATCTCACCCTGTGCAGCAAATCCAGCACTATAGATTTTGCAACTCGTCAGCCGTGTTTCTGCGGGAGCGATAAAAGCGGCCGTCCCGTTATAGTTACACGCAAAAAGATACAGCGACAGATTAAGCGAGATATTAGCTGTATCGGCAGCTTGCACTATTGTAGTGTCGCATTGTCCAAATTGCTCATCTGCCCTTAGACGAGTAATAATAGCAGTATCACCACCATCGTTGTATCTAATAGGTAGCAGATTACCATAGCCGTATTGATATTTTCCGCCGTAGACGTGCGCCAGATAAAGTCGAGTATTACCTTTTCTGGCTGCCAAGATACTGTAGTCACCTGCCGAAGGACCAGCAAAAACGCCCCACATTTTTACTGGAGCATCAGCCATCACGCCAGTGTCAATATAGCCGCCATTGCTCAGCAAGTACTTGCAAGGCGTGTAGCCTTTTGGTAGGGGGGTCAAAATGTATGGCCGCTCTCCCGAAAAGGTCTTGCCATCCTCGCTATACTTGATATGAGTGTAGCTCCCTATTTGTTTTGTCAGAGTAATTTGCCCTCTTGCTACAATTGTCGGCATATCGTCACTTTTTAGTTACTTCA
>ERZ773196.1541-NODE-1541-length-12838-cov-4.389658_pt1 | contig 12838 bp, 9 predicted proteins | sample MGYA00581009_ERZ773196 | MGnify/ENA primary metagenome ERZ773196 (study PRJEB29015, sample SAMEA2738162) | human oral metagenome | biome: human oral; feature: human-associated habitat; material: saliva | place: China | collected 2243 ...
CTCAAACAGCCCCACAATGGCCTCGGTATGCTTGCGAGAGGCAATCTCGGGAACAACGCCTCCAAAACGTGCGTGGAAATCAATCTGTGTTGCCACGACATTTGAACAAATCACACCATGAGAGTCGATAATTGCCATAGCAGTCTCATCGCAGGAAGATTCAATGGCAAGCACGAGATTGCCGGCCGCACTGAGAGCAGCCTTGGTTTTATCAGAGCGCTTTGCCGCCACCAGCGGCCACGGACGGATGGACGCTTGAGGTTCCGGATTGCGCGTGGCAAAAACGGTCTGTGTCGTAAGCGGTAAATCCGCCTTCATGAGAAGCGCCGCAACATCCGGTGCGTAATATCCGGGACGAATCCCTGCCTTCTCAAAGCCAAGGTATTCATACAGCTTTTGGGCGGACTCGTTATTCTCGGCAACTTCAAGTACCGCGGTATGCGCCCCAAGCATTTGCGCATCATAGGCAACACGCTCCACCAGCTTCGACGCAATACCCTCGCGACGCCTTTGGTTGTCAACCACCACCTCTTCAATTTCAAACTCAGCACCGGCAAGGCGACCGCCCGCAAAGCCCACAGGAGTTCCGCGGTCGTGTGCAAGCCACCAGCTTCGATCCGGCCGTGTCAGTTCTTCATAAAAGCTCTTCTCGCTCCACGGAGTATGGGATGTTCCCGCATATGTAAGCATCTCAAGCTTGCTTACGCCTTTAAGATCATTGACCGACATCGGGCGAAATTGCAGGTGAATATCGGCAAGTACGTCATCGACACCGGTCAGCGCAACGGTTGCAGGTTCCTTGAGACCAAGGCGCTTGCGTTCGGTTTCTTCCGCATCAGATAGACGCGTGTAGATGGGGAGCACAAGTGCCGGATCTCCATTACCAAGCTCATGTTCGGCAAGCGCAGCAGACCGAAGCAGGCCCTCTCCCGAGGGATACCACACCTCTTCCGGCGCAAAGGTCGAGAAGCCCGCCTCCTCGAATTTAGTCAGGTACTTTTTGAGACCATTGCCGGTAAGCGTCAACTCTGCGTGATCGGCTCGTGCCGCCCACTCTGCAATCGCCGCATCCACCTTGAGAACCGTCTCGGCAGGAAACGTACGGTGTGCGCCTTCATCATCAAGCAGGTATATACCGGGATATACCTCACCACGCATGGCATCTCCCGCAACAGCCAGCTTGCCGCGAATACCATTTTTCCAGGCAGACCATGCCATCGCATCAAGTGCAGAAGCGCCAAAGAGCGGAAGTCCTGCTCCGCAGGCAATACCCTTTGCGGTTGCAACACCAATGCGCACACCCGTAAACGAACCCGGTCCTCGGCCGACAAGCACCGCATCAACGTCCGACATAACACAACCGGCCTTGGTAAGCGCTTCTTGAACCGACCCCACAAGTTCAACATTTGCCTGGCGTCGACAGAGATGGTCTGCCGAGGCAAGGACCTCAAGAGCCGCGCCCCCCGATTTCAGAGGTGTCCATCGTGCTACGGCGCAGGCAAGCATATCAGTGGATGTATCAAACGCAAGAACTATGCGTGAATCTGAAGTATCTCTAAGCATTCAAGCTCTTCTCGACAGGAAATATACCGTGCAATACTATACGCCACATGGAGACTCTCTAAACAACTTCGCATAATCTTGGCTCCCGTGAAAAACGCTAAGTATCACGATTGTTCCAGATACGACTATCTTTTATACGAATCGCTCAAATTCAACAACCTGCTCTATTTTTCTTGCTACCGCTTCCAAGCCGAGAAGATCTTCTTCGTTAAAGCGTCCTCTCGTTGGACTATCAATATCCAACACACCGACAACGCTGCCTTTAACTTTCAGCGGCACTACAACCTCAGAGTTTGACGCAACATCACATGCAATATGACCGGGGAATTTATGAACATCTTCTACCAGCTGGCTCTTCTCCGTTTCGGCTGCCGTCCCGCAGACTCCTTTCCCAAACGGAATGCGCACACAAGCTACGTTTCCTTGAAAGGGACCCAAGCGAAGCTCAGATACACCATCGCTGCCTGTATCAGAATCCACCAGATAAAAGCCAGCCCAATTAATATCTTCAAGCGCACCCCACAAGAGCGCAGCGGTATTTGCGAGCACGGGAAGCCAATGTGCGTCAATTTCTGCAAGCTCTTCGATTTGTTGAGCAAGTAACGTATAGTCTGGCATTCAAATCTCCTAAAACGGCGCCGGGAAAATTCCCAGCGCCGAAACTTACCGCATACAACTATTGCATCTCAAACAAACTCAGGTCAAACCTTACTTATCTGCCTCAAGGTGCCAAATCTCGTCATTATACTCGGCAATCGTACGATCACTTGAGAACTTACCTGCCATTGCAATGTTTACCAGCGATTTCTTAAGCCAAAGCTTACGGTCCTCATAGTCCGAATACACCAGCTCCTTCTCCTGGATGTACTCTTCAAGGTCGAGCAACGCCATGAACCAGTCTTTGGACGTAAGGTCATCATGAAGACGCTGCAGACGCTCAGCATTGCCTGTGGCCATGAACTGAGGGCTTGTAATAAAGTCAACAAGTAACTTAATCCCAGGCTTCAAATAATACGCATGAGCATTATATGAGCCCTCGGCATACAGCTTAACTACCTCATCACTTGAGGCACCAAAGGTGTAGATATTGTCGTCACCTACAAGCTCTGCAATCTCAACGTTGGCGCCATCAATGGTGCACAAAGTTACCGCACCGTTGAGCATGAACTTCATGTTGGAAGTACCGGACGCCTCCTTGGATGCTAATGAAATCTGCTCAGAGATATCGGCCGCAGGGATAATACGCTCGGCTGCCGTCACATTATAGTTCTCAATCATAATGACCTGCAGATACGGAGCAACGTCCGGATCGTTTGCAATCCACTCACTTAAAGTCAAAATCAGGTGGATGATATCTTGGGCAATTACATAGGCAGGAGCCGCCTTACCGCCAAAGATGACCGTTATGGGGCGCTCGGGGATATTGCCGTTTTTGATATCCAGATACTTCCAAATGAGGTAAAGCGCGAGCATCTGCTGACGCTTATACTCGTGGATACGTTTTACCTGAACGTCTACGATTGAGCCATCAAGCACCTGTGCGCCTTGATTAACTTTGAGGAAATCTCCCATAACCCGCTTTGCATCATCTTTGATAGCGGCAAGTTGTTCGAGCACTTCATCGTCATCGGCAAACTTCAAAAGTCCGCTCACGTCTCCCGTATGACGCCATTCGGTACCCAACAACGTATCGAGAAGAACCGCAAGCTCCGGATTACATCCCATAAGCCAACGGCGGAACGTAATACCGTTCGTCTTATTGGAGAACTTCTCGGGATAAATGTCGTAGAAAGGCTTGAGCTCACTCTCTTCCAAAATCTTAGTGTGCAGGGCCGCAACGCCGTTGATGCTGTAGCCGTAGTGAATGGCCAGGTGAGCCATGTGTACCTTACCGTCAATGATAATCTGTACGGCAGGGTCATCAAACTCGGCACGCGTACGCTCGTCAAGTTTTTTGATAATAGCGGCAATCTTAGGAGAAACCTCTTCCAAAAATTCCAGCGGCCATTTCTCAAGTGCCTCAGCAAGAATTGTATGGTTGGTGTAGGCAACCATCGAGCGCACAATGGAAACTGCCTCATCAAACGCAATGTCGTGCTCTTCCGTCAGAATGCGGATAAGCTCAGGGATAACCATGGTTGGATGCGTATCGTTAATCTGAATAACCGCATACTCCGCCAAATCATGCAAATTGCATCCACGCGAAATTGCTTCCTTCACAATAAGCTGGGCAGCATTGGAAACCATAAAGTACTGCTGATATACACGAAGCAGCTGACCATTCCTATCGGAATCATCCGGATACAAGAAGAGCGTAAGGTTCTTTTTCAGCTCCGTCTTATCAAAACCAATGGAATTGTCAGGCACCAAAGAATCATCAATGCTCTCAAGATCAAAGAGGCGTAAGCGGTTCTTCTTTGGACGCTCATAGCCCAACACATCAATCGAGAAGAGCTTGGAAGTCACAAAGAAACTTCCGAACTCAACGGTAAATGAAGTGTTTTCGTCACGCAGCCATCCCTCACGGTCAAGCCAACCATCAGGCATGGTTGTCTGCTGATTGTCTACAAACTTCTGATGGAAAAGGCCAAAGTGGTAATTGAGGCCCACACCATCTCCGGGAAGTCCCAATGTTGCCATGGAATCGATAAAGCATGCGGCCAAACGTCCAAGACCACCGTTGCCAAGAGACGGTTCAACTTCATTTTCCTCAACCTTATTGAGATCATGGCCCGCTTCAGCAAGCTGTCGCTTAGCCTCGTCATATAATCCGAGGTTAATGAGGTTATTGGTTAGAAGTTTACCAATCAAAAACTCAGCAGAAATATAGTACAGACGCTTCTTTCCGGCATTCAGAGGAAGCTCTGCGCTCTTCTCGCTTACAACAGACATCAGCAGTTGATACACCGTTGCATCGTCAAGCTCGGCAAGCGAACGACCATACTTTTGACGAGAGAGCTCATCCAAGTTCATTATTTGTCCCCCTTAGGAACCCTAAAATAGGTCTCAGTAATCGTGCATAAATAATCTTCGGTATGACGGGTGATGGCGCCGCGTTGCATACGCCAACACCAGTTTCCCCCTAATGTTGCAGGAGTATTCATACGGGATTCATCCCCGAGACCAAGCAAGTCTTGCATCGTGTGAATGCAGGTATCACTTACTGAAGCTGCAATACCACGACCCAAAGCCTCACTTACCGGCTCATCCTCCGCACGGTGTAGATAGAGATCAACCTGTTCCCGCTCACGAGGCGTTGCCGTATTCTCATACCAGCCACGACCTGTCTGGTTGTCATGCGTACCGACATACGCCACCGTATTAGGTTTGTAATTATGCGGCAAATCACCCGCATCACGTTCTCCATTAAAACCACACTGAAGAACCTTCATACCGGGAAATCCGGTTTTCTCGCGCATATCGATAAGTTCCTGCGTCATGAGGCCTAAATCTTCAGCGATAATAGGCAGCTCTCCCAGCTGACGCTTCAGCTCGTTAAAGAGATCGACATCGGGACCTTTTGTCCATGCGCCTCCCTGTGCATCGGGAGCGCCAAAAGGAACTTCCCAATACGCTTCAAATCCACGGAAATGATCAATGCGCAGCACGTCATACAGCTCAAAACTCAACCGAATGCGCCACGCCCACCACGCGTAGTGGTTTTTCTTCATGTTCTCCCAGTTGTAGATTGGGTTCCCCCAATACTGACCGGTTGAAGAAAAATGATCGGGAGGAGTACCGGCAACGGTTATGGGATTGCCCTCTTCATCAATTTTAAAGAGCTCCGGCTGTGCCCACATTTCAACCGAATCCCGTGATACATAGATGGGGAGATCGCCGATGATAAGAACCCCATGGTCATTGGCATAATCTTTGAGCTTCTCCCACTGCTTGAAGAAGAAGTACTGCGTCATCTTGTGATACAGCAACTTATCTTGAAGTCGCGCCGCATATTCCTGGCTTTTCTGACCACGACGCTGGTACTGGCGTGGCCATTCCCAAAATGCCCTCAGACCAAATGTCTCCTTGAGCGCCATAAACTCTGTATACGGCTCAAGCCACTCTTTTTGTTTTGCACAAAATGCCTTGAAATCAGACGGGGTATCAGACGCAAACCTCACAAAGGCTCGCTCCAAAAGGCGACGGTGGCTCACAAAAAGCGTGCCGTAATCAACGCGGGCGGGATCAGAGCCAAAATTCAAATCGTCAAAGTCATGCTCTGTCAGATATCCGAGTTTTTTCAGCGCGTCAAGATCAATGAAATAGGGATTGCCTGCAGCAGCCGAAAACGACTGGTAGGGAGAATCACCATAGCTGGTAGTTGTCAGTGGCAATACCTGCCAATAGCGCTGTTTTGTACGGGCGAGAAAATCGACAAACCGATACGCCTCTTGGCCAAAGGTGCCAATTCCATACGCATTGGGAAGAGATGAAACAGCCATAAGTACGCCGCTTGCTCGTTCCATATGTTCCCCTCTTTCTCAAATCATAAGAATACCGCTCTCCTGTGTCATGCACACACGTGCGCATACACAAGAAAGCGGCATTTATTTTAGTACTTAATAAGGTTCTTCTCGGTCTCTTTATCAAAAAGATGCACAGCATTATCTTCGAACTTGAACCAAATGTCATTGCCGATCTCAAGATCACGCTTTGCGATCTCGGTTGCAGGCACGATAAGAACAAAGCTACCGTCTTCGGTTCTTACGTGAACATGAACCGTAGAGCCCATCAGCTCGGTAACCTCAATAACGCCCTGGAATGCGGTTGTTTCGTCTTTGTCGGTAAGAATAATCTGCTCGGGACGGATACCAACCGTAACGTCGGTTGCAGGAGCAGCCACCCAAGACTCAGCCAAAAGATTTGCCGTTTCAGGAGAGAGGTCAAAGGACATGTGCTCGGTCTCAACATGGAACTCATTGCCCACACGCACAAGATGCGCGTCAAAGAAGTTCATCTGAGGCATACCGATAAAGCCGGCAACAAAGAGATTGGCAGGACGATTGAAAACATCCTGTGGGGTACCAATTTGCTGTACGTATCCATCACGCATAATAACAATACGGTCGCCCAGTGTCATAGCCTCTGTCTGATCGTGTGTAACGTAAATGAACGTACCGTCAACCTTCTGACGCAGCTTAATAAGCTCGGCGCGCATCTGATTGCGCAGCTTTGCGTCCAAGTTGGACAGCGGCTCGTCCATCAAGAAGACCTTTGGATCACGAACGATGGCACGACCAATAGCAACGCGCTGGCGCTGACCACCGGAAAGTGCTTTTGGCTTACGATCAAGATACGCCGTAATGCCAAGAGTTTCCGCAGCTGCACGAACCTTCTCGTCAATAACAGCCGGATCAACTTTCTTGAGCTTCAATGTAAACGCCATGTTCTCGTATACGGTCATATTCGGATACAAGGCATAGCTCTGGAAGACCATGGCGATATCGCGGTCTTTAGGAGCAACGTCATTCATGAGCTTGTCGTCAATATAGAGCTCACCGGAAGAGATGTCCTCAAGACCGGCAATCATGCGCAGCGTGGTAGACTTGCCGCAGCCAGAAGGTCCAACGAGAACCACAAACTCGTGATCCTTAATATCAAGGTTAAAGTCCTGAACGGCAATAACGCCTTCGTCGGTAACCTCAAGGTTGCTCTTCTTCTGCTGTACCGGCTTCTTACCAAAAAGGTGCTTTTTTTGTTTCTCATTCGGATAAATCTTTTTGACATTCTTCAGAACAATTTCAGCCATAATTCTTGCCTTTCTGAAAGCATCCACTGGGATGCAGGATTCCTTCGTGTGGCGAGAAGTGCGTCAGAACCAAGTACCCATCCGGACGTACTTCTCGCAAATGCTTAACCCTTTACCGCACCAGATACGACACCATTAATGATGTAACGCTGGCAGATAAGGTACAAGACAACGATTGGGATAATGACCATCATGATACACGCCAGCATGGGTCCCATTTCTACTCGACCATAGCCACCGCGGAAATACTGAATCAAGATAGGAATCGTCTTGTATTTCGTACGATCAAGTACAAGATACGGAAGAAGGTAGTCATTCCATACCCACATAGTCTCAAGAATGCCAACTGAGATATAGGTGGGCTTCATAATAGGAAGAACAACGTGGAAGAAGGTCTGAACAGGATTGCAGCCATCAATGGTTGCAGCTTCCTCAATCTCAAGCGGGATGGTCTTAACAAAGCCCGCAAACATGAAGACCGCCAATCCGGCACCAAATCCAAGATAAATAAAGCAGATATTAAATGGCGTATTGAATCCCAACACTGTTGCCATATTGGAAAGCGTAAACATAAGCATCTGGAAAGGAACGACCATTGAGAAGACAAACAGGTAATAGAACGCCTTGCAGATGCGGCTATTGACGCGTACCACATACCATGCGCACATGGAGCAGCACACCAAAATGAGAACAACAGACGTTACGGTAATAACCAAAGAATATCCAAATGCCGCCGCAAAGCCCTGGCGCTCAAGCGCAGAGATATAGTTTGCAAGACCGGCAGTATTTTCTGGGGTCACCAGCTCAAACGCCGACGTTGTGGTAATGGCGGTTTCCTGCTTAAAGGAGTTCAAAAGGATCATGACCATGGGGTAGATCCACGCAAGAGACAAAACGGTGAAGAAGACCGAAATGATCTTGTTGACGGTTGTTTCTCGTTTCATTATTGCTGCACCTCCCTAGACTGAGTGGCTCTAAGCTGGACCATAACAATTGCAATGACCAAGATGCAGAAGATGACTGCCTTTGCTTGACCAATGCCCATCCATTTGCCACCCTGACGTGCATAGAAGGTGTTATAGATGTTGAGGGCAAGCATCTCGGTTGTATGCTTGGGCTCGCCCGCCGTAAGTGCGAGGTTCTGGTCAAAGAGCTTAAAGCCGTTGGTAATAGTCAAGAACAAGCAAATGGTAATGGTTGGCATCAAGTTAGGAATCTTTACTTTCCACAGAGTCTGCCATGCAGTGGCTCCATCAACCTTAGCTGCCTCAAGATAATCGCTTGGAATAGACTGAAGACCGGCAATATAGATAATCATCATGTAGCCGATCTGCTGCCAGAGCGTCAAGATGATCATGCCCCAAAATCCTGCGGTGCTATTCAGTGCCAAGAGTTGCTGCCCAACATTTGAGAGTACACCGTTAATAAGGATGTTCCAAATGTAGCCAAGCACGATGCCGCCAATAAGGTTTGGCATGAAGAATACGGTACGGAATGTATTTGTACCCTTTAGGTGCTTGCGTGTCAGAGCAAGTGCAATAGCAAGCGCAAACACGTTAATAAGTATCATCGATACGACCGCAAAAAGTGCGGTGTACCAAAACGCGTTTGCAAACTGCTTATCTGCAAATGCTGCAGCATAATTGGAAAAACCTATAAATTTTGCATCACTGATGCTGATAAATTTACAAAACGAGAGATACAGACCTTGAATAAACGGAACAACAAATCCAAATAAGAAGGAAAGCGCTGTTGGTAGCAAGAAAAGAGGCCACCAGCGCTTCAACATTTTAACCATAGAAGAATTCCCTTCTCATGCAATAAAGGGGCAAGAAGAGGCTTTGCCCTTCTCGCCCCTTACAGCTACGAGCTACCTAAAACAAACCTTATTCAGCGTTTGCTTCCTTTTCAGTCTTCCAACCATCAACGAACGCAGTTTTAACAGCATCCCAATCCTCGGTACCTGCCGCATAACCCTTGAGCGCACTGGAGAGGTTGGTCTTCCACTCCTGAGAAGGAATGTAGATGAAGTCCCAAGCCACAGGCTCATTGCCCTTCTTGGCATAATCAGCAGCGATATTAGCAAGAGCATTGCTGGTTGGCTTAGCATTCTTAAATGGAATGGTAAGACCCATTTCCTCAGCGATTGCCTTGGTAGCAGTGTCGGAGGTCACACACCAATACATGAAGTCAAGCGTTGCCTGCTGAGAATCCTCATCGGCCTTAGAGCTTACGCACCAGTAGTTCTCGCCACCGGAGCACATACCCTGCTTTTCTTCACCCTTGACACCAATGTAGATAGGAATCATGCCCAAAGCGTCATCGCCGAGCTTCTTAATATCGTTGTAGGCCCATGTGCCATTCTGATAGAAGACGGCTTCCTGGTTAACAAACTCTGCAACGGAGTCATCGCCGGTCTTTCCGGCAAGCTGAGTAGGATCGCAGGTGGAATTATTGATATAAAGGTCAAAAATCTGCTTGTAATTAGGCAGATAGGTGCCCTTAATCTCTGCAGCATCTGGCTTGCCGGTATCCTTGAACTCATAGTACAGAGGAAGGTTGGCAAGGTGTGTGGTAAAGCGCCAGTCTGAGCTGGAGTCAAGACCAGCACTGGTGAAGGCACCCTTTACGCCGATCTCATCCTTGCGAGCTTGAATGTCTTCAACAATCTTCTTGAGAGATGCAAAGTCCTTGATGTCCTCACCCTTGTAGCCGGCCTTCTCAAGGAGTTTCTTGTTATAAATGATGCCGAAGTCTTCCTCAACATAGTCAACGCCGTATACAACGCCGTCCTGCTCAAGCTTCAGAGCATCGTTGGTAAGCTCGCCCAAAATCTTGGCATCTTTAAGGTCAATGCAGTAATCCTTAACACCAATGAGGCCGGAAGGACCGTTGGTCTGGAAAAGTGTAGGAGCAGCGGAAGCTTCCTTGTTGATCTCAGACTGGAATGTCTGTGCATAGGTATCGGAAGCAGCGGTAACAACCTTAACGGGAACCTTGGTCTCTTCGGTGTACTTCTTGGCAAGATCCTGCCACTCTTTATCAGCCTCAGGCTTGAAGTTCAGGAAGTAAACGGAGCCTTTTGCACCGTCACCTGAACCCTCCTTTTTGTCATCAGCCTTATTGCCGCCACAGCCCGCAAGGCCGAGGGTGCAAAGAGCTGATGCGCTCAGAGTGACAAACTGCTTACGATTTAGATTGGACATACTGTTCCTCCTCATGGAACGTACTGCGCCGACTGCACAGCCCACACAGAATTATCTGTAAGTTATGACTGCAAGGACAATCTTTACCACAACTAACAGCCAGCACTTACGTAACTTACAGAAGTATATCTTTTTTACGACCACTCTGTAAAAGTTGTCTAAACAACATCATCGGTAAACGGTATTAAATTGTCGGTGAACGGTTAATCAATTGGAATCTCCACAGTATTGACGTATTATCAACACAAAAAGAACACTATTAAATCGCCATCTACCTGTGAATATCTATCTTTTGTGTGTTTTTTGCGTTGTTCAAAGGAATATGCCACTATGCCGAAGGCTCGATTCGAAAATATCTACCAAGATCTTAAAGCAAAGGTTCTTGATGGTACTTATGGTTACCAATCCTTCTTGCCTCCTGAAACAGAGCTGACGGCTTCATACACATGTTCCAGAAACACCCTCAGGCGCGCCCTCTCCATGCTTTCCGATGAGGCGTATCTTCAACCTATCCACGGCCGGGGTGTCCGAGTTATTTGGCAAAAGCAAACTCACGACATTCTTGGATCTCTTGAGGGCCTTGAATCTTTCCAGGAATATGCGCAGCGTAACGGCCTTATTCCCTATACCGAGGTTAAACAATTCGAGACGATCGTCTGTAGCGATGCACTTGCGTATCACACCGGCTTTACCGCAGGTGAAAGCCTTATACGTATCGTACGTATTCGCGGTCTCAACGGTATTCCCCGCCAAATAGACCATGACTACCTTCTTGAAAGCGCAGTAGGACGCCTTTCAAAGGAGGACGCAAGACGCTCCATCTTCTCGTATCTCGAAGAGACTCTCGGTATGCGCATTCTCAAAAGCAAGCGACAAATCACCGTAGAGTTGGCCACTGATGAGGATTTTAGCTATCTTGACCTGGGAACGTTTAATTGCGTTGCGGTTACAGAAAGTCATTCCTTTAATTCTGATGGCATTATGTTTGAGTTCACACAAACCCGCAGCCATCCGGCAACATTTTGCTACAACGTCATTTCAAAACGATAGCTGCTTTATTCTTTTAACGAAAGAAGGACGCTGCCTCCAAGTGCAACGTCCTTCTTGCATACTACCTTTAGCAATGCACTTCTACCCGATTGTTATGAAAGCTCCGTCTGAAGCTGGTCAACAAGTTCCGAGAAGTACGCGAGCGCCTCGTTCACGGGCTCTGGCGTTGCCATATCCACACCCGCACCGCGAAGCAACTCAATCGGAGGCTTTGAGCATCCACCGGAAAGATAGTTGAGATAGTCTTCCACCGCAGACACGCCCTCTTTAAGGATGCGCTGCGACAGGGCAATGGCTGCCGAGAAACCAATGGAATACTGGTAAACATAGAAGTCGTAGTAGAAATGAGGAATACGAGCCCATTCAATCTTGATTTCCTCGTCAGACACAATGTTTGGTCCGAAGTAGAGTTTGTTAAGCTTGCCATAGTGCTCGCAAAGCACATCGGCATTCAACGCTTCATCTCGTCCATTCATATCGTTAATATCACGCTCAAACTCAGCAAACATACACTGACGATATATAGTCCCGCGGAAGCCCTCAAGGAAGTGATTGAGGATATACGCATGACGCGCCGGATCGCTCTCGTGCTCAAGGAGATAATGCGAGAGCAGTGCTTCATTACAGGTAGAAGCAACCTCGGCAACAAAGAGCACGTAATTTGAGTACGTAATTTCCTGCGTATGGGACGAGAGGTACGTGTGTATTGAGTGTCCCATCTCATGAATGAGGGTAAACACATCATCAAGCGTTCCCTGGAAGTTCATAAGAATCACGGGGTTCATGCCCTTACCGCCGGCGGAATAGGCTCCGGAGCACTTGCCGGGGGTTTCGTATACATCAACCCATCGCTCTGAAAGTCCCTTTTTAACCAGCTCAAGGTACTTCTCGCCCATTGGTTCAAGCGCCTTAACGATAAGGTCGCAGGCTTCCTCGTAGGTAAACTTCATGTCGACATCAGCAACAAGCGGAGCGTAGATGTCCCAATAGTGAAGCTCGTCAAGGCCCAACTTTTGCTTGCGCAAATCCATATACTTGTAGAAAGCAGGAAGATTGTTGTGAACGGCCTCGATCAGATTATCGTAAACCTCAACGGGGACCTCGTTCTTATCAAGGCTATATGCAAGAGAACTTTCGTACTTACGGGAATCAGCAAAGAACTTAAGTTGCTTGATCTGACTTGTAAGCATTGCCGCGGAAGTATTGCGGAACTGGTTGTAGCGACCGTACAGCTGCCTAAACGCAGATTCACGCAGGACGCGATCATGTC
>ERZ773196.1547-NODE-1547-length-12773-cov-8.387089_pt1 | contig 12773 bp, 11 predicted proteins | sample MGYA00581009_ERZ773196 | MGnify/ENA primary metagenome ERZ773196 (study PRJEB29015, sample SAMEA2738162) | human oral metagenome | biome: human oral; feature: human-associated habitat; material: saliva | place: China | collected 2243 ...
GGTCAGCCTGCCGCCGCACCTCAGTCCGATGCAACCCAGCCCGGTGCCGCTCAGCCGGGTCAGCCCGGCCAGGCGGTCTACGCGCCGAGCGCACCGCATCCGGCGGTGAAGGCACTGGGTGCTACCTGGAATGCGTTCCTGGACGTTTTCTCCAGCAACCCGGCGACCGCGCACGCCCGCATCTCTTCCGCAGGTGCGTGGGGTTGGATTGTTCCCACGACTCTGCAGGCGCTGGTGGGTGCGTTCTTCTTCAGTCAGCTGGTTATCCTAGCTGCCGTTGTCATGATGTCCATGCTGGGCTACATGTTCGGCGGTCGAAGCGGTGCCGCCTACGGTGGTGCCTACGCAGCGCAGGCTGTACCGACCGGACGCATGATTCTGGCGTACGTACTGATGGCTCTTGCCATCTTCGGTGTGCAGGTTCTGCGCGGTGTGCAGCTGCAGCTGACCGCGCGTATCGGTAAGGCACCGGCGTCCTTCACCGCGAGTATGCACGCTGTGTCGGTGTCTTCCCTGGCGCTGATTCCTTCGTTCCTGGTGCTGAACCTGCTCGTGTTCTTCCTGACCCTCACCCGTAGCGGTGGTGGTGCGTTCTTCCTGAGCATGCTCATGGTCCTGGTGCTTGCTTTCGCCGTGTTCTCGGGTGAGGCTCTCACCTACCTGGGTCTGAACCGTCTGGGCCGCTTCGCGAAGTCCCCGATTATCATGCACGCGGCGCTGAGCACCGCATGGGTTCTGGCGTCCATGGTTGTCTACTACGTGGCGATTCGCCTGATGGGAGCCTAGCATGCACGCGATGACTCACACCCCGAGTGCACCGGCTCGTCAGCGCTGGATGTTCCTGGCGGTTCTGCTGACCATTGCCGCCCTGATTCTGAGCGCCTGCGGTGCAAAGATTGAGACTCAGCTTGGCCTTGAGAGCGCCGAGAAGGGTACCCGCACCATGCAGGTTTCCTTCAACATGAAGGACAACAAGGACAAGATTAAGGGCGGCGTTGAAGCCCTTGATGCGTCCGTGCGTAAGCACCTGCCCGAGGGGCTGGAATACGGCGGTATTCAGTCTGAGGGTGACAAGGCACGTGCGACCTTCACCATTCCCTTCTCCTCTGTGGATGAGTACCGTACCAAGGTCGCTTCTATCCTGAAGGCTGCCGGTTCCAAGACCGAGCCTACCGTCACTATTCTCAATACCGAGCAGGGCCTGGTACAGGGTATCCAGGTGAAGGAAAACTTCAGCTCGAAGGAACTGCTGGATTGGCTCCCCGAAGCTCTTGTCGTTGATGGCGTGATTGAATCCTCCAACAAGAACAGTGTGTTCAACAGTAGCGGCAGCGAAACCACTGTGAAGTTTGGCGAGAAGGAAGTGAAGAACTCCGGCGGCTCCACCATCTCCGCGAAGGACGTGCAGGACCGTGGCTTCAAGGTGATGGTTCTTGAGCTTCAGGAAAAGGACGGTGGCTACTCTGCTACTGCCTCCTTCGTAGCGAAGGACATCATGAACTCGGAGACCGCCGCTGCGGTTGACGCATACCTGAATCAGGTCAAGCCTGAGGGCTCCGAGCTGAAGAAGGGTCTGACGTCTTCCCAGGCAACCTATATGGCTCCCTCTGCTTCTACCAGCGCGGCGAAGGAAGAAGTTGGCCGTACCCTGACCTTCAGCGCTTCTTCCCTGGACGACCTGAACACTAAGCTGAAGAAGCTGCTGGGTGCAGGTACCACCGATCTGAGCTACACCCGAGAGGTCAAGGAAGAGTCGAAGACCTTCTACGTGCGCAAGACCATGAAGGGCGTGCTGGACTGCTCGCTGCTGTGCTCTCCGGAAGGCAACGGTCTGGAAGTTATCCTGAAGGACAGCTCCGATCACAGCTACCAGGTTGATAACACCGGTAACTCTGGCTCTTCCTCTTCGAAGAGCGTCCTTCACCTGAACCGTTACCTTTCGCAGCAGGTGACCATGAAGGGCGTGAAGGTGGCTACCTCCCTGGGCCTGGACGGTTCCATTGAGGCACGTTTCCTCTACTCCTTCCCGAGCTCTGACGTAGCTGGCGCAGAAGAGGCTCTGAAGAACGCTTTTGCCGGTGGTAGCAATGACGAGACCGAGGTTCGTCAGGACGGCGATGCCACCATCGTGAGCGTGAAGGTTCGCGGTAAGGACGAAGCCGAGTTCAACCAGCGACTGAACGAGTACCTGCCCGAATCGAAGGTGACCGTCACCCGCCCCGGTGGCTACCACCCCTTCGGCTCCGACTACACTCTGAAGCCGGATATTAAGCTCGCTCAGAAGCTGGGTAACTACTACCGTGTTCCTTACGAGCTCACTTTCAAGGCACCGACCTTCTCCTCGCTGGACCAGCAGAAAGTGAACACCCTCAACTACGATTTGGCGCGTGCCGGTGTGCAGTTCACCGTTAATGATGGTGAGCTGAGCATCAAGAGTGAGAACGGTGTGTTTAGCGGTAATGCGCTGACTATTCCGGCTTCCGGTCTGAGCATGACCGACGTAATCGTGGACGCGGTCATCGTGGGTCTGCTGCTGCTCATCCTGGTTCTGCTCTTCGTCTTCCGCAAGAAGATCGCGGCGGCTCGTGCGAAGGGCCGTGAGCGTCGTGCCGCTTCGGCTGCTGCACTGGGTGCAGCTGCGGGTGTTGCAACCGGTTACGGTGCAACCCAGGCTGATGCACAGAACGGCTACCCGGCTCAGAATGGTTACCCGGCACAGGGCGGTTACACTGCTCAGCCCGGTTACCCCGCACAGAACAACGCCTACACTGTCGGTGATGATTCGCCGACTCAGGTGTTCACCCCGCAGCAGGGCTTGAACTACGGTGAGACTGAACCGACCAAGGCAATGCCGGCCTATATCCCTCCGACTGAGCAACCGGTTCAGCCCACTCAGCCGAACCAGTTCGGTGCTGATGACGGTGACGTCCTCCAGTAAATAGCTGCCCCTAGCGCCTACGCTAGAGAACGCGACCTAGGCTGGCTCCTGTGGCCCGTTGCCTCCTTTCCCGGGAGGTGACGGGCCACAGCCGTATCCGGTTCTGCTCATACTCGGCACCAGTACCTGAGCTTAATATCCAGTTCCCACGCCTAATATCCAGTTCCCGCGCCTAATATCCGCCCGGCACGGGAAGCAAAATGCTCGGCTCCTTCGACCCCAGCAGGCTCATGGGGTTGATGTACTCGGCATCTTTGCCGCTACCGTCCCCGCGGGCGCCTCCCTGTCGTACGCCCCAGTACAGGCACACGGTGGAGCATCGCCGGTAGGGGCGCTCGCTGGTGCCGCCCGCCGTGACTGCGACGGTGCCGATCACCTCACCGGCTGCAACCGTGGTGCCGACCGGGAGTGCTTCGTCCATGGGCTCGAAGGTGCTACGCCGCCCATCCGGATGCGCAATGACCAGGACTTTTCGGTTGACGACCGTGCCGCTGAAAACCACTTTTCCCGGCGCCGGTGCGTAGACGTGCCGGTCGTTCTCGGGCACGGCAAGGTCTACGCCGCGGTGCCCGGCGCTCCAGCGTTGGGCGGGCTTCTCAAAGGGGCGGATCACCCGCGGTCTGGATTCGGCGGTGGGGGAGCGGTAGCGTAGTCGGCTCGCGGTGAGCTCAACGGTGCTGGGACCTTGCGCACTGCTGGGAACTGGCGCACTTGAGGTGGCGCTGTCTGTAAAACCTACGCCGCCTGCAAAACCAGCCCCGCCTGAATAGTCCTGACTACCCGCGTAGCCCTGCCCACCCGCGCTCACAAGTACACCCAGCAGGCAGCACGCCGTCAGCATCGCGTGCCGTAGCGTTGTCGCTAATGTCTTCGTGTTCTGCTTCATCTTCTGAGCACATCACGAATCGCCTCGCCCCGCAGCGCCTCAGGAAAAATTGTGGATAACCCCGCCGAATCCGGCTTAAAATCCTTTATCCACAGTGCCCCTGCACACACCCGCCGCGCCTGCACAGGTTTTAACCCCAATCCGGCGGATTAATCGCGGAATATACGGTACAATGTCGTATTGCAGTGTGCCTGCGCGGGTATTCTCCCTCTTCGAGGGGCTCCGCACAGCATCACTGACGACGCGCGGCGTGAGCGGCATCCTCAGATGGGGAGCCGATAAGGGACCTTCGGTCCACCCACACGGGGTGGTTAGGGCCTGAGCTGAACGGGTAACCGTGAACGCTAACCGCCGCCAGGAAAAACTGATAACTACTATGCGCGCGTTGGGCTAGCCCGAATGGGAGGTCCGCGCGGCACCACAAAGGAGACGACATGCCCGTCGTAACTATGCGTGAAATGCTGGACTCCGGCGTTCACTTCGGTCACCAGACCCGCCGTTGGAACCCCAAGATGAAGCGTTTCATCCTGACCGAGCGCAACGGCATCTACATCATCGACCTGCAGCAGTCCCTCGCCTTCATCGACAAGGCATACGAGGCTGTTAAGTCGACCGTCGCACACGGTGGCAACATCCTGTTCGTGGGTACCAAGAAGCAGGCTCAGGAAGTTATCGCTGAGCAGGCAACCCGCGTGAACATGCCCTACGTGAACCACCGCTGGCTCGGTGGTATGCTGACCAACTTCAGCACCATCTCCAAGAGCATCGAGCGTATGAAGGAACTCGAGCAGATTGACTTTGACGATGTAGCAGGTTCTCGCTACACCAAGAAGGAACTGCTCCTCATGCGTCGCGAGTTCGAGAAGCTCGAGAAGACCCTCGGCGGTATCCGCAACCTGTCCAAGGTTCCCTCCCTCCTGTGGGTTGTTGACACCAAGAAGGAGCACCTGGCAGTTAACGAGGCTCAGAAGCTGGGCATCCCCGTTGTTGCTATCCTCGACACCAACTGCGACCCCGACGAGGTTGCTTTCCCGATCCCCGGTAACGACGACGCTATCCGCTCCGTCAACCTGCTCACCCGCGTGATTGCTGACGCAGTGGCAGCCGGCCTGATCGAGCGCAACGCTAAGAAGAACGGCAAGGCTGAAGCAGCTGAGGAGCCCATGGCAGCTTGGGAGCGCGAGCTCCTGGAGCAGCACGAGGCTGCACAGGCTGAAGAGGCAGCTAAGTAAGCTTTCTTAGCCCACTAAGCTTTATGCTTTGTGGCCCCCGCCCGCGGGGACCACGTTCGGACGGCGCCCGCCCTGACCTGGGCGCGGCGCCGTCCGCCATATGTACCACCGGGATGTCATCCCGATTTATTACAGCAACACAAGGAGTTCACAATGGCGAACTACACCGCAGCAGACATCAAGGCACTGCGCGAGAAGACCGGCGCAGGTATGCTCGACGTCAAGAAGGCTCTGGACGAGGCTAACGGCGACCAGCAGAAGGCTGCCGAGATCATCCGCGTTAAGGGTCTGAAGGGCATCACCAAGCGCGAGGGTCGCGCAACCGCTGAGGGCCTGGTGGCTGCACGCGTTGAGAACGGCGTTGGCTACATGATCGAGGTCAACTCCGAGACCGACTTCGTGGCAAAGTCCGACCCCTTCATCGCATTCGGCCAGAACGTGCTCGAGGCTGCTATTGCTGCTGACGCTTCCACCCTGGAAGAGCTGCAGGCTGCATCCTACGAGGGCAAGACCGTTGAGGAGCTGACCACCGACGCTGGTGCACTGCTCGGCGAGAAGATCGTTGTCCGCCGCGTTGCACGCGTTGAGGGCGAGAACGTTGCAGTTTACCTGCACAAGACCTCCAAGGACCTGCCCGCACAGGTTGGCGTTCTGCTGGCTGTCTCCGGTGAGAACACCGACGAGATCGCACACGACGTTGCAGTTCACATTGCTGCAATGAGCCCCAAGTACCTGGATTCCGAGTCCATCCCCGCAGACCAGATCGAGACCGAGAAGCGCGTTGCTCGCGAGACCGCAATCGCTGAGGGCAAGCCCGAGAAGATTCTGGACAAGATCGTTGAGGGTCGCCTGAAGGGCTTCTTCAAGGAGAACACCCTGCTGGATCAGGACTTCGCGAAGGACTCCAAGAAGTCTGTTGCACAGGTTCTGTCCGAGGCTGGCGCAACCGCTACCGCGTTCGCACGTTTCCGCGTGGGCGCATAAGGACTCGCTGCAGTTCTGCCCTCCCGTATTGCGGGTTCCCGGTAAGGGAAATCGTATGAGGTTGGGATTATAGCCTGAAGCCGGGTAGTCACCACTGGTGGCTACCCGGCTTTGCTGTATCCTTGATAAGGACTAGGCGGCAGGAGTCCGCCCCGATCACCTATAACAACCCCTAGGTAAGCCACTGGAGGAACCATGACTGAAGCGAATCCCCGCCCGATGCACCGTGACGAAACCGGCCGCCGCCGCGTTTTGCTCAAGCTTTCCGGTGAGGTTTTTGGTGGCGGCGAAGTCGGTATTTCTACCGAGGTCGTGCGCAGCATCGCTAAGCAGATCGCCGCAACCGTTGGCGAAGTTGAGACCTCCATCGTGATTGGTGGCGGCAACTTCTTCCGTGGCGCTGAGCTCTCTCAGGCGGGTATGGACCGCTCCCGTGCAGACTACATGGGTATGCTCGGCACCGTGATGAACTCCCTGGCTCTGCAGGACTTCCTGGAGCAGGAGGGTATTGACACCCGCGTTCAGTCCGCTATCACCATGCCGCAGGTTGCTGAGACTTACATTCCTCGCCGCGCAATCCGCCACATGCAGAAGGACCGCGTCGTGATCTTCGGTGCTGGTGCGGGTCTGCCCTACTTCTCCACCGACACTGTGGCTGCTCAGCGCGCGCTGGAAATCCACGCAGACGAGGTTCTGGTCGCTAAGAACGGCGTTGACGGCATCTACACTGCTGACCCGAACAAGGACCCCAACGCTGAGCGCCTGTACAACCTCACCTACGATGAGGCAATGCAGCGCAACATCCGCGTGCTGGACCAGACTGCGTTCTCCCTGTGCCGCGACAACAACGTGACCATGCGCGTGTTCGGCATGCAGGGTGAAGGTAACGTGACCCGCGCAATCCTGGGCGAGAAGATGGGTACCCTCGTTACTCGTTAACCCCTAATTTTTAGGGTGGGGCGTGCGGAACGCCCCCTCACACTGTGACCGCGCCTGATGGTGCGGACTTATTCTGGACGGTACCGCGCGGGTAAGCGCTAAAACTCGCTTATGCCCGCCGGTACCGTCTAGACTTATATCAAACAAGACGTTCTGCCTCTTTCCCGTCGACTTCGCCTTATTCCTCAGGTTTTCGCCTTGGATGCGCCGCGAACCGGTAGGAAAATCATGAGGGCTGAACGCGCACCCACCGACAATTCTGGTCCCCCAGAATACCGACAAAGGAGATCCTTTCGTGATCGAAGAAATCCTTGCCGAAGCCGGCGAGAAGATGGAAAAGACCATCGAAGCAACCAAGACTGAGTTCGCTAAGGTCCGTACCGGTCGTGTGAACCCCGCAATCTTCAGCGGCCTGACCGCCGAGTACTACGGTGCACCGACCCCGCTGCAGCAGCTGGTGTCCTTCAACGTTGAGGACGCACGTACCGTCAAGATCGTTCCCTTCGACGTGACCGCACTGGCAGCTATCGAGAAGGCGCTGCGTGACTCCGACCTGGGTGTTAACCCCAGCAACGACGGTGCAGCTATCCGCGTTGTCATGCCCGAAATGACCGCTGAGCGCCGTAAGGAATACACCAAGCTCGTCAACCACAAGGCTGAAGAGGCTCGTATCTCCATCCGCAACGTTCGCCGCCACGCTAAGACCGCTATTGACAAGCTGGTCAAGGACAGCGAAATCGGTGAAGACGAGGGCGCACGCGCTGAGAAGGAACTGGACGCACTGACCAAGAAGCACATCGACCAGGTCGACGCACTGTACAAGCACAAGGAAGCTGAACTGCTCGAGGTCTAAACCCTAATGAGTGCACGCAAAGAAGCGAAAGAAGAGAGAAGCGCATCGCCTGCTCCACAGTCGAGCCCGCAGACCGCTGCGACGCCGGTGAAGTCGCGTAGTGCCAAAGCTGGCCGTAACCTGCCCGCCGCCATTGGTGTGGGTGTTGGTTTCGGCGTGCTGTTGGCGCTGGGTCTGATGTACCAGCCGATTTTTGTTGCGATCGCTACCGGCGCGGCAGCTTTGGGCGCCTGGGAGATTGGACACGTGCTCAACACCCGCCGCGGCTACGGCATCCCGGAGTACCTGCTGGGTGGCCTGTCTGGCGCAATTGTGGTGGTGTCTTACCTGTTCGGTTTTACCGGGCTGGGCATCGCCCTGGCGGTGAGCCTGCTGGTGTTGCTGCTCTCTTCTGCTCTTGTGCGTGCTGACCGTCAGGTCTCACTGGGTAAGTCTTTGAGCGGTAGCGCCCTGGCTCTGCTGTGGGTGCCGCTGATGCTGGGTATCGCCATGGTCTACTTTCAGACCGACCACGGTGAGCGCGGCGTCCTCATGATTCTGCTGATGGCCATCTGCAATGACACGTTCGGCTTTATTGCCGGCGTGAATTGGGGTAAGCACCCGATGGCGCCGAAGATCTCCCCGAAGAAAAGCTGGGAGGGCCTGGCCGGTTCTTTCGTCGGCTCGGCGGTTGTTGGCGCTATCGCCTTGGCGGTCATGGATTCGCCCTGGTACTGGGCTATTCCGCTGGCGGCGGTCATGGTGGTCGCTTCGACTGCCGGTGACCTGGTGGAGTCCGTGTTCAAGCGCCGTATGGGTGTGAAGGACATGTCGAATATTCTGCCCGGTCACGGCGGCATGATGGATCGCCTGGACTCGATTCTTTTCGCCGCGGCGGCTGGTTGCCTGATTTTCCGGTTTATTATGCCGCTCTAGGCCTGAAGCTTTTATTGCTGACGGAGGCGGGGCGTTTCTTCCCACGAACGGGGGAGGGGCGCCCCGCCTTTTCTGTACCCGGTGAATCAGGGTGTAAGGGACTATATCTAAGACACCGCCCTCCAACCTTGCATCGGGTAGCCTCAGCATTGGTATTCTTAAAGTTCAATCGTCGAGAGGAGCCACCTTGGCAAGCACCACCCGCGGAGACGGATTTGCCCGTGCAGCAGAAACCGAACCCGGCTACAAGCGCAGTGAAGTAGACCGCCTGTTCACCCGCCTTGCCGAGGACTACGAGAAGCTCAGCGGAGCCTCCGAACTGCCCGAAGACCTCTACACCTCCCGACGAATCCGCCAGGTCGTCTTCCGCGAAGAACCCGGCGGCTACCAGCTGGATGTGGTCGACCGCGCCCTCGAAAAGATTGAGGAACGCTTCGCCAAGCTTGAACGCAGCCGCTACATTGAGGCGTACGGCCTGGACAACTGGGAACGCTCCCTCGTAGAGACCGGCGAGCTGCTCGCGGGCCGGCTGGAACGCCCCGCCGGTGAGCGTTTCCGCCGCCCCAGCAAGCGCCGCCACATGGGCTACTTCGTCGGCGATGTGGACGCCATCTGCGACCGCGTGTACGCCCAGCTCAATAGCGAAGAGCCGCTGGACCCCTCCGTGGTGCGCCACGCAAAGTTCCGCCCCGCCTCGGGCACCGTCAGCTACGAGGAATCGCAGGTGGATGCTTTCCTGGACCGCTGCATTGAGCTACTGCAGGATCTGCTCTAAAACGTTATGTGTTGAATCCCCCGCCCCGTACCAGGGTGGGGGATTCTTCTTATGCTGAGGCTCATCTATGTAGCAGCGAATCAGCGTGCCCCTGCGAAGCCGCGAACTCATGAGACACTAGAACCATGAAGTTTGGATCCTCAGCACGCGTCGGCGGCAGCCGCGACCGCCTCACCGACGCCCTCACAGAACTCACCCGCGCACCGCAGCGCGTCACCCTCCTCGGCTCAACCGGCTCCATCGGCACCCAAGCCATGGAAGTCATCGACCACCTCGCCGCGCTCAAAGGTACCAGCGCCTCCGCCGACGATGCACCGCTGAAGGTCGTCGCCCTCTCCGCAGGCTCCCGATCCCTCGAACTGCTCGCACGCCAGGCAGTGCACGTGCGCGCCGAACTGGTCGCCACCAGCGGCACCGCAGAAGACGCGCAGCGCCTGCGCGAACTCATCGAAGCGGAAGCCTCCGAAGCCGGCCTCACCGGCTACACCCCGCAGGTCGCCCACGGTGCCGAAGCCTCCGTACAGGCGGCAGCACACCCGGCAGACACCGTCCTCAACGGCATCACCGGCTCCATCGGCCTGGAACCGACCCTCACCGCCCTCAACAGCGGCTACCGCGTGGCACTGGCCAACAAGGAATCCCTCATCGCAGGCGGCCCGCTCGTACGCGCCGCCGTCGACGCATCCCCCCTAGACACCCCCATGGTGCCCGTCGACTCCGAGCACTCCGCCCTCGCGCAGGCGCTCGCCTCCGGAACCGACGCAGAAATCGACCGACTCATTCTCACCGCATCGGGCGGCCCGTTCCGCGGCTACAAGCGCGAACAGCTGCACGACGTGACCCCCGCGCAGGCGCTTGCACACCCCACCTGGGACATGGGCCTGGTCGTCACCACCAACTCGGCAACCATGGTCAACAAGGCACTCGAAGTGCTTGAGGCACACCACCTGTTCGGCGTGGACCTGGACCGTATTGACGTGGCGGTCCACCCGCAGTCGATTGTGCATTCCATGGTGCAGTTCGTGGACGGCTCGACCATTGCTCAGGCGTCGCCGCCGAGCATGGTGCTGCCCATCGCGCTGGGTCTGGCCTGGCCGCACCGCATCCCCGGTGCCGTGCCTGCTTGTGACTGGTCGAAGGCGGCATCCTGGACTTTTGAGCCGCTGGACGAGGAAGCATTCCCCGCCGTGCGCATGATCAAGGCCGCCGGTAAGGTCGGCGGCACCCACCCGGCAGTGTTCAACGCCGCCAACGAGGAAGCCGTCGCCGCATTCCATGCGGGCGCGATTCGCTTTACCGACATTGTCGATTCGGTCGCGCGCGTGCTGGAGGAGCACACCGGCAGCGCTGAGGCTGTCTCTGACGCTGACCTGACACTGGAGGCGGTGCTGAACGCAGAGCGTTGGGCTCGCGTTCGCGCGAATGAGCTGCTGGGTATGACCGGCAACTAACCGGTTCTGGGGCGGTATTCGCATTTCTATGGGATGCGGCCGGTGCAGACCTTCCTACGCTCCTACAGGGGAACCCACCCTCTCGGGTGCTCCGCTCTTCCTTGCTTCGCTGCGGAGAGCACCCGAGAGGGTACCCTGATGTCGCTTCCGGAAGGTGCGCCGGCTCGCTTCGGTTGGGCTGGTAAGTCCGGGGGCCTTGATTTCATCGTGGCCGATACTGCTCCGCAAGGTATACAAAGTATGGTCGAAATCTGCCAGTGCACCTTTCCATAATTGACAAAACGTTGCGTTAGTTCTGAATAAAATTACCCTTACGAGAAAAAAGCTATTGACTTGGGTGTTTGAAACTATATATAATCCAAGAACAGTGTTCAGTAAGCTGTTGTTGCTAAAGTTCTGTATCTTCGAATTTCCATGCTAAATGGATTATCTAACAAGGAGGACTATGATGTCTCTGAAGAAGGTTTTGGCAAGTGCTGCTGTGCTTGCCGCGAGTGCTGGTGGCATTGTTGCGACTGCACCGGCGGCCCAGGCTGCTGATCATTATGGTGTCTGGGGCTGCCCTGCTAACCATGTCTGCATCTGGGAGCATTCCGATTTCCGTGGTTTCAAGGAAATTATTAGCGGTTATCGGTCTTACGCCAATGTTTCTGAGTATATGCATGACCGCGGTTCCTCATGGATGAACGCGAGTAGCTACCAAGATGAATGGCTTGGTGACTGGTCTCACGGACGTAAGGTGTATGGTTCTTACCTTCCTCCTCACTATCGCAGTACCAACTTGGCCGACGACAACTTCAACGATCGTGTTGACTTCGTTATGTGGGGATAAGAATGAAAAAGCTATGGGCCCCCGGCGTTTTCCTTTCTACCGGATTCCTTATTGCGGGTTGCGCTGGGGGCGCTAGCTCAACCCAATCAACCCCGTCTTCCGATAGCCAGCAAAATATTTCTGCGGCCGCCACTGTCGACGTGCAGGCTACTGAAAAAGTGGATTCCATGATTTCCACTTCTGATAATGTTGAGCGCGCTTATCAGCGTCTTGCATCAGAATGTATGGTATCCAAGGGTTACCCTGACAGGAAGACCTATTACATGGTTGACACGTTTCCTGTGAGGAGCTTGCTCTCTCCGCAACCTCTAAGCGTGGAATATGCTAGAAATTCTGGCTATCCCAGCCCTACCCCTCCGTCTCGTTATGCTTCTTTGGAAGGCTCGATAAACATGACAGAGCAAGAAGGAAAAGCATATTACGGAGATAACGGAAAGGGCGGCTGTCGAGAAGAAGCTGAGCTGAAACTATATGGCTCTGAAACTTTGGCAGGGATGCAGGAAGAAGTTACCAGGAAACTACTGCCCTATATTCGTGCTTCTGTATCTAACGGAGCATACTCGTCACTGGACGATGAATGGGCACGTTGTATGGCTGAGCGTGGGTACACCTATTCAAGTTCAGATATTGCATATGACGCTGTTCGGGGAACACCCGCTGAACAGCAAACTGCGATTGATGATGCAACGTGTCGCGAAAAGATTAACTTCGAGGAAAAAACTGGGCAGGTATTAGACGCCTATATGACCACGTTCCTCGAAAAGGAGCAGGGCCTCATCGAGCAGGTGACCACCGCCAAGAAAACTGCTGAAGAGAACGCCCGAAAGATTCTGAGCTAATCCTGTGGACTAACCAGGCTGGACTAACCCTCCGGACTAACCAGAACAGGCGTACAGAGTAGCCACGGAGGCTGCACCTCGTCACAGCGTATTGTGCCCGGCACGCATCCCCGTGCCGGGCACAAACTA
>ERZ773196.1548-NODE-1548-length-12770-cov-3.992843_pt1 | contig 12770 bp, 9 predicted proteins | sample MGYA00581009_ERZ773196 | MGnify/ENA primary metagenome ERZ773196 (study PRJEB29015, sample SAMEA2738162) | human oral metagenome | biome: human oral; feature: human-associated habitat; material: saliva | place: China | collected 2243 ...
AATTATCTTGACCTAATTCAAAAAAACAATTAACTTAGTGATTGCTAATACTATGTTAGTTAACACTAATAATATGGCTTTGATGATGTGATGAGTCGATAGTAGAGTTAATGTCATTTATTCTTTGTAAAACGAAATTTTGTTGTGTGATTTACCTGATGTCATTAGCTCTTGCTTTACACGGAACGATCCAGGGCAGAACAAGGAGGAAAAATGGTAAGAAAGGGATGGAAAAACGCGGCGATTTTGACAGCGATGAGCTTGATGCTGCTTCCCACATTCCAGGCCTATGCGGTAACTGCTAGGCAGAATACAAATGGGAATTTTGTAGAAGAGGAAGGAAATTGGAGATTTAAGACTCCGGAAGGATCCAAGATAGAGGGCTGGGTAGTAAGCAATAACGAATGGTTTTACTTAGACCCTGCTACAGGCAATCTTCGTTCAGGATGGCTAAGACTATCTGATGGACAAACTTACTTTTTATATACAATCCATGACGGAAATTTCGGAAAGGTAGTAAACGGCTGGAATTGGATTGATGGCTATTGCTATTATTTTGAGACTGGGGATAACGGGCAGAACGGAATTTTAAAGACCAACGGCAGAACTGCAGACGGATATTTGGTGGATGCAGCAGGACGTTGGGTAAATGAAAGCACCGGTGAGGCGGTTTATGAGGCAGGAAAAGGTCTTCCCTCCTCTGAATCCGATCAGCAGGTAGCCGGCGCAAATCGTCCTATCCCACAGGTGGCAGGTGTATCCAGAGGCTCCGGCGGCTCCGGATCCTCCGGAAGCGGCAGTGCAAGGGGAAGCCGTGGAACTTCCTCAGGAAGCGGTAGTGGAAGTGTCGGAAGCCGTGGAACTTCCTCCGCAAGCGGCAGCGGAAGCAGTGGAGGAACCTCATCCGGTTCCGGAAATAGTGCAGTAAACAATGGCAGTGCCAATACCGGAAATACTGCTAATAACGGCAGTGCCAATACAGGAAGCAATGCAAACAACGGCAGCGCCAATAATCAGGCTTCCAATAATCAGGAAACTAAGACTGCGGTAAATGCGGAGAAAACCAAGGCTGTACACACAGAGCTTGGAGACTTTGTGTCCGTAGTGTTCAACGAGGGAAGCATTTCCTACTACGATGTGTATGTAGACGGTGTAGATATTAGCGCTGCTTTGACCAAGGTGGATGACGAAGGAAAGATTGTAAAGTGGATCAGTACCGTAGCTTCCCCTAAGACTTTGGAAGTAAAGAAGAAGGGAACGGAAGAAACTGTACAGACCATTAGCTTAAACAAGGGAACAGCTACCGAGGCGGTAGAGGCCGGAAATCCTGAGGATGCACCGAAGTATCTGCTGACCAGAGGAAGAGTCAGCATTTACGACTACTATCTTGGACCAAAGGACAAGGAAGGAAAGGAAAAGCTTTATCCAAGCACCACCACCTTTGACTTAGCAGAGAGTCGTAAAGAAAATTCCAAGAATGTCAGCACCCAGTATTATGTAAAGCCGGTAGCCATTGATGCACAGGGAAGAGGAATAGACGGGCAACAGCTTGTTGCCAAGTTTAGCCTGTCCGGAGAGGAACAGACCAAGTGGTTTGAGGGTATTGATAAGATTGCTCTACTTAGTTATGACGACAACGTAATCATCAATGGAAATCTTACCCATAGTGTTTCCACAGAGAAGACTAAGTATGGCACCAACGGCGTTATCACCATTCCCACTAACCAGGGAAATATGAGAAATCACGGGCTTTACCTTTTAAATATCCATTCTTCCTACACAGAGGAAACCGTGACTATTCCGGTAGAGTTTGTAAAGGCTGCAAAGTTTAGCTTAAAGCTTCAGGCTCAAAGTAACAATGCGAAGCAGGGAGAAAGAGTAGGCTTTGATGTTGTTGGGGAAAATGGCGCTACTTTTGGTAATGATCTTAAGGTAGACAATATGCAGGTTACCCTGATTAAGCCGGACGGCACATCTCACAACTTAACTTATATTAACGACTTCTTTAACTTCATCAACTGCTTTATCGTTTATGGAACCGGCGGAGAAGATGGAAAGACTGTAAATACGGATCAGGTGGGAACTTATACCTTAAAGCTTCGCTATGCAGGCTACCAGGAGATGGAGACAAAGTTTGAAATCTTCCCCGGAAAGGCAGTAAACACTGAAGATTCCGATTCTGAGAAAACGGCAAGATCCGCAGCCAGAAAGAAGAGCACAGGAAGTAGCTCCTCCAGTACCGGAAAGAAGGCAGACTCCGTTTCCGCAGCAACCGCCGGAAGTATCGGCAAGAAGAAAAACAGTAATAAGAAGGCTTCTGAGGTGGATAGCAGCTCCTCTGCAACAGGAGGCGGAAGCACCCACTATGATGCCAGAGTCATTTTCAACTATGACTTACTGAGCAATGCTTTACTCTTAAATGAGTTAAACCTGCTAAATAGCGATGCGGCGGCTGTCGTAGAGCAGTATTATAATATGACCATCGATGACAGCTCCTACCTTTACAATGAGGGTGCAGAGGCTTTCTACAGCTACCGTGATTACTTAAATGCCAACGCGGAGAAGAGAAGAGCCGGCGGAAAGCTGCTGAGCTTTAAGGACTTTATCGCCACAGCGCAGAAGAAGGACTATAACGGACCTTCTCAGGTCTTAAATGTATTGGAAGACGGACGCCTTGGTGCCCTTTCCGACTTTAAGCTGGTAAAGGGAGAGAAGACTCCTGGCTTTACAGGAACCACTACCGAGGTAGGAGGAGAATTTAGCTTAAAGACAGAGGATAAGGAGTATTTAAAGGCTATCACCGGAATCACAGTAGATGGACAAAGTGCAAACCTTCTGAACAGCTACAATAAGCTGGTAGAAATTAAGCCGGAAGAAGGAACCATCCTGGTACATCGCTCCGCATTTAACTTCTACAATGTGCCCGAGCTTTCTACCCACACTCTTCGTATCAGTGCAGGAAGCAAGTACAGAGATGTGGAATTGAAGCTGCAATTTAAGGAAAAGGCGGATAATCTCCAGTTCCATGTAGAGGGAGAGGCTGTTACTGAGAAGGATGTGGTACTTTCCTTAGGAACTTCCGAGGAAGCAAAGAAGGCTTTAGAGAACTTTGTCAGCCTACAATTACAGAAGCCAAACAGCTCTGTATTAAGCCCTGTTTATGATGCTATAGCAGGCGGAAAATCCGGAAACGATTACTATGTTCTGGATAAGGAGAAGGGAACCCTTACCCTTAAGGCAGGCCTTTTCAAGGAAGCGGGAGAATACCAGTTCTTTGTAAATGTTTCCAACAGAACAAAGAGCCTTTCCGGAAAGATTGATGTGAAGGAAAATGCAGACACGCCTACAAATCCGGACGAAAATGCCAATACAGAGGGACACCCTGAAACAGCAAGCTTTGAGGCGGTTAATGAGAAGGATAAGGAACAGAGCTACAGAACTCTTAGCTTTACCGGCTTAAAGAGAGATGAGCTTCATGCTTACCTTAACAATATCGAGGCCATCAGAGTAAACGGAGAAGACTATACCGAGGCATTTAGCGCCCTCCGTATTGGAGACAATGAGTATATTGCCGTATCTTCCAATGGTGACGGGATTAAGAATGCCCTTCGTTTGGACAAGACTTCCTTGGTAGAGGGAGAAAATAAGGTTGTTATCGAGTTAAAGGATAAGACCAAGAAGATTTTCAAGGTCAATCTTTCTTCCGAAAAGAATAATACCTCCAATACAGAGAATGGTAACGCTTCTGCATTGAAGGCAAAAGAAATTACTATGGCAAAAAGCTTCTACGGTAAAGTAGAAAGCTATGCGGTTCTTTTTGAAGGAGATTCCAAAGAAGTACAGGCAAAGCTGGATCAGATTGAAAGTGTAAGCCTGAACGGAAATACTTTGGATAGGGCCAGTGCTTTTGCAGGGGGCTTTGGAAGCTTCCCGGAAAATTCCTATGCAGTGAAGAATGTTATGGGAGCATACGGTGCAACACCAAGTCTTCAGCTTGACTCGAAGTCTGTACGAGAAGGAACCAACCGTTTAGTGGTAAAATTCACGGACGGAAAGACCCTTAGCCTAAACTTTGACCAAGATGGAAAGCTTGTGGAAGAAGCAGCTATAGTAGAAGAAAAGGAAGAAGAGAAGCGTTTAGAAGTAGTGGAAAGAAGAGAATCCAGAAACGGAGCAAAGTACTTTGTTTTAAGTTTTCCGGAGAAAAGTGAGGAAGAAGCGGCAGCTTACCTTGCAAAGCTTTCCAGGGTAACTGTAAATGAAACAGTTTATTCTTTAACTTCTACTCCCTACCGTTTATACGATAAGCAGTATTTTGCGGATAAGAAGGATAAGAATTCTACCCTTAATGCAGCTCTTGCGTTAACCCAGGCCGGCGGTGTGAAGATTGGGGAAAATGAAGTGGTGCTGGAAACAAAGGACGGAGAGTCTCAGAGCTATCTCTTTACGGTAGAAGCATTGACTCCACCTGCGTTTGAGGAAGCAGATCAGCAAAGTAGAGGAGAAGTAGAAATTTCCTTTACCGGAAAAGCGGCAGATATCAACGCTTACTTAAAAAGAGAACAGCTTACTGTTACTGTAAATGGAAAGAAGCTGGAACTTCAGAGATACCGAGACCATTTACAGTCTGCTCCTACTAGTGGAGCTATTGAGTATAGCTATGTTGACAAACGTAATCATTTCTTTATCGGAAAGGGTGCCCTTCAGGCCGGAGAGAACACCGTCACCATCAGTTCTCCTGATTACAAGGAGCAGAGCTTCAGCTTTACTTATGAGAAATAAGTTTCGGAGATTCTAAATCCATAGGTGGCAGAATAGTATTTTTTATGAAAAGGTTAGGAAAGAAGCAGAGATTCTTTAGCTTCTTTTCCTAGCCTTTTTTCTTACATTGCCTTAATATAAAGAAGATAAACCAAGCTGTTTAGATGCAGTTTTATATACATTTTTGTTGAGAAAGAGTGGGGAGGAAGCTATGGGAAAGAGACCAAGAATCAAATTAACGGTTACCGACAGAAGAGGCAAGATGGGCTGTCATAGAGGACACCATATAGGACAGACCTTTGATTTTGATACGGAGCGGGGAGAGATTTGTCCTATGGCTATGCACTGCGCCTTTCCTTATATTGATATATTACGTTACGGCGGAAAGATTCCCGGACAAGAAGAAGGAACAGCAGAGTTTTGCTGTTCCGATGCGGATACCATTATGGTATTTAAGGCAGAAATTGTAGAGGACGAGGGGGTTTAGAAGATAAAGCCATATTTATGGAGAAGCTTCTTCGCCATTTCACAATCCTCTCCGGTGTAGAAGGAGATTTGCAGAGCTCCTTCCCCTTTTTCCCGGTTATGATTGATGCCGAGATTTCGGATGCTGACCATATTGGAAGCCAGAATGGTGGAGATAATGGAAATGGCGCCCGGATGATCCTGCACATGAAGAGAAAATGCATATTCGCTATGAATCAGCCCCTGGGCGGAGCTGTCCATGGAATTCCGGTATTCCCCGGATTCCCGGAAGAGCTCCGCAATACCCTGGGGCTCTTCTTTTTCTATGGAAGCTTTGATTTCCTCCAGTAAATACTGGTAATGGTCAATCATTTGAAGAATCGGTTCCTTATTACTGAGGCAGATTTGCTGCCACATAATCGGAGAAGAGGAGGCGATACGGCTAATGTCTTTAAAGCCGCCGGCGGCAAGCTTTTTCATAGTTCCCTTCTCATCCTCTTCCTTCAAAAGCTTCACAAGGCTTGCGGCAATCAGGTGGGGGAGGTGGCTCACACAGGCCACGGATTTATCATGCTCCTCAGGGCTCATCACAAAGGGAATGCTGCCAATGGAGGAGAGGAAGCTTTTCATTTTTTCGATAGACTCTGTAGGAAAGCCCTGCCCGGGAGTTAGGAGATAATAAGCATTTTCCAAAAGAAGAGAATCGGAGGCTTTGTAGCCGGAAGATTCCGAGCCTGCCATAGGGTGTCCACCGCAGAATCTTGAAGAAAGGCCTAAAGCTTCCGCCTCTTTCATAATGGAGCTTTTGGTGGAGCCTACATCAGTCAGCAAAGTATGAGAAGGAAGCTTAGGAGCCAGATCTCGTAAGAATTTTCGGTTCCATTCCACCGGAGTGCACAAAAAGAGAAGCTCCGTATCCGAAGGGATTTCTTCAATACTTTGCAGTCCTTTTTCTATAATTCCTTCCGAAATAGCCATCTCTACGGAATGTTGATCCTTCTCCAGTACGGAAATCTTAGCCCGGGGATAGGCTCTTTTGATGGCTTTGGCAATAGAGCCTCCGATCAAACCTAAGCCAATCAATGTAAAATTCTTCCATTCCATAGTGAAATCCCCCTTAGTTCATACAGTATTTTCAGATTATACAGGAAAATGCCGGAGAAGGAAAGAAAGGGGAAGGCATCCTCTTTTATCCCTTAATTCCTGATTGTGCCACCCCTTCGATAAACTGTTTTTGGAAGAGGAAGAAAATCAAAATGACGGGAATCACCGCCATCACCGCTCCTGCCATCTGCATGGGATACTGGGTGGTGTACTGCCCCTGCAAGGTGGAGAGGGCAGGTCCCAGAATCATGTTTTTTGGAGAGGTGTTTACAATGAGGGGCCACATAAAGTCATTCCAAGCAAATTTAAAGGTGAAAATGCTTAGGGTCACCAGCCCCGGTTTCACCAAGGGTAACATGATTTTCCCGAAAATCTGATAGCGGTTGCAACCGTCAATAATGGCCGCTTCTTCCAGTTCCTCCGGTAGGGAGAGGAAAAATTGCCGCATCAAAAAGGTTCCGAAGGCGCTGAAAAGGTTTGGAATAAAGAGGGCGGGAATACTGTCCAAAAGCCCCATTTTCTGAATAATCAGATACTGAGGAATCAGGAAGATCTGTCCCGGTACCATAAGGACGGAAAGCAGCAGGATAAAGATGACATTTTTAAAAGGAAACTTTATTCTGGCAAAGGCATAGCCCGCCATCGCGCAGAAGAGAAGCTGTGCCACTACCGTAATCACTGTAGATAAAATCGTATTGAAGTAAATCCTTGCAAAGGGCAGGGAACTTACAATTTGGGTATAAGCCACAGTAATAAATTTCTTTGGGAAAATGGTAGGTGGTATTTGCATGGCTTCACCGCTGGTCTTAAAGGAGGTCAGCACCATCCAAAGAAAGGGGAAGATGGTTACGCCGAGACCGGCGAATAAAACCAAATGAACAAGGAGCTTTTTCCAAGAAAATTTCTGATTCATCATTTTCCTCCTTTCTAATAATTTACCCACTTCTTTTGTACAGAGAACTGTATCAAGGTAATCAGCATAATTACGGCAAAAATCAAGATGGAAATGGCCGCCGCATAGCCCTTATAGCCGTAATCAAAGGCCTGTCGGTAGAAGAGCATCACCACAGTCTGGGTGGATTCATAGGCAGGGTTTGATTTCAATACCATCATATACACCACATCAAAGACCTGAAAGGCGCTGATAATGGAGGTAATCATGACAAAGAAAATGGTGGGGGTCAGTAAGGGGATGGTAATCTTAAAAAACTGAGTCAGGGAACCTGCACCGTCAATGGCTGCCGCCTCATAATAGGTTTTGGAGATTCCCTGCATACCGGCCAGAAGAATAATCATGTTATAACCTACAGTCATCCAAAGTCCTACCAGCATAATGACGAAAATAGCGGTTTTGGAATTGGTTAGCCAGCCGATTCGAGGGCCTCCGAAGGAGGTGATTACAGCATTTAAAATGCCCATTTTCTCGTTAAAAACCCATTTCCAAACCATGGCAACAGCCGCCGCCATGGTGACGGAGGGAAGGAAGTATAGGGTGCGGTAAATAGACTTTCCTTTTATCTTGGCATTCAGTAAGGCCGCAATGACCAGAGAAAGAAAGAGACCTACCGGCACGGTCACCACCACATATTTCAGGGTATTTCCAAAGCTTTGAAAAACCTCTTTGTCAGAAAGCATCTGGCGATAGTTATCCAAGCCGATAAAATGGGTTACATTGAACTTATTGACATCGTTAAAACTGAACCAAAAGTTTTGGATGAAGGGCCAAATATAAAAGACCATAAGTCCTATGGTGACCGGGGCAATAAAAATATAACCTGCAATCCAGTCCTTCACTTTCCAGGATAGTCCGGCCTTTTTTCCTTGTAATTTCTCCGCTGATTTCATATTTACTCCTTTACCCTAAAGAGAAAATATCCCGGAAGCTTTTTCTCCCGGGATAGTAAAGCTTATTGATTCTTGGCAAGGAATGCATCAGCTTCCGTCTTTAAAGCCTTACAAGCCTCTGCAAGACTTTCCTCTCCGCTATAGGCCTTTTGTAAAGCCTTAGATTCCATATCGTAGAGCTGTGCCGCATTTTTACATACAGGAAGGGGATAGGCCTTGTCTGTGTGGGCGGTATAGACTGCTAAAGCATACTTGTCGCTGGACTTGGCAAAGAGCTCCTGAGATTCATTTCTTGCGGAAATAACCACACCGGTATTTCCTTGAATGTCCATAGCTTCCTTACTGCTGAGCCAGATGGCAAAATCTGTTGCCGCTTCCTTATTCTTACTTCCCTCGTAAACCGCAAAGCCCAAACCGTTGATACAGTTTGTGTCTACTCCATTAAAGCTGGGAAGCTCTACACAATCAATCTTATCCTTGATATTGTCGTTGGAAGTATACTCGGGAACCATATAGGATCCGGCAAAGGTCATTGCCAGCTGTCCCCCCTCAAACATGGCATCTGCAGAGGTCTCGGAAAGAGCTGCGGAGCTGGGAGAGAGTTCCTTATCAATCATATCAATCCAGCACTGAATTCCGCCCTGGGTTTTGGGATCCTCATATCCGGAAGTCTTTTTGTCTTCACTGAGAATCCAACCGCCGTTGGCAAAAACGGTCTGATAGTACCAGGTTTGGAAATCTACAGGGCAGGCAAAGGGATAAACACCCTCATCCAATCCGGCTTGCTTCAACTCCTCAGCTTTAGCTACCAAATCTTCATAGCTCATATCGTTTGTGGGATAGCTTACACCGGCCTCATCAAAGATTTCCTTATTGTACCAAAGGGCATTGGTATCAAAATCCTTAGGAACGGCGTAGTTCTTTCCGTCACGAACATAGTTGTTTACCAAAGACTCAGGGAAATTATCTTTAATATCGGACTTTGCGATAGCATCGCTAAGATCTGCCAGGATTCCCCCATCCACATAGCTGTCGGTATGGAGTACATTTAACCAGAATACATCAGGAGCCTTTCCGCCTGTGGCAGCAGCCTCCAGCTTGGTCCAGTATTCTCCGCCCTTATAGGGGGTGAGCTGTACTTCAATGCTGACATTCGGATGAGCCTTGGTATAAGCTTCTGCTAAAGACTCGGTCATGGCTCTTTGCTTTTCATCCCAAATTGCCATGGAAAGGGCTACTTTTCCTTCGGACTTTGCTTCTCCGGAAGCACTTTCTCCGCTTGCCGCCTTATTACCGCAGGAAGCCAATGCAGTAGTTCCCATGGTCAATAGGGTAGCCAATGCCAAGAGTTTTTCTGTTCTTTTTTTCATAATTTTCTCCTTTGCTCTTGCTTTATTCTTTACAAGTCTTGCAAAAGTGATTTGCAAGCACTTGCGATGAACCAATTTTTTCTGAAGCGAAATTGAGGCATCCAAAGCTTCTTTCCTAGCGGAATAGTCCGGCTTAGTCTTTAGAAATTCTATAACTGCCTGTCTGTAAATCTACTTCTACAGCATATCCGTTTGCAAATGTGGATCTTTGCCGATATCCCTTATCATCCAGAATTTCATGTTTTACAAGCTCCGCATCTCCCACATTTTCATGGAACTCACTAACGATGTGAACCCTTTCCAAATGCTTCTCCCAAGGCATTTCCTCTTCCAAAGTAAAGGCTCCGTCAATGCCAAGGTAGGCAGGATCCCGAATAAGATAAGGGGCACCGCCGTTTAGCAGGGCATAAAGCATATAGTCCTCCTCCGGCAGCTTTTCCATCATCCAGGGAATTACCAGACAGTCATGGTAAACCAGATTAAACATGGGGATGGGGATTCCGTACTTGGGGCTTCCCGGCTCCCGAAGCATAAAGTCATAGGGGGCGTAGTGGCAGAAGACCAGCCAGGGCACAGCCCAATCATTTACCTCTTCGGAGCTTGGTAAAATGTCTTTACTTAGAAGATAACGGAAGCACTGGCAACGGTATTCATAGGAATCTTTGCGCTGCATTTTATGTCTGGGATTTATACATTCATCTCCCTCGTTACAGGTAAAGACATCCAGATAAGCTCCGTCTAAATGGATTCCCTCCTCCAAGAGTCTTTCAAAGTTTCTTCGAACATAGTAGGGAGCCTGACTGGTACAGAGGTAGGCTTGAGGACCTCCTGCCCAACGGGCGTGGGTGAAAATGCTGCCATCGGGACTTTTGCAAGCCAGATCATCATGATAGCTTTCCGCCTTTTTATAGAAATCTCTGTACTGGTCATGGATGCCGAAGAGGAAGCCCAGTTCTTTCATGGTATCGGACAATTCCCGCATACCTTCCCAACCACCGGCTTCTATGCAGGCAGGCCCCACATCCGGGTGCTTATTATCATAGCCCGCATCTCCCCAGCCATCCAAATGGAAGTAGAGCTTCTCTATACCATCCGCCTTTAGGGCTCTCATTTCCTCCGCCCTCTTTCGGAAAGTAGTGAGGTGGTTATTTTTATCCGGAGCATCCTTATCGAAAAACTCCGAATCCGGCTGGACGCAGGTTTTTATCCCCTTGTGCACAAAGGAAGCGCCCAAAAGCTTTCTTACGGAAGGGTTGGCCACTTCCTTTTCCTTTAGTGTCTTTAGCTTTCCTTCCTCCCTTGCCAGCTTTCGATAAGTCTTTAAAAGACTGTTGTAGTCGCAATCCGATAGGAAGAGATAGCGCATAATCCGGCGATATTCCATTTGCCCAAGACTCGGTTCAATACGAAACTCTATGCTAGTTTCCATGCTTCCTGCTTCATGCACCGCCTCATAGCCCATGTTCCAAGGGGTAAGGCTTTCTGCAAGATAGCCCTCTCCATCCTTGACTTGTCCGAAAATGGGGAGGTAGGCGCTGGCTGTACCGAAGCGTCCTTTAAAGCCGTCCTGATGAAAGCTTACATCCCAGGTATTGGGAATCAGGATGCCCTGCTCCTTAGGGATAATGCTGTACCAGGAAGAACTTTCCTTATGAAAAGAGAAAGGTCCCGGAAAGAGGATTTTATCAATACAATCTACAGGAGCCTCGGTTAAGGGAATCCATTCAAAATATACTTGCTTTGTGCTGTACTCAATCCAGACAAAGGTTTCAAAGGAGAAGGAGAGAAGCTCTTCCTTCTTATTACTATAGGACGAGGGAAGAATGAAATCTTTGTAAATGCTACGAATTCCTTCACCTACGCCGGTACGAATCAGCTCATGGCTCTTACTCATGGCATCTTTAAAGTAGAGTAGGGCTTTTATTGTTTCGTTTTCCTCTTTCTCTTTTTCTGCCTTGTCTATCTTGCTATCTTGCCTTTCACCGTTAGATAAATTTTCCTTTTTTTCCTGCAAAACAATATAAGGAGAAAAATCTGCCCTTGTTTCCCATTTGGTCTTTCCAGTGTCGATAGAGTATCGTAGGGTTTCTTGATTAAATTCCAATGAAATGTCTTTATAAGAAAGCTTTAATTTTGACGTATTCATAATCCGCACACTCCTGAGCAGCTTTTTGATTTGAAATATTTTGCTATATTATATCTTTTTTTTTGATTTTATTTGTTGAAATATACTGCAAAATAGCTTTTTGTGCAAATACTACATTGAAATGTGCAAATGATAGCGAAGAAGAAAATGAAAGAAGAAAATGAAAGAAGAAAATAAAAGAAGAAGCTTTAAAAGCCTCTTCGATGTTCATTATAAAACAGATTTTCTGTACAGGAGAATCCCTAAGATTCAGAAGCCCGGATTTAGTGTCTCTTCCAGAGCTATGAGTATCATCGTGCGGCTTGTTGTTTGCTATGTGCGTAGTTTGTGGTAAGATAAAGGCAGTTAAAAAATGGCATTGCCCAAGTGGCGGAGTATAACCACTTGAAAGAAATTGGCGGAGATACGGCGGTTAATACCCATATCAAGAAAGCAAAGCACTTAATGAACATACCGGTATTGAAATATTCAAAGTTTAGGAAGGAAAGAGAATATGCCTACCATATCAATGTTTTATGGAATCATCATAAGGATGTATAGGGAAATTGGAGGCCAGCACAAAACGCCACATATCCATGCAGAATATCAAGGAGAAGAGGTGGTTGTAAGCCTTGAGGGTGATGTTTTGGAAGGGAGCATTCCAAAGAAAAAGCAAAGCCTTGTTATTGCGTGGGTGAATATTCATTATGATGACCTTTTGGCTAACTGGAATTTATTGGAGAAGGGCGAAAAAACTTTTACTATTGAGCCTTTAAAATAGGGGGGGATATATGTTACAGCCTGAGTTATTGACCGTTTTCCCTGAAGAGGGATATAAACTCCTGCTTTCTTATGAAAATGGAGAAAAGAAAATTTTTGATGTTTCCCCATACATAAGCGGAGCATGGTATGGAGAGTTAAAAGACCTTGAAACATTTAAAAAAGTTAGGGTTTCCAATCATTCTGTAGAGTGGGAAGGCGGGCAAGATATTGCACCGCATGAGTTGTATCACAATTCTATATCCGTATAAATACATACTAAGCTAATTAAGAGGGTTTAAAACCCTCTTTTTTTAGTATCTGCAGGTGGATATTTGAAG
>ERZ773196.1549-NODE-1549-length-12767-cov-4.160400_pt1 | contig 12767 bp, 10 predicted proteins | sample MGYA00581009_ERZ773196 | MGnify/ENA primary metagenome ERZ773196 (study PRJEB29015, sample SAMEA2738162) | human oral metagenome | biome: human oral; feature: human-associated habitat; material: saliva | place: China | collected 2243 ...
AGGAAGGTAAACTAGATCGGGAAGGAGAAAAGAAGATGAATGTTTTATTAGAAAAATATAGAAAAAAAGCGGTGGAAGAAGGTATAGAGAAGGGAATAGAAAAAGGTTTAGCCCAGGGAATGCAACAAGGTTTGCAACAAGGCCTAGAACAAGGCCTGCAACAAGGCTTGCAACAAGGACTTGAAAGGGGCTTGGAGAAGGGACAAAATCGTCTTGCTCTTTTGGTAGGTCAGTTACTAAACGCTGGACGGATGGATGATCTTAAGAGAGTTTCTTTTGATGAAGATTACCGAGAAAAGCTTCTTAAGGAGTTCGGGCTTTAAACTATCGAACATCATGATAAAAGAATGGACTATAAGATAAAGGAGCAACTTTGGATACGAAAGAGAAATTAGCTGAATTAAAGGACTTAATTCAAAAAGCGAACTATATCGTGTTTTTTGGCGGTGCGGGCGTATCTACAGAAAGCGGTCTTCCGGATTTTCGATCTGTGGATGGTTTATATCATCAAAAATATGCCTTTCCGCCGGAGGAAATCTTGTCTCATGATTTCTTTATGACGCGACCTAAGGAGTTTTACCAATTTTATAAGGAAAAGCTTTTGATTCCGGGAATTCTACCGAATCCTGCTCATTATGCTTTACAAAAATTGGAAGAGCAGGGGAAGCTAAAGGCAATCATCACCCAAAATATTGACGGATTGCATCAGATGGCAGGTTCCAAGGCGGTATATGAGCTACATGGCAGTATTCATCGCTACTACTGTGTGAAGCATCATCATCAGATTCCGGAAGAAGAAATTGACTTTTCAACACCTATTCCTTTGTGTCCTCATTGTCGTAGCATGATACGTCCGGATGTGGTTTTGTATCAGGAAGGTTTGGATGAAGGCATTCTTTCAGAGAGTATCGCTCATATTCAAAATGCGGATTTACTGATTATCGGAGGGACATCCCTAACGGTGTATCCTGCAGCCGGCTTGATTCGGTATTTTCCTCATCATGGAAACCATAAGCTGGTTCTTATCAATAAAGAGGAGGGACGACTGGATACGGAGTGCGACTTGGTGCTCTATGGAAAGATTGGAGAGATTTTTTCGGAAGTGGTAAGTTAAGAAGAAGAGATAAAGTGTTCAGAGGCGGTTTAAACTGCCTCCTTTTTCCATAGGAACTCTATAATAGCGCCATAAAAAGCCGGAATAAAATAACGTATACGAAAAACTAAATATTTTTATACAAATAAGCAGAAAGTTTTGCTATAATCATTGGGACATTTTGTATACAGTTTTTATAAAGAATGTAATGGAGTTACCGGAAAGGACAGGATGGAAATGCTCCCCACTACTTTTAGCTCTTACGATAGGCAGAAGTATTGAAATGCATTGCTTTATAAGAGATTAGGAGATCGAGAATGAAGGCTTTTTTACAAAGGAAGAACATTGAGATTTCCCTGAAGCGCTATGGGATTGATGCTTTATCCGCTATGGCTCAGGGCTTGTTTTGTTCCCTCTTAATCGGAACAATATTAAACACCTTAGGGCAGAGGCTGGGGATATCCGCATTAACCAGGGTGGTTGCTACTATTGGCGGTGTGGATTATACCGTAGGGGCAATGGCTTCCGCTATGAGCGGGCCGGCAATGGCAACGGCTATTGCCTATGCTTTGCAGGCGCCTCCTCTGGTGCTTTTCTCTCTGATAACCGTGGGCTTTGCTTCCAATGCTCTAGGGGGTGCAGGAGGACCCTTGGCGGTACTTTTTGTGGCTATCCTTTCCACGGAAATCGGAAAAGCGGTTTCCAAGGAAACAAAGGTTGATATTTTGGTGACGCCTCTTGTGACCATTGGCTCAGGAATGCTTTTTTCGGCAGTCTTAGCGCCGGTAATCGGAAAGGCGGCGATTCAGGTGGGAAGCCTGATTATGTGGGCGACAGAGCTACAGCCTTTCTTTATGGGAATTTTGGTATCCGCCTTGGTTGGTATTGCTTTGACACTTCCCATTTCCTCCGCGGCGATTTGTGCGGCTCTTGGACTTACCGGCCTTGCAGGAGGTGCTGCGGTGGCAGGCTGTTGTGCCCAGATGGTGGGATTTGCGGTAATTTCCTTTAAGGAAAATGGTGTTTCCGGCCTGGTTTCTCAGGGGCTTGGTACTTCCATGCTGCAAATGGGAAACATTGTAAAAAATCCCCGGATTTGGATTCCGGCCACCGTTGCCTCCATGATTACAGGACCACTGGCAACCTGTCTCTTCCATTTTGAAAATAACGGTCCAGCAGTTGCCTCCGGTATGGGAACATGCGGATTGGTTGGCCCTATCGGCGTTTACACAGGATGGCTTAAGGGCATAGAAGAAGGGAGTAAGACAGCGGTAACTGCAAGTGATTGGCTTTCTCTTTTGCTTTTATGCTTTATTCTTCCGGCAATATTTTCTTGGCTTTGCTCTGCTTTTTGTCGGAAAATGAAGTGGATCAAAGAGGGAGATATGAAGCTTTCCTCCTAAAGCGAAGCTGTAATGTAAGAACTTGTAAGAAATTTTCTATGGCTTTTTTGTAAAGAACTGAGTATAGTTGGACAGGTCAAAGGCTTTAATTCTTAAAGAATAAGCCAGAAGATAGTCAAATATATTTGCAACTGTGCAATGCAATAAAGTAAAAGCAATGAAGCAGTAAAAGCGACGAAGCAGCAAAGCAAAGCAACAAAGCAACGAAGCAAAAAAGCAGCAACGCAAAAAGCAACAAAGCACAAAGCAAGTATGTCAGTTCAAGGAGAGGAAAATGGCTTTACAAGGAAAAACAAAGAATGTAGCCATGTTTATGTTAAGCATGGCATTTACGGCGCTTTTTTCCACGGGAGCTTTCGCTTATAATCTTTCGGCGAAGGTAAAGGACGTGGAGATTACGGACAATAGGCAGGAGATTCAGTTGCAAATGGATGCAACAGGAGATAGTAGCGGTACCGACGGCTCGGTTTACATTTTCGAAATCAAGCCTTATCAGACCGATCTTGGCGGTCGTACCGACTTTATTGCCAAGGGAAGTCTTGGGGAAAACCAGAAGTTTAACTTCCCCTTATATGCAGGTCCCGGAGAGCTTCGTCTTTACAGCGCCTTTGTGCCTGCAGTAAAGGTGGGAAGCCGTTATGAAATGATTGCGGATAGAAGATATATCGAGAATCCCGAGGTGGTTGCGGAGAACCAAAGTCCTGCGTTAAATCCGGGAAAGAAGGGACTTCGTGTAGACCCTAATATCTTAGATGATGCTTTGAGTCTGAACATTAAGCATGCGGGGGTGGATATTCCTACCCAGCGTTTCTTTGGACAGGGAATTTCCTATTCCTACGAGGGAAAGACCTTCCAGATTAACAAGGAGCTGATTGATCAGCTGGATGGGGAGGTGAAGCGCCTCAGTGATTCCGGCGTAGCGGTTACCGCCATTTTGCTTAACGCATGGAACAATACCGTACCGGAGTTAAATCCCATCGGCGTTAAGGAGCTTCCCAAGGAGCAGGCGGTTTACTATGGCTTTAACGTAGAGTCCGAGCAGGGCTTTAGAGCGGTAAAGGCTATGGCTTCTTTCTTGGCAAAGCGTTATAACGGTCAGAACGGTCACGGAAAAATTACCAACTGGGTAGTGGGAAATGAGATTGACAACCAGTATTGGAACTATGAGGGAGACTATGATGTTTCCACTTATACCAAGAAATTCCAGCGTGCCTTCCGTGTATTTTATACCGCGATGAAGTCCGTTTCCGCCAATGACAACATTATGTTCTCTTTAGATCACTACTGGAATATGTTCCCGGAGGCGGCTCCTGTAGGCAAATATAAGGGAAAGGATGTGGTATTGGCCTTCCATCATTTTGATAATCTGGAGGGACATATGGACTTCGGTTTGGCATTGCACCCCTATCCATATCCTATTTCCTCCCCGGCCTTCTGGGATGATGATAAGACTGGAAAGGTTAACGATACCATTGATTCTCCCATTATCAACTTTAAGAATCTTCATGTGATTACCGACTTTATGCAGTTGGACAGCATGAAGAACAAGAAGGGAGAGGTTCGAAAGATTTTCCTTACCGAGGAAGGTTTCACCAGTATTCAAAAGGGACAGGATAAGTCGGATGAGCAGGCTGCAGCAGTAGCTTACTCCTACTATATTGTAGATAACAATCCGTATATTTCCGCGTATCTCATGAGTCGTCAGGAGGATTCCGATGATGAGGTAAAGCACGGACTGGCTTTCGGTCTTTCCAGTATCGTGAACCATCAGTTGGTACATAAGAAGGCGCACAGTGTCTTTAAGTATATTGACGATGCCAGCGCAACAGAGGGAACGGCAGACTTTGCCAGAGCCATTATCGGTATCGATTCTTGGGACCAGTTAATTCCGAACTTCCGTTTTCCGGGAAGATAGGGAAATGATAATTAAAAAAGAACTGTAGAAATCAAAATTGCTAAGAAAGCATCTAATATCTTGATTTTTCACAGTTCTTTTTTTAGTATCTAGCGTAAAGTATGGATTTAGTATAGGGGGAAAATATGGAAAAAGAATTGTTGCAATCAATTTTGGAGCTTGGAGGGAAGGGCTTATTGCTCTATCTTTTGGGCATCAATATTCTTTGTTTTCTTAGCTTTGCCTATGACAAGTGGCAGGCCATACATAGGGGATGGAGAGTGCCGGAAAAAGTCTTATTGGGGCAAGCCTTCTTGGGTGGCGCCTTAGGAGGAATTCTGGGAATGTATCTTTGCAGGCATAAGACCAGAAAACCAAGATTTTTAGTCTTGATGCCGGTGGCGCTGCTACTATGGATTTACCTGATTTTTGGAAGAAAATAAAAGGAGCTATGAAAATAAAAAAATTTTCTGTGCAATATAGGTCTGAACTGGGGCACGCTCTTGCTAGCTTCGCCACGTATCGGATACTAAGCGAAAAACTGCGCTTCTCTTGTTTTTCGCAAGTACCGACGGGCTCAGACTACCCCCGCATTCAGACCTATATTGCCGAAAATTCTTTCTTATTTTGATTTTTTGTAGCCCTATCTTCTTTTAAGTCTTAGTCATTTTGATTCAGCCACTCCATCAATACCTTCTTGTAAAGCTCCTCTTCATCGACAAAGCACATATGCCGAGAATAACGGAAAAGTTCCCACTTGGCATTGGGAATAGCATCAAACATGGTCTTCGCAATATAGGGAGAGCAAAGGTCTTCACCACCACTACAAATCAGAGTGGGTTTGGAAAAATCTTTCATCTGCTCCAGATAATTATAATCCCGAAGTGAGCCGGTGGGAGTAAATTCATTTGGACCCCATCCTGCAACGTAAGCTTCGGTTCCTGCTTTTTTCTTTCTTGTCAGGCACTCTGCTGCATCCGGGCCAAAAGGACCGGCACAATATCTGGTCATAAACTCCGTGATGGCTACGTCGTAGTCCGGATCACTATAGTTTCCGGTCTTCTCCGCCTTGGCAATGGCTTCCTGCATCTCCTTGGGAAGATAGCCGACTCTTCTTTTCTGCTCACTTTCCCAAATGGCATTGTAGGGAAGAGTACTGGAAAGAATATAGCTGGCAACTCCCTCCGGCTTACATTCGCATTCGTAGATGATAGCCAACATTCCGCCCCAGGACTGTCCTAAGATATGTACTTCATCCAATCCCAAATGCTTTCTCAGTGCGATTAATTCGTTTAACCAGGTCTCCTTGTTCCAAAGCTCCGGATGTCCGTCCAGGTAGGAATTTCCGCAGCCCAGCTGGTCATACATAATCAGCTGACGTCCATCCTTTTCTGCAAGGTCATCCAAAACCTCGAAATAGTTGTGGGTGGAACCGGGTCCACCATGGAGCAGAAGAAGAGGCTTTTTATTGCCCTTATTCTCTCCAACAATACGATAATACGTTTCATAGCCTAAATAAGGCATGCGTCCTTCTTGAATCTTTGCCATAAAGTCCTCCGTTTCCACCGTCCCAGTCGATGGTTTTTCTGTAATGATACTTTTTTTAGTATACCATAATTCCCAAGAGATGTTAATTATTTAACGGGAAATGCTATGAAGTAAATGCTTGAAGTAAATACTATGAAGCGGAAGTCGCTTAATACTAAAAATCCCCCAAGGGAGAATGACAGTCCTTTGGGGGATTTTTCAATCTTCTAACGAGAAAGCCTCGAATTCGATAAAGGAAAAGCTACGAAAGTTCTCCGGAAAAGTCCGCGAATTCGCTAAAGGGAAAACTATATTACTCTCCCTTAACGATGCTTCCGTCTTCCTTTACAATCAGAAGATCCTTGGTGTAGTGGTTTAATACATGGCATCCGTCCTCGGTGATGATTACCAGATCTTCTACACGCACACCGATATTTTCCTCAGGAATATAGATACCGGGTTCTACAGAGAAGCACTGTCCAACCTCGATAATCTCTTCATTAACGGAGGAAACGTCTCCCACCTCATGATCCTCGATACCTGCGGAATGTCCGGTTCTATGGGTGAAGTATTTACCATAGCCCTTCTCCTCGATATAGTTTCGGCAAGCCAAATCCACATCGCACATTCTGTTGCCGGGCTTTGCCATAGCGATTCCGCGAAGGTTGGCATCTCGTACAATCTGATAAATCTCCTTATGTCTTTCACTGACTTCTCCAATGAAGACGGTTCTGGTCATGTCGGAGATATAGTCATTTAAGACACCGCCGATATCCAGGATAACGCAATCTCCCTTCTTTCCCTTAGTGTCATCGGTAACGTGGTGAGGATCTGCGGCACCGTGTCCGTAAGCGGTAATGGGATCAAAGGAAACGCCGGAACAGCCGTGCTTCTTGTACAGGTCTCTGGTTACGGCATTTAACTCCTTCTCGGTTAATCCCTTGACTACGTAAGGAATCAATTCCTCCATAACCTTATCATTTACCAGGGAGGACTGAATCATCAGCTCCTGCTCGTGCTTGTCCTTAATCTGACGAACCTTGTCTACGATTACGGAACCGTTGACGAAGGAGGAGCCTGCCTTCAACTCCTGCAAACGAAGAAGGAAACGTGCCGGCCAGGTCTTGTCGATACCCATGGGCTTATCCTTATCAATTACCCGGGAAAGAATCTCTACACCGTCTTCCGTGTCATCAAAATAGGTAATCTCCACGCCAAGGTCTCTCTCCTGAGGAAGCATACGGTTTACGAACAGATGCTTGTCTCCCTTTGTGTTGATATACAATGCCAACATTCTTTCGCCGGGATGAATCCACTTACCGGTTAAATAGAAAATGGCGGGTGGGTCGGTAATAATCATCTGAGAAAGATTCCGCTCCTCCATCTTCTTTAAAATCCGCTCTAACTTGCCTTGATCCATTTGTGTCTCCTTTCTATAGAGGGAGAAGGGAGCTTCCTGCTTCCTTGCTCCAAAGAATAATGTGTTTGGCATAACTACCTAGATTATAGCAAAAATTAACGAAAATGGCATATTGGATGCAAAATTTTTGCAGAAATTGTAAAAAATTGAAAAGCCTGATATAGATGAAATTTATAACTAAACATTTGAAATAAGAATTAGCATAGGAAGGCTCCTTATGCTATAGTACAGAAGTCCTAGTTGATTAGTAGGTTTATAGGAAATGTAAGTTACAACAGGATGAAATGCGTATAGAAAAAGGAAGAAGTAGTAAATCCGAAAGTAGTAAGCGGAATGTATGGGAGAAGAAGGAGAAGAGAACTATGGGTAACGTAAAGAAGAAAAAAATAGCCTTGGGCTTACAATTATTGATAGCATTGTTTTTAGGAGGGGCGGCAGGATATTTCCTTCCCCAATTTGCAAGCTTTTACCAGTTTCTGGGACAGGCCTTTATCCGGCTTATCAGTATGCTGATTATTCCTCTGGTGCTTCCCCTTGTGGTGGTGGCTGTGGCAGAGGTACTGGGCAAGAATCATTTTCAGAAGCTCCTGGGAAAGACCTTCCTGTATTTCTTCGCAGTGACTACAGGAATTACCGCCCTCTTTGTCTTTGCTTCCTATTACTTAGGCTTTGGACAGGGGGTAAATATCGGCCAGGAAGGTGCCAGCTTGGAGGGAATCGCCACTGGCGTGAAGATTGATGAGTTTTTCTTAAACTTCATTCCTTCCAATCTTTTCAAGGCACTTACAGACGGCGCATTACTTCCGATTCTGATTTTCGCCATTTTCTTAGGCTATGGCGTAGGACAGCTGGAGCAGGAGAAGAAGGACGCCTTCCTTTCCGGCACAAAGATTTGGATTGCCGCCATTTACAAGATTTTAGATGCGGTGATTTTACTTTCTCCGGTAGGCGTATTCGGCTTTATTGCCAAGGACGTGGCAACAACCGGAGTGGACAAGCTGGTGGGACTTGGACAGTTTGTCCTGGGTATGTACCTTGGCTACGGCGTTTTGGCACTTGTAATCTTCCCCGTTATTGCTATTCTATATAAGGTAAACTATGTAAAGCTTATCAAGAGTATCGGAGATTTGGTGACACTGGCCTTTGTGTCCGGCGGCTCCAGCGTGGTTTTACCCCCACTTTTGAAGCGTTTGAAGAAGGAAGGCTATGACGAGGCGGTAACGGATTTCGTGGTACCTCTCGGCTACTCCTTTAATCTTGAGGGAGCGGCAGTGTATTTTGCCTTGGCGACTGTCTTTTTGGCAAATGCTTACGGCATTACTTTCACGACCCAGGCCTTACTGTTTACGGTTCTCCTTTTAAGTTTAATCGGAAAGACCGCGGCAACAATCCCCTCCGGGGCCATTGTAGTTTTACTGGCAGCAGCTCCCCAGCTGGGACTTCCGGTGGAAGGTGTAGCCTTGATTCTCTCCGTGGACTTCTTTGCAAATGCAGGAAGAACCGCTCTGAATGTGGTAGGGCAGGCTTTGGCAGTGGCTGTATTGGACAGTAAGAAAGAGAAGGCGGAAAAAGTAGAAAAGCCGGCAAAGGCGGAAAATGTGACAGGCAAGGAACTTGTTGCCAATGCAGGCTAAGGAATCCTATAGAAGGAATATTCAGTGACCCTGCATGAATCCTCTGATGAAAATTATTTGTGAATAGAAAAGTTAGGAAAGGAAAGAAAATGGCAGAGAAAAAGGTATATGTAATCCATGAAAATCTGGAGTGGACCCAACATTTGGTAAAGTGGCTGGAAGAAAAGAAGATTCCCTATGAACTATGGGATTTATCCAAGGGCATCCTGAATTTACAGGAGGCTCCTCCTGAGGGCGTGTTCTATAACCGTATGTCTGCCTCCTCCCATACCAGAGGACACCGCTATGCGCCGGAATACACCGAGCAGGTACTTTACTGGCTCACAAGACACGGTCGTAAGGTGGTAAACGGTTTAGGAGCCATTAATCTGGAAATCAGTAAGGTAAAGCAGTATCTTGCCTTAGAGGAAAATGGCATTCCCCACCCCAAAACCGTGGCGGTTTTAGGACAGGATCAGATTCTGGAAGGAGCAAGACAGCTAAACATTTACCCCCTGATTACCAAGCATAACCGTGCAGGAAAGGGCTTGGGAGTACAGCTTTTCCAAAATGAAGGAGAGCTGGAGGCCTATGTCAACAGTCCGGCCTTTGAGCCTTCCGTAGACGGCATCACCCTCTTGCAGGAGTACATTAAGCCCGCAGACGGCAGAATCCGCCGCTCCGAGTTTATCGGACAGAAGTTTTTATATACCGTATCCATTGATTCCTCCGACGGCTTCCAGCTCTGCCCGGCAGACGGTTGCCAGATCGGAAAGAAGAAGGAAGAGCTGGAAAGCTCCGAAAAGTTCCAAATCACAGAGCCCTTGGAGAAGGAAAGAGAGCAGGCTTACACAAAATTTTTACAGAACAGCGGCATTGACGTTGCGGCGATTGAATGGGTGCAGTCGGCAAGCGGAGAGATTTATGTTTATGACGTAAATACCAATACCAACTATAACCCCACCGCGGAGAAGAATGCCAATATCTATGCCCATGAGCATTTGGCAGAGTATTTGGGAAAGCTTTTAAAAGAGCAGGGGTAAAAAGAAGCAGAAAGAGCGATACACAGAGACTAAAATTTCGTCTTAAGCATAAAAATTATTTTCTGAGAATAAAGGGAAGGGGATGTTCATTCTCCTTCCTTTTTGCTATAAATAAAGGCATAGGATAGAAGGAGTATTTTTAGAAGAAATACCGAAAGAAAGGAAAAACCATGAATACATTTATTTGCTATGACCGTTGCAGTACCTGTAAAAAGGCAGAGGATTTTTTAAAGGCTCACAATGTTTCTTTTGAAAAGCGCCCGATTAAGGAGCAAAACCCAAGCGCCAAGGAAATCCATGAGATGAAGGAGCGTTCCGGCCTTCCCTTAAAGCGCTTCTTTAACACCAGCGGACAGCTGTATAAGTCTATGGAATTAAAGGACAAGCTCCCTAATATGTCTGAGGAAGAGCAGGAGGCATTACTGGCAACAGACGGCATGCTGGTAAAGAGACCTATATTCCTTTATGGAGAGAAGGTTTTGGTGGGGTTTAAAGAAAAGGAATGGTTAGAGGCTTTAGGAGATAAAATATAATTCCCCCTTATCCCCTGTCCTTTTTTAGTCGATATACTGCCATTGACAGTTGACAGTATTCAAGGATGAAGAAGGGACAATATGAGAAAAGATAGGAATAAAAAGGAATCAACACAAAAGAATAGCTTTTGGAAAAGCATGAGTTTAAAGGGAAGAATGTCCCTTGTTTTAGGCATAGTGTCTTTTGTGAGTATTTTGGCGCTGTGCTATATTTTGGTACATTCCTTTGAAATTAAAATGGATCAGCAGATTAACGATTCCATGATGGAAAAGGGAAATAATGCCACAGGGGAGCTGCTTGCTACCGTGGATAAGTACAGCAAGATGGCAGATAGCCTTAATGAAGGCATCAGTCTGATTTACAGTGTAGAGGATCAGGTAGGGGAAGCACCCGCAGCTACTTGGAAATCACAGGATGGCGTAGCAGGAACTACGATTTCTGTGGAATCCTCAGAACCGACTACCTTTAGAAGTCAGCTTGTGGGACAGGAGGTTCCGGCATCTCGTTATCTTGCAGAAAATGTTCTTTTAACGAATATCTATGCCAATATGAAAGTGTCAGGGAATATTATTGGAGCCGGAGTCTTCTTTGAACCCAATGCATTTCTTTCCGATTATGAAAATTATGGTCTTTATATTACCAAAAAGGGAGCAGAGGAAAAGGTTGTAGAGCATTTGGATTATGACTTTTACAAGGCTAAGGACTACTATCTTGCCGGAAAAGAAGGCAAGTCGCTGGTGACCAATGTTTATGCCGATGATGAAGTGGATGGTTTATACATTTTCTCCATTACAAGTCCTATAATGGTAAATGGACAGTTCAAGGGTGTTACAATCTTGGACATCAACGCGGAAGAACTGACTTCCGTCAGTAAGAGTGATGCAGAATTCCCTACCATGTTTTCTGAATTGATTGAGGACAATGGAGTTGTTCGCGGCAATGCGGAACATGATGGAAAGCAGCTTTCCGAACTGATGCCGGAGAAGGGTTATCAGCAGATTAAGACCATGATGGAGGAAGGACAACCCTTTATTAAGAAAATTATCGGCCAGTCAGGGAAGGAAGAAAGAGAATTTTTTACACCGGTTAATCTGAAGGGAGAAAATTGGTGGTTCAGAATCAGTATGACGGAGGTGGACTATGACCATGCTGTAGATCGAATGGTTTTGGTGGCTATAGGCCTTGGTTTATTGACAGTAGGTATTGTGATTCTGGCAACGGTATTCTATCTAAACAAGTGTTTAAAGCCTCTGACCATGGTGGCAAACAGTAGCAAGAAGCTGGCTGCCGGAGACTTTGATATTGAAATGCACTATGCTTATCAGGATGAAATTGGAACACTGATACGTGCCATGGAAGAGGTGGTAGACCGGGTAAAGCATATTATTACGGATTTAACAGAGAAACTTGGGAATATTTCCCAAGGAAACTTCCGTCTGCAAAAGGGCATGGAAGAGTATTATACAGGAGCTTATGCACCAATTCTTTCTGCTCTTTCCGAAATCACCACCGACCTTTCCAAGACCATGTCGGAAATACAGGAAAGTGCCGGAAAGGTCAATAATAATGCGGAGCAGGTAAGTTCTGCGGCACAGGGCTTGTCCCAGGGGGCTACGGAGCAGGCATCTTCTATTGAAGAGCTGAGTGCCACCATGAATGACATTACCAATCAGATTAATGCAACTGCAAAGACCACTCAGGAGGCTTCTTCCCTTTCTGTAAATGCAGGACAGGCTCTTCGCCTAAGTAACAACAAGATGCAGGAAATGTCTAAGGCGATGTCCGCAATCACGGAGAAGTCCGCAGAGATTAGTAAAATCATCAAAACCATTGACGATATTGCCTTTCAGACCAACATTCTTTCCCTAAATGCAGCCATTGAGGCGGCAAGGGCAGGAGCAGCAGGGAAGGGCTTTGCAGTTGTAGCGGATGAGGTGGGAAACTTGGCGCAAAAGTCTGCAAATGCAGCGCAAAGTACAGCCAGCCTTATCGAAGAAACGATTGAAGCGGTAGAAAATGGTGCGAAAATTGCGGAGGAAACAGCAGATTCTTTGGATAGCCTTTCCAAGCATACGGAACAGATTAATGCCTTGATTCAGGGTATTTCCTTAAGCTCCGAAGAGGAGGCAAAGGGAGTAAGGCAGATTACCCAGGGGGTTGATCAGATTTCCTCCGTGGTTCAGAGCAATACTGCAACAGCGGAAGAAACTGCTGCGGCATCAGAGGAGCTTACCGAACAG
>ERZ773196.1551-NODE-1551-length-12766-cov-3.058532_pt1 | contig 12766 bp, 9 predicted proteins | sample MGYA00581009_ERZ773196 | MGnify/ENA primary metagenome ERZ773196 (study PRJEB29015, sample SAMEA2738162) | human oral metagenome | biome: human oral; feature: human-associated habitat; material: saliva | place: China | collected 2243 ...
TGTTAGATTGAACTCACAATCAGGAAGAGCTCCTCCATAAGAATGTGTTTTTTCATCTCGAATCTTCAAAGCAATGCGATACTCTCTTGCTTGCAAATCATACTCAACAGTTATGGAATCGTGATATTTAAAAAATCTGTTCCAAGTCTTGTATGGCGATTGACGGAATGGATCCGTTTTGTCAGTGCTCTTTTCATATGAATCTAAACTATCCTTGATTCCTGTTAAGATATTTTCTTTGAGTGAATTTCGAGCCACGCTGACTAGTTGTCCCATTGTTCTCCAAAAACCAACTTGAGTTTTATATTCTTTAAGTAAATATATCCCTTTAGTATCTTTATTCACGTAAATACGAATGGATCCTTTCATTTTTTGCCCCTTTACTTTACAACAGTGATGGTAACTTCAATCCCTTTTTCTTTTGCATACTCTTCATCCTGTATTCTTGTCGTTCTCTTTTTCCATCATGCGTAATATAATTGATATTAGTATCCTGCATACCATATCTCATATAAAAAATCTAAATTTTCCTCTTTTGATAAGAATAATATTGCTTCCTCCCAACAGTTACTCGTTTTAGGAAATGATATACTGTTGCTTATGGCAGGCTGAATTCCTCTTCCGGTAATAGAAAATGCATCGAGGGAATCTATATGTATATTATAATTTTTGCAGGTGCGAATAAAATCTTTTGCAACACTATTGAAAAATAGATACATGTTATCGTAAATGATAACTTTCTTCTGGTATTTTTCTTCCAAGAGCTTAATCATAAAAATCTCCATATTTACACTTTAATCATGTGGCTTATAGCGATCTTGGATTGTATGTTCTAGTTGTATGAGTACATTCAGTAACATCTTTTATAGAATCAATACGCCATCCTCTCTTCTTAATTGTGAAAAACAGAAGAAGCTATTGCACGAAGGTAAATTTATCTTTGCACAATAGCCCCTTGTGTTCTGCTTTAGAATAGTTCGGCATGTGATCCTGTGCGTGATGCAGTCAATCTAAGATGGCAGTGCTGAATTTATCAGTGCTTCCTTAAATGTCCCAGTGGAGCTGTGCAGGATCGGGGGTGGCGCGGTCGATCTCGCGCAGAATCCATGAGGCGTTTTCGTGTGTCTGTGCAAACGCATCGGCAAGCGGCTGTTCGTAGGCGGGCGGGATCTCCATCGCGTGAATCGCCATGTGCATGTAGTCCTTTGCGATGAGGACGACACCGCGCTCGGCGGCGAGATGTGCCTTGAATCGGTAGCCGTAGTACAGGTAGCTGTTATGCGGGACGGCGTCCTCCAGTCCATCAAAGGCGGAAATGCGCTCATCGGCCTCCGCCTCGGCATCCTCGGTCATGCCGAGTTTGTGCATGAGGTTCCACCGATCCGCCCACAGTTCGCCGCGCAGAATGTACTTGTAGAGGAAATCCGTCCCCTCGGCACATTCGATCGCAAGATTGATGTGCTCCAGTGCCGCTTCCTGTGTTTCCTTTTCCTCCGCCTCAAGTGCCGAGAGTCCCTGCATGGCGTAGACTTTCTCCTCCACGTCCTGCGCGAGGTTCTCGTTCACCTCGGCATCCGTAACACTCTGAAAGAGTTCGATGGCCTCCGCGCGCTGCTCCGGCATCTGTGCGAGAAAATGGGCGAGCCGCGCCCGTGCGTGCCAGTCCTCCACACCGCCGGCAAAGAGCTCATGGGGGGGAGCGTTTTTTCCGAGACGGTCGATGACGAGATGGATGCGTTCATGAAATGTTTTCGGCGTCATAGTTTTATCACCTGTTTCATTTGATTCAAAAGGGGAAGGTCATGCGTGATGACGATGAGCGTTGCGCCGCGTGCATCGGCATCCGCCAGAACGGATGTGATGAGGCGTGCACCGCAGGCGGCATCAAGCCCTGCCGTCGGCTCATCGAGGAGCAGGATCGGCGCATCGCCCGCGAGTGCAAGTGCGGTGAGCAGGCGGCTGCGCTGTCCCCCCGAAAGACGGGAGGCGTTCATTCCGAGCGGCTCGTCGAGCCCTGCGGGCAACGCTCTCACAACGTCCGCGAGCTGCGCCGTTTCGAGTGCGTGCCATATTGCTGCCTCAGAGATATCACCGCGCAGGCGCAGAAAGTTGTCCCGTATGGAGGCAGAGAAGAGCCAGCTGCCCTGCAGGGCGGCACCAAAATAGGCGCGCGACGCTTCGAGAGGGAGCTTCGTATGGGGAACGCCGTCGTAAGAGATCGTGCCCGCATTGGGCTCCCAGAGGCGGAGCAGAAGGCTCGCCAGGGTCGTCTTGCCCGCACCGCTCTCACCGATGATGGCCGTGTGCTCGCCGCGGCGGATCGTAAGGCTGAGGTTCTGCACAATGGGGATGCCCGTATGATAGCCGAAGACGAGGTGTTTCGCCTCGATCAGAGGTGCGTTTGCTGATTTTTCGGAAGGCGGTGCGATGGAGGCAGGCTGTGTGTGCTCGCCGTCTGATGGGAGAATGTGCCGTGCGGCACGCGCCGATTCCTGTGCGCCGAGAACGGCGGGGGGGATCGGGCGGAGCTCGGCGAGTACCGCCTCGAGGGCGAGAACCCAGACCGCGTACTGGATACCCGTGAGGATCCCCTCGATCACGCGAGGGATGAGGAGGATGATGGCTGCGATCCAGACGATGATCCGCAGGACGTCGAGCAGGGTGAAGAGCTGCTCGCGTCGCCGCCCCCGTGCCGTCCGCTCGCGCTGAAATACCGTCGCTGCCTCATCCAGCACTGCCTGTGCATGATGCGTGCTGCCGGCGGCGCGCAGCTCAGTGCGCCCGTCGATCTGATCGAGGAGACTGCTGCGATAGTCGGCACTTTGCGCGCGCAGTTCCGTTTCGCGGAGGAGGAGAGGGAGCGCGAGGTGGAGCAGAAAGAGCAGGAATACGCCAGCGGCCGCAGGGATGCTGAGCGGCAGGAGCACCGCACAGGCGAGCAGCACCAAGGCAAGGGCGATCAGTGGCGGTGGGACGGCGCGCAGGTAGAAGTCGCGCAGGGTCTCACAGCCCGTCAGCAGATCGTGGAGAAACTCGCCCTCGCGTACGTTGCCCTCACGCATGGGAATGACGGCGGCGGAGCGGCGGTAGGTCGCCTGCTGCAGCGTCTCGTAGCAGCCGAAGGCGAGACGGTGGGAGAGTAGGCGCTCCAGATAGCGAAAGACAGCGCGTCCGATGCCGCACGCCCGTACGCAGGTAATGGCAAGGGCAAGTGCCGAGAGGGGCGGCGCGAGTGCCGCACTGGCAATGATCCACGCCGCAGAGGCAATGAGGGCAATGCCCGCTGCGGCCGCGAGGAATCCCGCGAGGAGGGCGGGGAGTGCCGCCGCCGGTGCGGCAATGGAGAGCAGCCGAAAGAGCATTGTGGTCATCATGCCTTACCTCCCAGTGTTACAACCTGATCTGCCCATGCGATGAGCGCAGGACGGTGCGCCGTCAGAATCATTGTGCGGTGATGTGAAAATGCCGTCAGGGCATCGATCACGCATCGCTCGGTCTCCTCATCCAGCCCCGCCGTCACCTCGTCCAGAAGGACGATGGGGCGATCCTGAAAGAGGGCGCGTGCCAGACCGAGGCGGTGACGTTCTCCTGCCGAGAGCGGATGGCCGCCCATGCCGAGGCGCGTATGCAGCCCCTCGGGCAGCGCACGCAAAAAGTCGCCGAGTGCCGCCGCCTCCAGTGTTGCCGTGATTTCGGCATCCGCCGCGGCCCGCGTCCATAGCGTCACGTTTTCCGCAAGGCTCGCACCGAAGATATGCGGCTCCTGCGGGACGTACGTGATGAGCGCGGTGCGTGTCTCCTCCGTGAGGCGCGCGAGGTCATAGCTATGCTCTGTTCCTGCACCGTCCGCGAGTGTGATCCTCCCCTCCGAAGGAGAGAGCTGCCCCGCAAGGAGGAGGAGCAGCGTCGATTTGCCACTGCCGCTGTCGCCTGCGATCACGGTGGACTTTCCTGCGGGAAAGGAGAGTGTAAGATCCGTCAGAACGGCCTCGTCGGTCAGCGGGTAGCGGTAGGTGAGCGCCTCCGTGCGTACGGAGGGAGGGGAGAGAATCTGATCGTGCGTTCCCGTGACAGAGGGCGGTGCATCGAGGTAGGGGGCAAGCGCTTTCTCTGCCGTCGCGGCATCCATCGCCGCATGGAAGGCAATGCCGCCCTCACGCAGCGGCTGATAGAACTGCGGCGCAAGGATAAGCACGAAGAACGCCGCCTGAAAGGTCATGCCGCCGTCCATGAGACGCAGACCGATGGAGACCGCGATGAGGGCAATCGACAGGGTTGTAATCAGTTCCAGTGCAAAGGAGGAGACAAAGGCAAGCCGCAGTACCGCGAGCGAGGCCTCGGAGAACGCATGGCTCATCTGGGCGAGATGATGCCCCTCCGCATCGACGCGGCGAAAGATTTTAAGCGTCGCCGCCGCGCGCACCAGATCACCGAATCCGTCCGTCAACGCACGCATCTCATCCCATTGGCGTTCACTGGCACGGCGTGTCGCCTTGCCGATGAGGTAGAGGAGAAATGGCGCGATTGGCAGGGTGACCAGAAAGAGCAGCGCCGACAGCGGATCGACGACAGCCGTCACGAGCAGGACGAGCGGGATGATGACGACACCTGCGATCATGGTGGGCAGGAGAGTGCGAAACCAAGGGTCGAGCGCATCGACGCGTTCAAGCGTCAGCGTCAGTACACCCGCACCACTCTGCCCGTGTGCCAGCATTTCCCTATGGAGGGCACGCCGGCAGTAGAGCCGCAGATCATCGGAGAGCTGTGCCTCGATGCGGCTCTTTGGCAGGCGCAGGAGCGCCATGGCAAAAATGCACAAAAACAGCATCAGAAGCTCTGATGCTGTTTCGGCAAGTCCGCCGTGCCCAAGAAATACAGTGTTCACAATGGCGGCCGTATTCCATGCCGCGAGGATGGTCAGCCCTCCGTGCAGGAGTTCGACCGCAACGCGGATGGAGAGGCTGCGCCGCTGCGAATGCAGCATTTGAAACAGGATGGACTTTCTTTTTTTCATTGTTTCCTTTAATATGCCTGATGTCCCGAATCATTCGGGGAGATACGCTTGCGGAAAATGTAGTACGTCCAGATCTGATAGCAGAGGACGACGGGGACAAGAATGCCGGCAGCAATGGTCATGATGGAGAGTGTGTACTCCGTCGAGGACGCATTGTAGATTGTCAGACTGTAGCCGGAGTTCAGGCTCGAGACCATGAGACGCGGGAACAGTCCGGCGAAGAAGCCGACCGTCGTGCCGACGATGGCGAGGGCGCCGAGGATGAACGCACCCTTATGGGCACGCTTGTAGAGAGCGCCGATGCCGAGCACGAAGGAAAGCGCCGAGAGGAAGAGAGCCGCCGTGGCGACGGTGCTCTGGTAGAGGTCGGTCTCAACATAGGTGAGGATCATGCAGATCACATAGAAGACCGCCGCAGCGACGCCAAATTTCAGACCGAGCGCGCGGGCGCGGTCGAGCAGGTAGGTGCTGGTCAGGCGCAGCTGCAAGAATGCCGCGCCGTGGAACGCGAAGACGAGAACGAACGTGATGCCGCCGACAATCGTGTAGGGGGTCAGGAGATCAAAGAATCCGCCCTGATAGACCTTGTCCGCACCGATGGGAAGCCCTGCGATCAGATTCGTGACCGCAACGCCCCAGAGGAATGCGGGGACGATGCTGCCGAAGGCAAGTGCGTACGACCAGCGGCGCTGCCATACTTCATCCTCGCGATGATGGCGGAACTCGAAGGCGACGCCGCGCAGAATGAGGGCGGCGAGCATGAGGAAGAGCGCAATGTAGAAGGTGCTGAACATCGTCGCATAGACATGCGGGAAAGCCGCAAACGTGGCACCGCCCGCCGTAATCATCCAGACCTCGTTGCCGTCCCAGACAGGGCCGATGCTGCGGATGAGCTGAGAACGGTCGCTCTCCTTGTCGGAGATGAGTGTGAGGAGCGTGCCGACGCCATAGTCAAAACCCTCGAGGAAGAAGAATCCTGTAAAGAGGACGACGATCAGCACGAACCAAAGAATATTGTAGTCCATTCTTACTTCCCTCCTTCGATGGCAGGAGTGATCTTCGTGCGGCGGATGAAGCGGAAGGCGAGATAGAGTGCAGTGATGAGCAGCAGCAGGTAGAGTACCGTGAAGCCGATCATCGTGAACCAGATCTCCCCAGCGGTCAGATTCGGTGAGACCGCATCAGCCGTCTTCTGCAGTCCAACCACGATCCACGGCTGGCGTCCCATCTCTGCGACGATCCAGCCGCAGGAATTGGCGATAAACGGAATGACGACCAGCCATGGCAGGGCATAGAGCAGTTTCTTTGCCGAAAGAATCTGTTCCTTCTTCGTCAGATAGAGCACGACGAGCGAGACGAGCACCATGAAGAAGCCGGCGCCGACCATCGCGCGGAACGAGTAGAAGAGCATCGTGACGTGCGGACGGTAGTCGCCCTCACCATACTTCTGCACAGCCTCTTTCTGGAGATCGTTGATGCCGCGCACCTCACCCGAGGGGCCGTCATGCACCATGATCGTGAACATATAGGGGATGGTGATCTCGAAGTCGTTCTGCCCCTTTTCCATATTGGGGTAGGCGAGAACGGCAAACGGTGCGGGATCCTCCGTCTCCCAGAGGGCCTCCATGGAGGCGAGTTTCATCGGATTTGCCTGTGCGAGGTACTGCGTGTGGAAATGTCCGCTCGCAATGACGCCGACCACGCCGACGAGCGTGTAGATGGCACCTGCCTTGATCGCCTGCGTGAACGCGTAGCGCGACTCCGTGTCGTGCATCAGCTTCCATGCAGAGACCGCCATGACGACAAAGCCGGCGGTCGTGATGCCCGCAAAGAGCGTGTGGGACTGCTCACCGAGGATGTAATGGTTCGTTACAAGCTCCGCGAAGCTCGCCATCTCGGCGCGCCCGTTGGCGAGTACATAGCCAACGGGGTGCTGCATGAAGGAGTTTGCGACGAGAATCCAGAAGGCGGACAGGTTACTGCCGAGTGCGACCAGCCAGATGCAGGCGCAGTGTGCCTTCTCCGAGAGCTTGTCCCAGCCGAACATCCAGATGCCGAGGAAGGTGGACTCGAGGAAGAACGCCGTGAGAGCCTCGAGTGCGAGCGGTGCGCCGAAGATGTCGCCCATGAAGCGCGAATACTCCGACCAGTTCATACCAAACTGGAACTCCTGCACCAGACCTGTGACGACACCCATCGCGAAGTTGATGAGAAAAAGCGTACCGAAGAAGTTCAGCAGCTTTCGGCAGGTCTTCTTCCACTCCGGCCGTTTCGTCCTGACGTAGCACGTCTCAAGCAGGGCGACAAAGATCGCCATACCAAGTGTGACAGGGACGAAGAGAAAGTGATAGATGGTAGTGATTGCAAACTGCCATCGCGACAGCATCACTGCTTCCATGTCCAAATCCCTCCTAAAATAATACCTATGATAATAACAGCAACGGCTTTTGTCCACGGCGTGTGACAAAAGCCCCTCGATTCACTGCATTATATCATAGGTCAATATGAAATACAAGTTAGATTGATAAAATAAACTATCTAGGAATTAGTCGTAATTATTTTCGCAGGGCGTTGACTGCCTGTACGCCGACCACTGCCGCGAGTGCACCGGCAACCCACGGATAGGGAAGCGGGTCATCGAGAAGCGGCAGAACCCCTGCCGCCGTCGGTGTGCAGAGCGCGATGAAAAGTGCGGTGAGCCACGTATTCTGGCGGGCGCGTACGCGTGCCGCTTCGCCTGCGTCGAGCAGGGTGACGAGACGCGGCAGTCCGACACTGTCCAGTGCGATGTCGGGGACGTAGTTTTCGATCTTGCCCTGATTGCGCCGCGTCTGTGCCTCAAAGTAGGCAGCGTCCTCGGGCGGGATGAGCGGCTCGACCACCTCGGCGGCGGCCGATGTGCCGTCCGGCCCCTTCAGGAGCTCGGCGCGCAGCGGATCTGTCTCTGTTTCCTCCTCTGCTGTTTCGGCGGGCGGCTTTACGAGGGTGGACGGGCAGCCGATGCCGATGTCCGCCGTGCGCAGAGCGGCCTGATCGGCGATCGGGTCGCCCACCATGGCGACGATGGCGCCGCGTGACTGCAGCAGACGGATCTCGCGTGCCTTGTCCATCTCCGTGAGATCGGAGCGCACGTCGGCAATGTGCAGCTCCTTGCCCGTCGCGTTAGCGAGACGCTTCGTTTCGCCCGTGAGGAGGACGAGGGAGAGTCCGCGCTGACGCAGGGCGTTCAGCGCACGCTTTGCCTCCATGCGCAGATCGTCGCGGACGGCGATGATGCCGCGCGCATACTTGCTTGAGCTGACGAAGAGCGGCGACTGCCCGCTCGTTGCGAGCTGATCGGCGCGCGTCAGGAGTGCCGCACTGATCTCGATGTTCTCCTCCTGCAGCCACTCCTTTTTGCCGACGCGCACAGGCGTACGTACGATCAGTGCCTCTACGCCGAAGCTCTCCTCCTCGCGTGCGGCGGAGTGTCGCGTGAGATGCAGCCCACGTTCGATGGCGGTACGGTAGAGTGCCTGAGCGTAGGGATGGAGAGCGTCGCGTTCGGCACTCGCCGCGAGTGCGAGCAGCGAGCTCTGCGTCATGCCCTCGGGCACGAGCGCCGAGATGAAGATATCCCCCTCCGTCAGCGTCCCGTTGCGGTTGAAGGCAATGGTATCCACGTGCATGAGTTCGGTGAGTGCGCTCATGCGGCTGCATACAATGCCGTCCGCGCGCAGATGTCGCTTGATCCGCAGGGCGATCAGCCAGCGTGACACGAGCCATGGGATCGGCGATGCAGCGAGGAATACACCGAGAAAGATCTCGGATGCCGCCTCGATACTCACATTTTCCGTTGTGTACCAGAAGCCCGCAGCCGCCGCTGCGACAATAACGCTGAGGACAAAATGGACTGTAGAAGAAAGAAATTTTTTCAAGGATACTCAGCTCCTGCCATACGATTGTTACACGGGCATTATACCATAGGAAGAGAGAAGAGACAAACGCGATGCGTTCGTTTGGAGAAGATTACAGGCATTCCATACTGTAACATTTATCATAGATAGGGGTCATTGTCCTCTCTATAATGATATGGTATAAAGAAAACACATTGTGCCGTCGCGGAACATCTATTTTGTCCGTGCTTTGGCGGAGAAGATCAACATTTTTTGATTCGTGATTCTAATACGATATGGGAGGGTGATACCATGACGTTGCTGCATGCAGTAGTTTCGATGATGACGGAGCGCAGTACGTTCTTTTTGCAGCTGATGATCGAGCACCTTTGGATTTCGGGCGCGGCGATCGGCATTGCCATCATCGTCGGCGGTACGGCGGGTATTCTCATTTATCGCTATGAGCGTGCGGCGGCACCGACGCTTGGCGTAGTTAATTTCCTTTATACAATACCATCGATCTCAATGCTCGGCTTTCTCATCCCATTTTTTGGCATCGGCAACGCGGCGGCGATCATCGCACTCACGATCTATGCGCTCCTGCCGATGGTGCGCGCGACGCATACGGGGCTGGCGCAGATCCCCGCGGCCCTCTCCGAGGCAGGAGCGAGTCTTGGCGGGTCGGATTTCTATGTGCTGACGCGCGTCCAGCTGCCGCTCGCCATGCCCATCATCATGGCGGGCATTCGCAATATGGCGACGATGACGATCGCCCTCGCGGGCATCGCCTCGTTCATCGGTGCGGGCGGACTCGGTGTGGCGATCTATCGCGGCATTACGACGAACAACCCCGCCCTCACCATCGCGGGCAGCCTGCTCATCGCCGTTCTCGCGCTCTCAGCAGATGCTGTCTTGGGGCGTGCAGAGGCATGGCTGAAGCATCCCTCGCGGATGGCGGGAAAGAGACGCGTTGCCTATGCGGGCACGGCGGCAGCTGTTCTCATCGCTGCAAGCGGTGTGACGTATGGATTTTTCGGCAGAGCGGATGTCATTCACATCGCGACGAAGCCCATGACGGAGCAGCTTATCATGGGTGAGATGCTGAAGATGGTCATTGAGCAGAATACGGGATTGGAGGCGCGCATTACGGCGGGCGTCGGTGGCGGCACATCGAATATCCAGCCGGGGATGGAGAGCGGCGCATTCGACATTTATCCCGAGTATACGGGGACGGGCTGGAATATGGTGCTGAAGGAGGACGCGAAGTACAGCGAGGAGATGTTCCCGCAGCTGACCGCGGACTATGAGAAGAAATTTCGGATGCACTGGGTCGGCATGTACGGATTCAACGATACCTTTGGCATCGCCGTGCGGCGTGCCGTCGCGGAGCAGTACGATCTGCACACCTACTCTGATCTGCGACGCGCAGCACCGCGTCTGACCTTTGGTGCGGAGTACGATTTCTACGAGCGGGAGGACGGCTATTCTGCGCTATGTGCTGCATACGGGCTTTCCTTCGCGCGGACGGTGGACCTCGACATCGGGCTGAAATATGCGGCACTCGCGGATGGGCAGGTGGACGTGATGACCGTGTTTACAACCGACGGACAGCTCTCTGCGGCAGATGCCATCGTCCTCACGGACGATCAGCACTTCTTTCCATCCTATCGCTGCGGCAACGTCGTACGCGAGGATGTGCTGACGCGCCATCCCGAGCTGAGTACCGCACTTCTCTCCCTTGAAGGCAGCATTTCGGATGAGGAGATGGCGGCGATGAACCATGCCGTTGAGAGCGAGGGCAGGGAGCCACGTGCGGTCGCTGAGGAGTTCTTGCGCAAAAAAGAAATATTGAATTGAAGTGAATACAGTTTAATGGTAAAATACAGAAAAGTATAGAAACAATAAATTTCGTAATGAGAGTACAGGAGGAGCCGGCATGACGACAGCGGCAACAGCGGAGGATAAGGTTCTTCGCCTGATGGCGGAGAAGTATCCGACGAAGGAGATTGTCTACGAGAAGATCATCTATCTGAAGTCGCAGCTCATGCTGCCGAAGGGCACGGAGCACTTTATGAGTGATCTGCACGGTGCGTACGACTCTTTTTTTCATATCCTCAACAACTGTTCGGGCGTCATCAAGGAAAAGGTGGACTATTGCTTTGAGACCCGCATGACGGTGGAGGAGCGCGCGGAGTTCTGTACGCTCATCTACTACCCGCGCGAGAAGATGGAGCAGCTGACGGCGGAGGGGAAGACCTCTCCGCTCTGGTATCAGCAGAACCTAGCAAATCTCCTTGAACTGACAAAGCTCATGAGCTGGAAATTCCCCGCGAGCAAGATGCGCAACTACATCCCGAAACGCTATGAGTCGGTCATTGTAGAGCTGCTGAGCACGCGTCCCGAGCACGATGAGGCACAGCTCTCGTACTACCGCCAGCTGATTGAGACCATCGTGGAGATCGGCGGCGGGCCAGACTATATCGAGGCGTTCAGCACGCTGGTTAAGCGGCTCTCTGTGGAACGCATCCACATCGTCGGCGATTTCTACGACCGCGGCGACCGCCCTGACGGCATCCTCGACCTCCTCATGGAGCATCCGTCCGTTGATATCCAGTGGGGCAACCACGATGTGCTATGGATGGGCGCGGCACTCGGCAGCGAGGTCTGCATCGCAGCGGTCATCCGCAACAGTCTCCGCTACCGCAATACCGACGTGTTGGAGCGCGGCTACGGCATCAGCCTGCGCCCGCTCACGACATTTGCCTCGCGCATCTACCCCGACGAGAACCCCATCAAGGCGGCAGAGCGTGCCGTTACGATGATGATGTTCAAGCTCGAGGGGGCACTGATCCGCCGCAATCCCGACTTTCAGATGGGGGATCGTCTGCTGCTGGACAAGATCGACTTTGATCTCTCCTGCGTGACGCTCGGCAGCGGGCGGCGCGTGGAGCTCGAGAGTGCGTACTTTCCGACGATTGACGATCCTGCTGACTGCTGGGCGCTCACGGAGGACGAGGAGAATATCATCGCCGATCTGCGCTCGTATTTCCTCGAGAGCAAGGCACTCCAGCGCCATGTGGACTATCTCTATGAGCGCGGCAGCATCTATACATGCTACAATGGAAATCTGCTCTTTCACGCCTGTGTGCCGATGGAGGAGTCGGGGGAATTCCGCACAATCATGTACAAAGGGCAGGCCTATCGCGGGCGTGCGTGGATGGACTTCTGCGAGGAGAAGGCGCGCGAGGGATGGAATGAGCACACGCAGGAGGGGCTGGACTTCATGTACTTCCTCTGGTGCGGCTACAATTCTCCCGTGTCAGGGCGCTCCTTCACGACATTCGAGCGTTCCTTCATCTCCGATGAAAGTACGTGGAAGGAGCCGTCCGATCCGTATTTCCGCCTCGTGAACGATGAGGCGGTCTGCGAAAAAATTTTGGAGGAGTTTGGGCTCGACCCGAAGCGCGGGCATATCATCAACGGTCACGTCCCCGTCAAGGTGCAGAAGGGGGAGAGCCCCCTGCGCGGCAGTGGGCGCGCCCTCATCATCGACGGCGGCTTTGCTGCGCCGTTCCGCGCCAAAACAGGCATCTCGGGCTATACACTCATCTACAACTCACGCGGGCTGCGCCTCCTGCAGCATCAGCGCGTGGCGAGTGTGCGCGACGCCCTGCGTGAGAACCGCGACATAGAGTCCGTTTCCCAGACGGTTGAGCTGCAGGCACGGCACTCGCTCGTGCGCGACACGGATCGCGGTGCAGCCATCGAGAGCAAGATCGCCGATCTCCATGCGCTCCTGCGCGCCTATCAGACGGGGCATATCAAGCCCCAGTAACAATATAGGAAGCACGGATAAATTCAGTGCACGCCTCCCGGC
>ERZ773196.1553-NODE-1553-length-12731-cov-4.874566_pt1 | contig 12731 bp, 9 predicted proteins | sample MGYA00581009_ERZ773196 | MGnify/ENA primary metagenome ERZ773196 (study PRJEB29015, sample SAMEA2738162) | human oral metagenome | biome: human oral; feature: human-associated habitat; material: saliva | place: China | collected 2243 ...
AAAAACACAGAAACTGTGTTTTTCGCTTAGTATCCGCTACGAGGCGAGGTTAGCGGGAGCGTGCCCCACTTATAGGCCCATACTGCATTAGGGCGTGGCTCTATATCGCTTATAGTTCTTCGCTACGAAGGCGAAGTTAGCGGGAGCGTGCCCCACTTACAGGTCCATATTGCATCAGAGCGTGGCTCTATATCGCTTATAGCCCTTCACTGCAAAGCTTCCACCTTGATTCGTTCCACAAAACCCACTATAATACGCCTTGTGCTTTAATCGAGCTTAAGAATAGAGAGAGGGAAGAAAATGTGGTTAATTGCAGGATTAGGGAATCCGGAGAAAAAATATGTGGGCACAAGACACAATGCCGGTTTTGCGGTGATTGATGTGCTTTGTAAGGAGCTGGGAAATCTGTCTTTGGAAAGCACAAAATTTCGTGGTGCCTATACCAAGACCAGAATCGGTAGCGAAGAGGTACTTCTTTTAAAGCCCCTAACCTATATGAACCTTTCCGGGGAATCCATCGTGCCTCTGGCTCAGTATTTTAAGATTCCCAAGGAGCAGATTTTGGTGCTTTCCGATGAGATTTCCCTAGCCCCGGGAGAGATTCGTATCCGGAAGAAGGGTTCTGCCGGAGGGCATAACGGGCTGAAAAACATTATCGACCACCTGCATAGTGAAGAGTTTCCCAGAATCCGTTTAGGGGTGGGTGCCAAGGGAGAGAAGGAAGATCTTGCCCACCATGTGCTTTCTCCATTTTCCAAGGCGGAACAGGCGGAGATGGAAGATGCCTATGAGAGAGCGGCAAAAGCCTGCATTGCCATCGTGGAAAAGGGGATTGATCAGGCCATGAACGAGTTTAATCAAAAGAAGAAGGGAAAGGAAGAGGCTGATGCATAATCTGGAAAAAATGCCGGAGGAGGGCATTCTTCTACCAAAAAATCCGGCGAGTAAAACCCGGATTTTTTTTGAACTTACGGAGGCTTTGGAAAAGAAAGAGCCTTTGTTTGTGGAGGGAATTTCCGACTCCCTAAAGTCCCTTTTGGCTCTTGGTTTTAGGGGAAAATGGATTCTTTACCTTTGTAAGACGGAGGAGCGGGCAAAGGAGATTTTGCAGGACGGTAAAATCTTTGCGGAGAATTGCCTGCTTTTTCCGGCGAAGGACTACCTTTTTTATAAGGCAGATACCAGAGGAAACTATATCAGTAGAGAGCGAAGTGAGTGCCTTAGACAGCTGGTGGAGGAGGAAGAGGGAGTGCTGGTGACCACTCTTCCGGCAATGCTGGAAAAGTTGGAGGGAAAAAATGCCTTCCGCCAGGCTGTGTTTACGGTGCAGCTGGGACAGACTCTTTCTTTGGAAAGCTTGCAAGACAGCCTTCATTCCCTTGGATATCAAAGGGTGGACCAGGTGGAGAGCAGAGGAGAGTATTCCCTGAGGGGAGGAATTCTGGATGTCTTTTCCAACCAAATGGAGGAGCCCCTTAGAATAGAATTTTTTGATGATGAGGTGGACAGTCTTCGGTATTTTTCTTTGGAAAGCCAGCGATCTTTGGAACAGGTGGAGGAAGCCAATATTTACCCGGTGTCCGAGCAGGGAAAGCCCTCTTCCTTAAAGGCTTTTTCTCTTTTGGATTATCTTCCTAAGGATTGTCTGGTGATTGTAGATGAGCCGGTGCGGGTTTTGGAAGAGGGAAAAAGAGTAGAGGAGGAATTTATCGCCTACTTTTCCCAAAGGGCTGAAGCGGAAGCAAATCAGGAGAAGGACCAAACGCCCTTAGACCTTTTCTCTGTGAGGACTCTCATGGAGGAATGTGCTTCCCGCCCCATTTTCTTCTTTTCAAGCCTTGGAGGACTTTCCGAATGGGGGGAGGTCTTTGAAAATCCGCTAAAATCCATTTCTTTGGAGTGCAGAGAAATCCCCTTTTACGGCAAGCAGTTTGCCCAGTTTAAAGAGGATATGGAAAAATATAAGAAGGAGAAGGTTCGGATCTCTTTGTATTCTCCTTCTCAAAGCAGAGCCTCCCGTCTGGCGGAAGAGTTAAGAAAGGAGGGGCTTTCCGCCTATTGTCCGGATAGACTGTCCGAAGACAGGGAAGAGGGAGAGGATAAGGAAAATGCGGGAAGCATAAGGGTATTGCCCCAATATCTTCGAAAGGGCTTTTATTTGCCTAAGGAAAAGCTTCTGGTAATGACGGAGCAGGACCTATATGGGCAAAGTCTTGCAGGAAGAAAACGTCGGAAGAAAAAGCAGGTGGAAAGTCTTCATATCGGTTCTTTGACGGAGCTTCACAAGGGAGACTATGTGGTGCATGAAAGCCACGGCATCGGTATTTACGAGGGCATTGAGCGAATCGTAACGGATGGCGTCAGCAAGGACTATTTAAAGATTCTCTACGGAGACGGGGGGAATCTGTATTTGCCGGTAAATAAATTGGACGGTATTGAGAAATATGCCGGAAAGGAGGCAAAGGCTCCTAAATTAAATCGCCTAAACGGTTCAGAATGGCAGAAAACCAAGTCCAAGGTGAAGGGGGCGGTGCGGGAAATCGCCAAGGAGCTTTTGGCTCTCTATGCCAAGAGGCAGGAGGAGAGAGGCTACCCCTTTGGAAAGGATACGGTTTGGCAAAGAGAATTTGAGGAGGCCTTTCCCTACGAGGAAACCGGAGATCAGCTTCTGGCCATTGAAGCCACCAAGGAAGACATGGAAAGTGAGAAAATCATGGACCGCCTGGTTTGTGGGGATGTGGGCTACGGAAAGACGGAAATAGCGCTACGGGCAGCCTTTAAGGCGGTGCAGGACTCCAAGCAGGTGGCCTACCTTTGCCCCACCACCATTTTGGCCCAGCAAATCTACAATGGCTTTGTGGAGAGAATGAAGGGCTTTCCGGTGGAAGTGGGAATTCTTTCCCGTTTTCAGAGTCAAAAGGAAGTCCATAAGACCCTGGAACAGCTTGCCAGCGGAAGAATTGATATCTTAGTGGGAACCCACAGATTACTTTCCAAGGATGTGCATTTTAAAAATCTGGGGCTCTTGGTGGTGGATGAGGAACAGCGCTTCGGGGTACAGCATAAGGAGCGCATCAAGTCCTTAAAGGAAAATGTGGATGTGCTTACCCTTTCCGCAACCCCTATTCCCAGAACTCTCCACATGTCTTTGGTGGGGATTCGAGACCTTTCCATACTGGAGGAAGCTCCCATGGACAGACTTCCCATCCAAACCTATGTAATGGAAGAGGAGGAAGGCACCATTCGGGAGGCCATTTCCAGAGAGCTTAGGCGAAACGGTCAGGTTTACTATGTGCATAATCGGGTGAAAAGCATAGAGGATACGGCGCTTCGCCTGCAAAAACTGCTTCCGGAGGCGCGTATTGCTTATGCTCACGGGCAAATGGGAGAGAAGGAGCTGGAAGAAATCATGCTTTCCTTTATTGCCGGAGAAATAGATGTACTGGTATCCACCACCATTATCGAAACCGGACTGGATATTCCCAATGCCAATACCCTGATTATTCAGGATGCGGATAAGATGGGGCTTTCCCAGCTTTACCAGATTCGAGGCAGGGTAGGAAGATCCAACAGAACCTCCTATGCATTTTTACTTTATAAAAAAGGAAAAAGCCTTACGGAAGAGTCGGAAAAGCGCTTAAAGGCTATCCGGGAATTTACGGAGCTGGGCTCCGGAATTCGTATTGCTTTAAGAGACCTGGAAATCCGCGGGGCGGGAAATGTATTGGGAGCAGAGCAGCACGGCCACATGGAGGCTGTGGGCTATGAGCTTTATACCAAGCTGCTTCGCCATGCGGTGCTTTTGGAAAAGGGAGAAAAGCAGGAAGAGGAGGACTTTGAAACCCAGCTGGATGTGGATTTGGACGCTTTTATTCCGGAAAACTATATGGAAAATGAAGAGCAGAAGCTGGAGGCTTATCAAAAGATTGCCCTTTTAAGCAGTGAAGAAGAGAAGATGGATTTGGAGGATGAGCTGACAGACCGTTACGGTGACCTGCCCTATCAGGTGGAAAATCTCTTCCAGGTGGCAAGCCTTCGAAATCTGCTTCATAAAATAGGGGTAACGGAGTGCAAGATCAAGAGGGGAGAAATTCACTTTTTATTCTTCCCTAAGGCGAAAATCAATACCGCTGCCATTCCTGCCTTGATTTCCGAGTCTCAGGGGGAGATTCGATTTGTAAATGGAGAGAGTCCCAAGCTTTTATATAAAAAGAAGAATTTGCGGGATTTGCCCAAGATTCAGGAAAGTATGGAAAAAGCAAAGGAAATAGCAGAAGCCCTGCTTCTCCCACTTTCCCCTTAAAAAGAAAGAAAAACTATCAAATTTTTTACAAAAACAGAGAAAAAACATAGGAAATCCATGGAAATACAAGGCTTTCATTGACAGGAGAAAAGGAGAAAGTTATAATGCACTCGTATGTGGGGAGTTGTGCCCCAAGTAACAAGACTACGCCGAAAAATCGGCGATTATGGAGGATGAAAGATGAATAAAGTAGATTTGATTTCCGCAGTAGCAAAGCAGGCAGAGTTATCTAAGAAGGATGCGGGATTAGCAGTTGAGGCTGTTTTTGATGCCATTTCTGAGGCTTTAGAGAAGGGTGATAAGGTTCAGCTTATCGGTTTCGGAACTTTCGATGTTTCTGAGAGAGCTGCAAGAGAGGGACGTAACCCAAGAACCGGAGAGACTATGAAGATTGCTGCTTCCAAGGCTCCAAGATTCAAGGCAGGTAAGGCTTTAAAGGATCGCGTGAACTAATTTCATGCGACTGGATAAGTATTTGAAGGTATCTCGTCTCATAAAAAGACGCACAATTGCTAATGAAGCCTGCGATACCGGTCGAATATCTGTTAACGGGAAAGTGCAGAAGGCTTCCTACGACGTAAAGGTAGGAGATGTCATCAGCATTCGTTTCGGAGAAAAAGCAGTAGAAGCCAAGGTATTGTCGGTGCAAGAGACTGTGCGAAAGGATGAGGCGGCAGAGCTATTTCAATATCTATGAGAAAGCAAGAGAAACAGAAAAGAAAAGTGTTTAAACATGGGGTTACTGTCCTGGGATTGTTCATGGTGGTAGCCCTTCTTGCTATTGTTATTTTTGTTCGAGGCAGAGAGCTTACGGAGAAAAATAAAAATTATCTTGCTATGGAAGAGAGTTTGGCTGAGGAGTACAGTAAGGAAGAACAACGGGCTAAAGCTCTGGAAGAAAAAAAAGTCTATGTGAAGACCAAAGAGTATATCATGGAAGAGGCAAGAGAGATATTTGGATTGCAGATGCCGGATGAGATTATTGTAAGGCCGAAAGAGTAAAGACTGAAAGAGGAAAACCGTATGTCATAGTGGACTTTATCTATGTCATAGGGTTAGGATTAGAGAAAAGCGAAAGAGGAAGATTCTTCTTTCGTTTTTCCTTTGTATACAGGGATAAAATGAGAAAAGGAATCGATACCGAGCTATTTTTACAAGTGAAAAAACAGCAGTGGATACGGGAAGGGGAGCAGATTTTGCTGGCTCTTTCCGGCGGTGCGGATTCCATGTATCTTTTGTATTTTTTAAAGGAATTACAGAATCATCTTTCTTTTTCTCTTAGAGCCATGCATGTGCAACATGGCATCAGAGGGGATGAAGCTGTAGAAGATGCCACATTTTCAAGGCAGCAGGCAGAGCTATATCAAGTGCCTATTTTGGAATATACTTGTTCCGTACCGGACTATGCCGAGGAAAATAGGCTGGGAATAGAAGAGGCTGCAAGGACACTTCGCTACAAAGCCTTAAAAGAAGAAGCCCTTCGTTGGCAGGCGGAAAGTGGCCGAAAAACTAAGATTGCCTTAGCGCATCACATGGATGATCAGGCGGAAACGATATTGTTTCATTTGATTAGAGGTGCGGGATTTTCCGGAATAAGCGGAATGAAGGCGGAAGAGCTTCTGTCAGAGGCCGGGATTACCCTTCTTCGCCCCCTCCTGTTTTTACGGAAAGAGGAAATTCTGAAGCGACTGGAGGAATTGGGAATTCCCTATCGGGAGGACAGCACAAACCGGGACAAAAGCTATGCCAGAAATTATCTTCGTTTGGAAATTTTACCCGCTTTGGAGAAGATTAATGCCGGAGCGGTTAAGCATTTGCTGGAGGCGGCGGAGCTTTTTTCGGAAACGGAAGCCTATTTTCAAGAAAAGGCGACAGAATGGATAGAACGATACGGAGAACGGAAGGAAAGCTCTAGGGGAAAATGCATTTCTCTGTCTATTCCTCAATTAAAAAAGGAAAATGCCCTTTTTCGCAGAGAAATCTATAAGGAAGCCATTTTCTTGTTAAGGGGCAATACCACAGAATTTGGGAAGCTACATTACCATGGAATTGACCGCTTGTTGAAAAGGGGAAACGGGGGCAGACTTTCTCTCCCGAAAGGAGTAAAGGCGGAAGTGGAACAAAAACGACTGCTTTTAGAAAAGTTTTAAAATCTGTAATCCGGAATATTGTAGGAAAATAGTAAATGAGGGACTCAATATGGAAAAAGAAGAAAAAATCCGAGTACTGTTTTCGGAAGAGGAAATTGAAAAGCGGGTAAGTGAACTGGCTGAGGAGATTGGAAGAGACTATGCCGGGAAGGATCTGCATTTAGTCTGTATTTTAAAGGGGGCGGCTCCCTTTATGTGTGAGCTGGCGAAAAAATTAAACAATCCCGGAGTTTCCATGGATTTTATGGCAGTTAGCAGCTATGGTTCTCAAACCCAAAGCTCCGGGGTAGTAAAGATTGTAAAGGATTTGGATGAGCCCTTGGAAGGAAAGAATGTTCTATTGGTGGAGGACATTATCGACACGGGAAGAACCTTACACCATTTGGAGCATTTGCTTCGGGAAAGGCGTCCCGCTTCTTTGGAAATCTGTACTCTCTTGGATAAGCCTGAGAGAAGAGAGGTAGAGGTAGATGTAAAATACAAGGGGTTCTGGGTTCCGGATGTTTTCGTTGTAGGCTACGGCATTGACTATGCCCAGAAGTATAGAGCATTAAACTATATCGGAGAAGTGATTCTTTAAGTTTCAAAAGTTTTGATAAGAATTCTGGATTGGCGGTATCGCTTTTTTCAGGATTGGGGGAGTAAAGGAGGATTTCCGAAATGGAGGAAAGAGGAATCAATCGAGAGGCCTTATATAGCATAGGAAAGGGGTTTTATCGGGAGCCGGAGGAGAGCCCGGCCTTTTCGGATGTGACCATTCGTTTTCGTACCCTAAGAGAGGATGTAGATAGAGTTTTGCTTTATCTTCCGGATGAACAGCAGATTTATCCTATGCAGTTGGAAAGCAGTGATCACTATTTTGATTACTATGAAATGGAAATAAAACTGAAGGATAAACCTTTGCATTATTATTTTCGTATTGAAAAGGGAGAAGAGGTCGTCCATTACAATCGTTTAGGTGTGACGGAAGATTTGGACATTCAATACGCTTTTTCCATTTTTCCGGATTTCTTTGTTCCGAACTGGATTAAAGGCGTCACCATGTATCAAATTTTTGTGGACCGTTTCCGAAACAGTGACGGAAAGAATAATGTAGAGGACAGGGAGTATATTTATCTGGGACGTCCCGTGGTATCGGTTTCAGATTGGGATGCCCCTGTAGAGTCCTTTGATGTACATCGTTTTTATGGCGGCGATTTGGAAGGGGTTTGGGAGAAGCTGGATTACCTGGAACATTTGGGGGTAGAGGTTCTTTATTTCAACCCGCTCTTTGTGTCTCCCTCCAATCATAAATATGATACCCAGGATTACGACCATATTGATCCCCATTTGGGAAGAATTGTGAATGACGGGGGTAAAGTGCTTCCAAAGGGGGGAACAGACAATAGAGAAGCCTCCAAGTACAGCATTCGCAGTACGGATAAAGAGAATCTGGAGGCCAGTGATACTCTGTTCTTACTTTTTGTGGAGGCCTGCCACAAGAGGGGGATGCGAGTGATTATCGACGGCGTTTTTAATCACTGCGGTTCCTTCCATCGCTATATGAATGCTTCCTATTTCTACAAAACCGGGGAGGATTCACCCTATCCCAAGGGGGCTTATGAAAGCTATTACAGCCCCTATCTGGATTACTTTCATTTTTCACAGGAAGAAGAGACGGATTGGCCGGAAAATGACAGCTATGAAAAATGGTGGGGAAACGACACCCTGCCAAAATTGAATTACGAAAATGCTCCCAAACTGGAGGCGGAAATCTTAGGGATTGCCAAAAAATGGGTTAGTCCTCCCTTTTCCTGTGACGGCTGGCGTTTGGATGTGGCGGCAGATTTAGGGCACAGTGAAGCCTATAACCACAGATTTTGGAAGAAGTTCCGAAAAGCCGTAAAGGAGGCTAATGAAGACGCGGTAATTTTAGCAGAGCATTACGGAAATCCCAGTGCCTGGCTGAAAGGGCAGGAGTGGGACAGCATTATGAACTACGATGCCTTCATGGAGCCGGTAAGCTGGTTTCTGACCGGTATGGAAAAGCATTCCGACAGGGCCGAGCCGGAGAAATTCGGAGATGGAGAGCTATTCTTTAACACCATGCGTTATAACATGGCAAAGCTTCCGGAAAATGCCTTGGATGCTGCTATGAATCAGCTGTCCAACCATGATCATTCCCGTTTCTTAACCAGAACCAACAGAAGAGCCGGAAGAATGAAAGATGGCTTTGATGATGCGGGAATCGGCATTGACTACGGGCTTTTCCGTCTGGCCAGTATGCTTTTGTTTACCTGGCCGGGAGCACCTACCTTGTTCTATGGTGATGAAGTAGGCGTATACGGATGGACTGAGCCGGATTGTCGTAGACCCTATCCTTGGGGAAAGGAAGATTTGGAGCTTTTAGAATATCATCGGTATTTGATTTCTCACAGAAAGGCTTCACCTGCCTTGAAAAACGGAAATCTTATGCTCCTGAAAAGTGGAAAAAACTGGATATCCTACCTTCGATGCAGTGAAAATCAAATTGCTTTGATTATTATTTATTGCGGAGATGAAGACTGTACTTTGGATATCCCCCTGTGGAGGGCATCCATTACGGATAAGATGGAGATTCGAAGAGTACTGAAAACCGATGGAAGAGGCTACAATGCCGGACAAACCAAACGCTATACGGAGAATGGTATCCTTTCCAGTAGGTTAAGAGCAAAGACAGGAAAGATTTACCTTATAGACTTTTAGACTTTACAAGGATTAGAAAACGAGATATCGCACACTACGCGTACTGTGCGATATCTCGTTAAGAATAAAAAAAGAGCTACAGAAGAGATTGTAATTCAGTTCTGTAACTGTATAGCCGGTCTACCGACAGGGGCAATCTGAGCCCGCGGGTACTTACGAAAAACAAATAAGATGAAGTTTTTCGTCTAGTACCCCTGCAGGGCGAGGTTAGCGGGAGCGTGCCCCTAAGGTAGACTTGCTATACAGTAAAGAACGAACTCTTTTCTGTAGCTCTTTTTGTTTTATTAATCTTATTCGGATACTACAAAAGTTGAGAGCTTATCCTCTACGAACTTTACGCGCTCTTCCGGTACGGAAAGCTTATGAACCTTTCCTACCCCAAGATACAGAATTCCTAAAATGGATTTTGCGTCTACGCAACGGTTTCCATCGCATAAATCCATATCAAAATTGAATTCTCCTGTAAGCTCTACAAATTCGTTTACACTGTCCGCATTGGGAATCATAATGTGTAATGTTTCCATTCTTATCCTCCTTGATGAAATAGACCCTTATCCTGCTATTTTTTCTTTGAAATTAAATCCATATAGTATTACGACAAAGTGATTGGAAAAAATAATAGTATTGCATTATGAATTTTATCACGGCTTCTTTAGGAGAACAAGAAAGATATTCTAAAAATTCCGGGACAATTCCTAAAAAAACTATTTTTTCTGTCTCTTTCGCTTTTCAAACATCAGGTCACGCTTTGCCTTTTGTTCTCGGCTAAGATCCTTTGTGTGCTTTAACATTCTTTTTCTTCTTCTGGCTCTGTAGAATTCTTCCCTTCTTTGGAAAAAATAGAGAAAGAGAAGAGAAAGAAGCACCAGAGTGAAAATAGCAAAAAGAATCTGAAGCACCCGTAGGATAGGCTTTTGCAGGATGATTTTTCCTGCCTTCTTATCGAAGACAATGGGTGCGTGGTTTATTTTTTCCATGGCTGTGGATTCTTCCGCCTTGCTTTCATTTTCCTGATTTTCCATGGCTACGGAGATCTGCTTGGGAATATTCTCCGCCTTCTTTAAAGAAGTATTGGGAAGATCCTTGTTGTCTTCCTCTCTTTTAGAATCTTCCAGGTACACATAAGCTGTGCCTACCGTTCTTCCATCGTACTGATAGAGAATTTTGGCTATCTTGCCGCTGGCTTTTTCCTCCTCGCTAATATCGTAGGATAGGGTAGAGGCAATATCCGTTATGGGAATATTTTTGGGAAGACAAATCTGCTCATCTCTTCCTACGGTAAAATGCAAAGCCTCCACCAAGGGAAGTCCATCCACCGTCCAAGGATTTTCCAACTGGGCAAAGCGTCTATCATTACTTTCCGCAGGATAAGAGTTGAAATTGGCAAAGCCAAAATCGAAGAGCTTTTTGCTGTCCCGATACTGGGAATTATGACCGTTTAAGATAACACAAATTAGGGTAGTATCCCCTCTTTTGCAGGCTGTTACCAAGGTATTTCCGGCAAGAAGGGTATATCCGGTCTTTCCGGCAAATACACCGCTGTAATACTCCTTATTGCTTTTCTTCATCATCTTATGGTGAGCATAGATGGTGTTTTCCGGGGCATTGGGGTCCGGATACTTAATCAAGGGGCCATGAGTGTATACCTGAGTGGCATCAATCTGACAAAATGTCGGATTGCTTATGGCGTACTGCATAATTTTTGCCATATCCAAAGCACTGGTGTAGTGTTCCGGATTGTTCAGTCCGGAAGGATTGGTAAAATGAGAATTTGTACAGCCGATTTCCGCAGCCTTTTGGTTCATCAGTTCCGCAAACTTTTCGTTGGAGCCGGCCACATGCTCTGCCAGTGCATTGGCGCAGTCGTTGGCGGAATGGAGCAGAAGGGAGTAAAGACAGTCTCGAACACTCAGCTTATCTCCCGGAGATGCGGCAATGACAGTGGAATTGTTTTCCAGATTTCCTCTGGTGGCTTCCTGGGAAAAGGTGACCTTTTCTTCCAGATTTTCCACATGCTCCAACACGACAATGGCCGTTAAGACCTTGGTGATGGAGGCGGGAAAGTAGTGGGTATTCTCATTTTTGGCATAGAGAATGGTGGAGGACTTGGCATCCATCAGCAAAGCACCATCCGCCTCAATTTGGTCTACACAAGTGGGCCAGGTATCCGCCAAAGCTTGTTTCGATAATACAAAAGAAAAAAGCATGGAAAAAAGCAGAACAAAATATAGGCTGTTTCTACTGTATCGACTCAGTTTATTTTTCAGAGATTGCTTTATCTTCTTCAATTTACAATTCCTCTTTCAGAGATTGTTTTATCTTCTTCAATTTACAATTCCTCTTTAACTAAAGGGAAGGAAAGGGAAACCTTATACAAATCCCCGTCAATTTCAATCTTCATTTTACCGTTCATCAGCTTGGTCAGACTTTTCGCAATGGACAAGCCAAGACCTGAGCCCTCTGTGCTTCGGCTTACGTCTCCACGTACAAAACGTTCCGTTAACTCTTCCGGGGAAACGTTTAAGGGGGCTTCTGAAATATTTTTCATGGTAAAGGTGGCCTCTTCCTCGTCCTTTTGCAAATCCACATAGACCCGACTTCCCTGCAAAGCATATTTACAACAGTTATTAAGAAGATTTTCCAATACCCGGAAAAGCTGTCGACCATCCGCCAGAATCAGAATATCCTCCTGAGGGAGGGTAGTAAGCACCTGTAAGGAGCGGGCAGCCAATTTGTCTTCGAATTCGCCCAGACTTTGCTGCAAAATCTCCGTGTAGTGAATCGGGATAAGCTCTAAAGAGATATTTCCGGAACTGGCTTTGCTGGCTTCCACCAAATCCTCCGTCAGATTCTTTAAACGTGCGGACTTTTGCTCCAAAACGGCGATATATTCCTGAACTCTGGGACTTTCAATATTTTCCCGCTTTAAAAGATCCACATAGCTGATAATGCTGGTAAGGGGGGTCTTTAAATCATGGGAAACATTGGTAATCAGGTCGGTTTTTAAACGCTCCGCCTTTACCTGCTCCGTTACTGCCGCCTTTAAGCCTCTGCTGATGGAGTAGGAATAGTAGTCGATGGAAATCAAAAGGAAGAGCAGTAGCAGGCTAAATCCCAGATGTAAAAGGCTTTTTTGGTGGAAAAAGCAGTAAAGATTATAGCCGAAAAGTCCTATGCCCAGGAAATTCGGAAGGACGAAAAGCAGGACGCTGTATAGTCGGGAGCGGGCAAAGCCGCTGGCGGAGAGGGTACTCTCCAATAGACTCCAAATTCTTCTGCTATAGGAAGAAGAAAATAAAATTCCCTTTCGCATCTGCCGTACCAAGGAAAGCAGCAAAGGCAGAAAAACTGTGTAACGAAGGGCGAAAAGTCCCATCCTATGGAAGAAGAGGGGTTCCGGTAATTTTCCCAGCACCAGAATCAAGCTGTCGAAAAAGTATCGATTGAAGACCTCTGCAAAAAAGAACCAAAAGACAGCTATGGCTAAAATGCCTTCCAGGGGCACCCGGTCAATGGCATAAAGAATCATTTGCCGATTTTCTCCCCGACCGGTA